>Ga0308173_10000641_pt1 | contig 15506 bp, 13 predicted proteins | sample PhyPR1_FD_203716 | JGI IMG/M metagenome (GOLD analysis project Ga0308173, IMG submission 203716) | Soil microbial communities from UC Gill Tract Community Farm, Albany, California, United States - DLSLS.P.R1 | ecosystem: Environmental > Terrestrial > Soil > Agricultural land | place: USA...
TTCGGCCGGCTCACCGCCTGGCAGAACTGGATCTTCCAGCGGCCCAACGCCGCCGGCCCCGAAGGAGCACTCCGCCGCTACGGCACCGGCCAGCGGGCCGACTACGACAGGAAGCGGGTCTGACGCATGACCACCATGGAGAGCAACCCCACCAACGGCACCGTCACCGGCGAGGCCCCGAAGCCCACCGGCCCGCTGTCGAAGATCGACTACAGCGAGAAGATCCCGAACAACGTCGACCTCGCGAGCGACCGGAAGCTGCAGCGGGCCCTGGAGAGCTGGCAGCCGAAGTTCCTCGACTGGTGGAAGAACCTCGGCCCGTCCATCCCGACGCACGACGTCTACCTGCGCACCGCGATCGCGGTCGGCCGCGACGGCTGGGCGCACTTCGACCGGGTGCCGATGGAGGAGTACCGCTGGGGCATCTTCCTGGCCGAGGCCGACCCCGACCGGAAGGTCAACTTCGGCGACCGCAAGGGCGAGCCGGCCTGGCAGGAGGTGCCGGGCGAGCACCGCTCCGACCTGCGCCGGCTGATCGTCGTCCAGGGCGACACCGAGCCGGCCTCGGTGGAGCAGCAGCGCCATCTCGGTATGACCGCGCCGTCGCTCTACGACATGCGCAACCTGTTCCAGGTCAACGTCGAGGAGGGCCGCCACCTCTGGGCGATGGTCTACCTGCTGCAGGCCTACTTCGGGAAGGACGGCCGCGAGGAGGCCGAGCAGCTGCTCAAGCGCAACTCCGGCGACTTCGACTCCCCGCGCATCCTCGGAGCGTTCAACGAGGAGACCACCGACTGGCTGTCGTTCTTCATGTTCACCTACTTCACCGACCGGGACGGCAAGTACCAGCTCGGGACGCTGAAGGAGAGCGGCTTCGACCCGTTGGCGCGCACCTGCGAGTTCATGCTCAAGGAAGAAGCGCACCACATGTTCGTCGGGACGACGGGCGTGCAGCGCACCGTCCAGCGGACCGCCGAGCTGCTGAAGGAGCACGGCACCGACGACATCTGGTCCTACGGCGGCATCCCGCTGTCGGTCATCCAGAAGTACCTCAACTTCCAGTTCTCGGTGTCGATGGACCTGTTCGGGTCCGAGACCTCCTCGAACGTGGCGAGCTACTACACCGCCGGGCTGAAGGGCCGGTGGATGGAGACCCGCCGCAAGGACGACCACCAGCTGCACGACCTGACGATGGACGTCCCGATCATCGAGAACGGCGCGATGAGCACGAAGACCGTCCCGATGCTGACCGCGCTGAACCTCGACCTGCGCAACGAGTACGTGGCCGACTGCGCCAACGGGGTCAAGCGGTGGAACCAGGAGCTGGAGGACGCCGGCCTCGAGGAGCGGCTGTACCTGCCGCACCAGGGGTTCAACCGCAAGGTCGGCTCGTTCGCCGGGCACCACGTCACGCCGGCCGGCGAGATCGTGGACGACGCCACCTGGGAGAAGTCGGTCGGCGACTACCTCCCCACCGCCGACGACCGCGCCCGTGTCGCCGAGCTGATGGTGCCGCACTACGAGGCCGGCGACTTCGCCGGCTGGATCTCCCCGCCGTCGGTCGGCATCAACTCACTGCCGGTCGAGTACGACTACGTGCGCTTCTAGGAGAAGGGCCCAACAGCGTGGCCACCGTCGACACCGCAACGGCAATCCCCGCACCGCGACCGGCGCCCCCCGCGCCAGAGGTCTTCAACGCCGCCGAGTGGCTGGTCACCCGGCACGCCCTCGCGACGCCGGACCGTCGGGCGATCACAGCGATCGGGCTCGACGGCAGCCTGCGCAGCTTCAGCTACAGGGAGCTGGACCGGGAGATTCGCCGGTTCGCCGCCGCCCTGATCGCCTCGGGCGTCCGCCCCGAGGAACGGCTGATCCTGTGCATGGGCGACACCCCCGAGCTGCTGACGGCCTTCCTCGCCGGCCTGCGGATCGGCGCGGTTCCCGTGCCGGTCAGCACGATGCTGAAGCCCAAGGACATCGCCGTCCTGGCGCGGGACAGCCGGGCCCGGCTGGTCGCGCTCAGCTCGGAATTCGTGGAGCTCGCGCCGGCCGTCGGCGGGCTGCCCGGCCTGGCTGACGTCGTCGTCCTGACCGACGGCTCTGGTGCGCCGCTGCCGCAGGTGGAGGGCACCCGCGTCCGGGACTGGGAGGCCTTCGTCACCGCCGGCGCCGACCACCTCGAGTCGACCGCGACGCCCTACCCAACGGTGCCCGACTCCCCCGCGTTCTGGCTCTACACCTCAGGGACGACGGGCACGCCCAAGGGCGCCATGCACAGGCACGGGTCGCTGCGCGACACCGCCGAGACCTACGCCCGCGACGTGCTGAACATCAGGCCGGACGACGTCACCTTCTCCGTGGCCAAGTTCTTCTTCGCCTACGGACTGGGCAACACCCTCACCTTCCCGTTCTCGGTCGGCGCGAGCACGGTGCTCGACCGCTCCCGGCCCAGCCCGGCGGGCACACTCCGGGTGCTGCGCGATCTCCGCCCCACGCTCTTCTTCGGTGGGCCGACCTACTACGCGGCGCTGCTCGCCGCCGGCCTCCCGCAGGACGCATTCGCGAGCGTCCGCGCCTGCGTGTCGGCGGGCGAGGCCTTCCCCGCCGCACTGTTCGAGCGATTCACGTCCACGTTCGGCGTCGAGATGCTCGACGGCATCGGGTCCACGGAGATGCTGCACATCTTCATCAGCGGCCGGCCGGGCCGGACCCGCGCGGGCACGACCGGCGAGATCGTGGCCGGCTACGAGGCGAAGATCGTCGACGACGACGGCACGCCGGTGCCCGACGGCACCCCCGGCAACCTCTTCGTCCGCGGCAGCTCCGCGGCGACCGGCTACTGGTGCCGCATGGAGACCACCCGGCTGGTGTTCCAGGGCCACTGGGTGCGCACCGGCGACACCTACGTGCGCAGCGCCGACGGCTACTTCAGCTCGCTGGGCCGCACCGACGACATCATCAAGGCCGGCGGCATCTGGGTGTCCCCGACCGAAGTCGAGGAACGGCTGCGGCAGCACCCCGAGGTGATGCAGGTCGTCGTCGTGTCGGTGCCCGACGACGCGGGCCTGGACAAACCGGTCGCCTGCGCGGTCCTGTCCCCCGGCGCCGCGGCCACGGCCGACGACCTGGTGGCCTTCTGCCGAGAGGGGCTGGCCGCGTTCAAGCGCCCCCGGAACGTCCTGGTGTTCGACGAACTGCCGACCACCGCCACCGGCAAGCTCCAGCGCTTCCGCATCCGCGAGCTCGCCGTCGAGCGCCTCAGCGGAGCGGCCACCCCCGACCTCACCGGAGGACCGGCGTGACGGTGACCGAGACTCTGCTGCCCCAGCCGGGGACCGACGGCGCACGGCGGGTCGAGGTCGACCTGCTGGTCGTCGGGGCCGGCCCGGCCGGGCTCTACGCCGCCTACTACGCGGGATTCCGAGGCCTACGCACGGCGATCGTCGACAGCCTCCCGGAACCCGGCGGCCAGGTGACGGCGCTCTATCCCGAGAAGATGGTCTACGACGTCGCCGGCTTCCCGGGGATCAAGGGCCGCGACCTGGTCACCGGCCTGGTCGAGCAGGCGGCCCGCTTCGACCCCGTCTACGTCCTGGGCGAACGGGCCGAGCACCTCACCAATGAGGCCGGCCACCGCCCGCGCGCCGGCGAACGGCTCGTCGTCACCACCGACAAGGGCACCCGGATCAGCACCGGCGCCGTGGTCATCACCGGGGGCATCGGCACCTTCACCCCCCGCCCCCTGCCGGGCGGGGCCGAGTGGGAGGGGCGCGGCCTCACCTACGTGGTCAAGGAGCTCGCCGCCCACGCCGGCCAGGACGTCGTCATCGTCGGTGGCGGCGACAGCGCCGTCGACTGGGCGCTGGCCCTCGACGGACTGGCCGCCTCGGTCACCCTCGTGCACCGGCGCAAGCACTTCCGGGCGCACGCGGCCAGCGTCGCCGACATGGAGAGGGGCGCGACGGTCGTCGTCACCGACGGTCAGGTCGAGTCCCTCGAGGGAGATGACCGACTGCACACCGTCAACGTCAAGCACAAGGACGGCGCGGTGACGCCCTACAAGGCGAACTCCGTCATCGCCGCCCTCGGGTTCACCGCCGACATCGGCCCCCTGGAGACGTGGGGCATCGACATCGTCGACCGCAAGATCATGGTCGACACGGCGATGCGCACGTCCGTCCCCGGCGTGTACTCCGCTGGTGACATCACCGAGTACCCGGGCAAGGTCCGGTTGATCGCCGTAGGTTTCGGTGAGGCCGCCACAGCGGTCAACAACGCCGCGACGTACCTCGACCCCGACCAGCCGCTCTTCCCCGGACACAGCAGCGACGACCCCGCCGGCATCGGCGCGGCCGCGGCCCACTGAGGAGACCCCGTGCCCTACGTCATCGGCGCCGAGTGCATCGACGTCAACGACATGTCCTGCGTCGAGGAGTGCCCGGTCGACTGCATCTACGAGGGCGACCGGAAGCTCTACATCAACCCCAAGGAGTGCATCGACTGCGGCGCCTGCGAGCCGGTCTGCCCGGTCGAGGCGATCACCCAGGACCGCCGGGTGAGCGACGAGAACGAGCCGCACGTCGCCGACAACCGCCGCTTCTTCGTCGAGCTCCTTCCCGGCCGGGACGCGCCGCTGGGCAGCCCCGGCGGGGCGACGAAGGTGGGCAAGGTCGGCGTCGACACCGAACTGGTCGCCCGGCTCTAGTGGCCCTCTACGCGCTGGACGGGGTAGCCCCGGTCGTCCACCCGACCGCCTACGTGCATCCGGACGCCACCGTGATCGGCCGGGTCGAGCTCGGGCCGGAGACGAGTGTCTGGCCGCAGGCGGTCCTGCGCGGCGACTACGGCGCGATCCGGATCGGCGCCCGCACGTCCATCCAGGACGGCACCGTGCTGCACACGACCGCCGAGCACCCGACGGTCGTCGGCGCCGACTGCGTGGTCGGACACCTCGCCCACCTCGAGGGCTGCCTCGTCGGCGATCGCGTGCTGATCGGCTCGAACTCCGTCGTCCTGAACCGGGTGGTCATCGAGGACGGCGCGCTGGTCGGCGCCGGCGCACTCGTCGCCGAGGGAACCCTCGTGCCGGCCGACCACCGGGCGCTCGGCGTCCCCGCCCGGATCTCGGCCGGTGCCGGGACAGCGGCGTTCGTGGAGTCCGCCGTCGCCATGTACGTCGAGAACGCCCGCCGCTACCGGGACGGGCTCACCGTCGCCGGATGACCGCGCTCACGCCTCGGCGGCGGACCTCAAGGTCGGCAGTGCGCGTACCGGGCCCGGGCGACGCGTCATCGCGTCCCTGCGGGGGGCGGGCACCAGCAGGCCCTTGCGCTGCCAGACGCTCAGCGACCGGGCCAGCGATTCGACCGAGACGATCCGCCGGGTGCTGAGCGGCGCGAAGCCCATGCGCGCGAAGAACCGCTGCCGCTCCGCCTCGTGCCCACCCACAGCGGCCACGACGTGGGCCGCGCCGATCTCGCGGGCGTAGTCCGCCGCGGCGGCCAGCAACCGTGCTCCGGTGCCGCACCGTCGGTGCTCCCGGTGGACGACGAACGTGTCGATGGTGACCTGGGGATTGCCCAGCACGAGCGAGAGCGGGTCCAGGCCCAGGACGGCGAGGCCGACCGCCACCTCGCCAGGATCGCCGTGCCCCGGGGCTGGGGAGCCGGGGACGACTGCCAGCACCACCCGGTGTCCGGGGTCCTCGAGCAGCCGGCGGAACCCGGAGGCCACGGCGTTCAGCCGGGCGTGCCCGGTGAGGACGTCCTCCGCGTGCGCATCGGCACGGTGCTGGCGGACGAGGGCCAGGACGGCCGGCAGATCGCCGGGGCGTGCCGTGCGCGTGACGACGCGAGATCGCGAACCGGTTCCTGACACGGGATCCTCCCCCGGGCGGTGGGGGCGAGCGTGCCCCACGGAGCAGCCCTGATCACGACGGCGCGCCGACGCGGCACACACTGTCACCGCACCGTCAGCTGGCGAGCTCCTCGCCCAGGTAGGCCGCGCGGATCCGGTCGTCGGCCAGCAGCTCGCGGCCGGTTCCCGAGAGCACGATCTCCCCGGTCTCGAGGACATATCCGCGGTCGGCCAGCGTGAGGGCCTGCCGGGCGTTCTGCTCCACCAGCAGGACCGAGACACCGTCGGCGTTGATGCCGCGGACGATCTCGAAGATCTGCTCGACGATCAGTGGCGCCAGCCCCATCGACGGCTCGTCGAGCAGCAGCATGCGCGGCTTGCCCATGAGCGCTCGCCCGATGGCCAGCATCTGCTGCTCGCCGCCCGAGAGGGTGCCGCCCGGCTGCCCGAACCGCTCCTTGAGCCGCGGGAAGAGGTCCAGCACGTGGGCCAGCAGGTCCTGGTCCGGCGACCGGAACCGGAACGCGCCCATGACGAGGTTCTCCTCGACCGTCATCCGCGGGAAGACGCGCCGGCCCTCGGGGACGTGGCAGATGCCCAGCTCGATGAGGTGGTGCGGCGGGATGCCGTCGATGCGCTGGCCGTCGAAGGTGATCGAGCCGGCGGCGGGGCGGAGCATGCCGGAGACGGTCTTCTGGGTGGTCGTCTTGCCCGCCCCGTTCGCACCCAGCAGGGCGACGATCTCGCCCTCCCGGACGGTGAACGAGATCCCCTTGATGGCCGTGATGGCGCCGTAGCGGACCTGGAGGTCCACGACGTCCAGCAGTGTGCCGCCGAGTGCGCGGCCGGCGCTCTGCTCGCTCATGCCTGCTCCCCCTCCGAGGTGCCCAGCGGGTTGCCGCTGAGGTCGATCCGGCGCAGCTCGGGCTGGTCGTGGCTCTCCAGCTCGACCTCCGCCTCCTCCTCCGAGGTGCCGAGATAGGCCGCGACGACGGCGGGATCGCGCTGGATCTGCTCGGGCGTCCCCTCGGCGATCCGCCGGCCGAAGTTGAGGACCACGATCCGGTCGGCCACGGACATGACCAGCTTCATGTCGTGCTCGATGAGCAGCACGCTGACGCCGTCGGCGTTGACCTGGCGGATCAGTGCCGCCAGCTCACGCTTCTCCGCCGGGTTGGTGCCGGCGGCCGGCTCGTCGAGCAGGATCACGCCCGGCCGGGTCCCCAGCGCACGGGCGATCTCCAGCCGCCGCTGCTCGCCGTACGGCAGCGAACCGGCCAGCTCGTTCGCCCGGTGGGCGAGGCCGACCCGGTCGAGCAGTGCGTAGGCGGTCCGAGTGGAGTCCCGTTCCTCCCTGCGCTGCCAGGGCATGCCGAGCATGGCGGCCACGGGGCCCGCCTTCTGCCGGGTCTCGATGCCGACCTTCACGTTCTCCAGCGCCGTGAGGGCCGGGAACAGCCGGATGTTCTGGAACGTGCGCGCGACCCCGAGGTGGTTGACCAGGTGCGTCTTCTTGCCCACGACGCTGACCTGCTCGTCCCCCGGGCGGGCGGCGACCAGGATCTCCCCCTCCTGCGGCGTGTAGACGCCGGTGAGGGAGTTGAACAGCGACGTCTTCCCGGCGCCGTTGGGCCCGATGACCGCGAGGATCTCGCCCCGCCGCATCGCCAGCGTGACGTCGTCCAGGCTGGTCACACCCCCGAAGCGCAAGGTGACGCCGCGGACGTCGAAGACCAGGTCCCCGGCGTCCGCCTCCGGACGCAGCGCGGTTGCCTGCTCGCTCATCCCGGTCACACCCCTTCGTCTGCCGGAATCGCCTGGAGAGACTGACGGACTGCCGTGTCGTGCCCGACCAGCCCCGTCAGCTCGGCCTTCCGTCGCTTGGCCGGGATCAGGCCCTGCGGCCGGAAGATCATCATGATGACAAGGACGGCGCCGATCCACATGACCCGGTCCTCGCTCGGGACCTGGTCGCGCAGGAAGTCCGGCAGCCAGGTGAGCACCGCCGCGCCGGCGATCGCGCCGGTCAGCGAGCCCATGCCACCGAAGACCACGTAGGCCACGATGAGGATCGAGTTGTTGAGGATGAAGTTCTGCGGGTTGAAGTATCCGATGTCGCTGGCGAAGAACACACCCGCGAGCCCCGACGTCGACGCGCCGATGGCGAAGGCGAGCAGCTTGACCCGGGTGGTGTTCACGCCGCTGGCCTGCGCCGCGACCTCGTCCTCGCGGATGGCCGCCCAGGCGCGCCCGAGACGGGAGCCCTCGAGCCGGTAGAACAGGAACGCCAGCAGGGCCACGAACACGAACAGCAGGTACCAGTACTGCAGCTGGTTGCCGCCCCACTCGATGCGGAAGAACCCCAGGTTGACCACCGGGTGCGGCACGGCGGACGCGACCCCGCGAGGGCCGTTGGTGGCGTTGCCCGGGTTGTTCACGGCGACGATGCGGATGATCTCGCCGAACCCGAGGGTCACGATGGCGAGGTAGTCACCGCGCAGCCGCAGTGTCGGCGCGCCGAGGATGACGCCGGCGAGCAGGCAGATCCCGATCGCGAGGGGGATCGCCCAGAGCGGCGAGAGATGCAGCCACTCCGGCGGCTTGATGGGCAGCGAGCCGGTCAGGTACGCCGTCGTGTACGAGCCGATCGCGTAGAAGGCGATGTAGCCCAGGTCGAGCAGCCCGGCCCAGCCGATGACCACGTTGAGCCCGACGGCCAGCATCACGTACACGCCGATGTCCGTGACCAGTGCCTGCTGCCAGAAGGTGGTCGCCGTCGGCGGGTAGAACAGCGCCAGGCCGACGCCGAAGAGCCCGATGCTGAGGGTGGTGGTCGAGGCGCCCATCTGGTGCAGCCGACCCGCGATCCTCGAGTCCGCGTCCATGGGCTCGTCGGTCCGCTCGGTCCGGGCCCCGGCGGGCGCCCGCCGGGCGGCGACGAAGCCGCCGGCGCCGATGCTGAAGAGCGCGATGCAGAACAGCCAGCCGCCGGTACCGAGATCCCGCCAGGGGCCGGCGCCGGCGCCGGCCTTGAACGCCGTCGCGCTGAGGTCGTGCAGCGTGATCACCGTCAGCAGGATCGCCAGGGCGGCGACCACCACGGCGGCGTAGCCGAACGCCCTGCGCCCGCTCCAGACGGCGGCAGCGCCGACCAGCAGGACGACGACGAAGAGCACGTAGGCGAGCCAGCTCAGCAGAGCCAGGCTGAGCGCGGTCGCCGAGCTGCCCGAGAACAGCGAGCTGGTGTCCACCAGGGTCGCGTTGTTCCGCTGAGGGGCGAACCAGGTGGCGACCGTCAGCGCGAGGACCCCGAGCAGCAGGCCTATCACGACCAGCGGCAGGCCGGGGCGGAAGGCCATGACCCGCTCGACGAAGGCACGCGTGGCGGCCGTCTCGGCCTGCGACCGGGCGGCGATCACCCCGGCCGACGCGAGGATCAGGTAGCCGACGAACGCCGTCTGGGCCCCGAAGGAGTGGTCGATGCCGCCGCCGGCACTGGCGGCCGCCGCGTGGGCCAGCAGGGCGATCACACCCATGACAACAGCGACACCGGCCGCGGCCCAGCCCAGCCAGCGAAGGCGCCGGGCGATCGCCACGAAGATGGCGATCACGAGGACGACGAGCGAGACCCACCACAGCCAACCGAAGAAGATCGTGGCCAGCGGTGCGATCCCGGGGGTGCCTGCCACGGCGTCGGCGAACCCGGCGAACTTCCCGTTGTTGCCCAACGGGTCGTACCAGTGCATCAGGAAGTACGACGCGAGCAGGACCAGCGTGCCGGCGACCAGCGGGCGCACACCTGGCCGGCTGGCGTAGCGCCGCACGATGTCCTGGTAGGTGACGGCCAGGAACACGAGCGCGCCGACGACGAGGAAGGCGAAGATCCGCGGGCTGAGCACCTGCGCGCGGAAAGTGAGGCCGTAATCGTTCCTGGAGCCCTGCTGGGGCCCCACCATCAAGGCGAGAACGATGGCGCCGACGAAGCACGCAATGGCACGTCCGGCCCACTCGGGAAGACTGCGCTGATTCATGCCGCACGCCCCAGACGCTCACCGAGGATGCCCGTCGGCCGGAAGACCAGGACGAGGATGAGGATCACGAAAGCCACGACGTCCGTCCACTCCTGACCGATCCAGGCATGCCCACCGACCCACGGTGCGGTGGGGATGAGGTTCTCCGCGACGCCGAGCACCAGGCCGCCGATCATGGCGCCGCGAATGTTGCCGATGCCGCCGAGCACCGCGGCGGCGAAGGCCTTGATGCCCGGGATGAAGCCCATCGTGTTCGTGAACACGAAGGCATAGCCGAACAGGAAGCCCGCAGCCCCGGCCAGCGCACCACCGATGAGGAAGGTGCGGGAGATGGTGCGGTCGATGTCGACGCCCAGGAGGGCCGCGGTCGGCGCATCCTCAGCGGTGGCGCGGATGCCGCGGCCGAGCTTGGTGCCGGCCACCAGCCGGTCGAGGAACAGCATCAGCAGCACCGCCGCGACGATGATCACGACCTGCAGCAGCTTGACCTGTGCCCCGAAGATCGTGAACAGCGTGGCGTTCTTGTCCAGGTAGTCCGGAAACTGGTTGTTGCCCAGCCGGTTGAACATCTTTCCGAACAACTGCGCGAGGAAGAACGAGGCGCCGATGGCGCTGATGAGGAATGCAAGCTTGGGTGCGCCGCGCCGTCGAAGGGGCCGATAGGCCACCCGTTCGAGCACGAAGGCGATCACCGCGCCGGTGAGGGCTCCGGCGAGCAGTCCGGCGATCGACACGAAGACCTGCATCGGACCGGACACGTTGTGGCCGTTGCCGACCATCAGGTGCACGACGAGGAAGCTGCCGAAAGCGCCGGACATGAACACCTCGCTGTGGGCGAAGTTGATCAGCTGGAGCACGCCGTAGACGAGCGTGTATCCGAGCGCGACGAGCGCGTACATCGACCCCCGGGTGACCCCGAGTAGCAGATAGTTCAGGAAGTCGGTCAAGGAACGTGCGCCTCTCGCGTGTGGCGGCCGGGCAGGCATGCTCCCGCGGCGGCACGCCGCGAGAGGCAGTTCGTGATGTTGACAGGCCGGAGGGGCGGGGTCCGGGCCTTGCGGACCCGCCCCCGCCCCTCCGGTGTCAGTACACGACGTGCGTGTTACTGGTGGGTGATCAGCCCTGATCCTTGATGTTGCCGAGCAGCACGATCTTGCCGCCCTTCTGCTGGAAGAGGTTCACGACCTGGGCGTTCTGGTCGACCTCACCCGTCTTGTCGAACTTGACCTCGGTGGTGATGCCCTTGTAGTCCAGGCCGTCGACCGCCTTCTCGACCGACTCGCGGGTCGGGGTGCCGTCCTTCGCCGCCGACTTGATGGCGGAGATCATGGCGTTGGCGGCGTCGTAGGCCTCCGGCGAGTACGTCGACGGCGGGGTGTTGAACTTCTGCTGGTACGCGGCGGTGAAGTCCTTCGCCGCCGGGGCAACCGTGGCGTCGGAGCAGCCACAGGTGAAGTACCAGCCGTCACCGGCAGCGCCGGCACCGTCGGTGAACACCGAGGACTTGCCACCGTTACCGGTGTACTTGTCACCGGCGAAGTGGGCCGCGGCCAGGGCCTGGGCGACGAGCCCGGCCTGCGCGTCATAGCCGCCGTAGAAGACCGCCTGCGCACCCGAGGCGGCGACCTGCGTCGCCGTCGAGCCGTAGTCGGTGGTCTTGGCGTCCACGCCGATCCGCTGCACCGTGACGTTCTTGCTCTCCAGTTCCTTCTGGAGCGCGTCGGCGACACCCTTGCCGTAGTCGGACAGGTCGTCGATCACGACAACCTTCTTGTACCCCTTCTTCGCGAACAGGTCGCCGGCCTGCGAGCCCTCGACGTTGTCCGACGGGACGATGCGGTGGAACGTCGGGAAGCCCTGCTGCGACAGCGTGGGGTTCGTCGCCGACGGCGAGATGAAGGAGAGACCGGCGTCGCCGTAGGTGGCGCCGATGGCCTTCGTGGCACCGGAGAACGACGGGCCGACGACGCCGAGAACGGCGTCGTCCTGCAGGACCTGCGCGGCGGCGGTGGGGGCCTGCTCCGGCGAGCCCTGGTCGTCGGCCTTCACCAGCTCGAGCTTGAAGCCCAGGTCGCCCTTCTTGTTCGCCTGCTCGATGGCGAGATCCACAGCGTTGACCTCGTTGATGCCCAGCTGGGCGTTGTCGCCCGAGAGCGGACCCTGGAAGGCGATCTTGTAGGTCTGACCGCTGCCGCTGTTACCGAGGCCGCTGCTGCTGGAGTTCTTGTTCGTGTCGTTGGAGCACGCCGTGAGAGCCAGCGCGCTGGCCAGCGCCAGCGGAAGGACCCACCGGGTGGCGGGTCGGGTCAATCGCATCAACTGCGTCCTCCTGCTTCCATCGCGGCTTCGGGGCTGGCCGCGAAGTGCGTTCTGATTGGGCCGTGGGGAAACGTAGGCAGCGCGACGTGGCGGTGTCTACGCGTGAACAGTAGTAAGACGGTCCGTGATGAAAATGTGACCGCCAAAGGGGGGTATCCGGTGACCCCGGGGGGTGAATGCCTCGCTGCGGGTCACAAAATCCTGCTTCGGGCGGATCAGCCCTCCGCGGCCTGGCCGCCCTCGGCCGCGCCCGGCGTCAGGATCGACTCGGCGAGCGCCTTCATCGACGTGCGCTGATTCATCGCCGTCCGCTGGATCCACCGGAAGGCCTCGGCCTCGGTCATCCCCTGGTCCTCCATGAGCCGGCCCTTGGCCTTCTCGACGACCTTCCGCGTCTCGAGGCGCTCCTCGAGGGTGCGCACCTCGCCGTCGAGAGCCGTCATCTCCGAGAAGCGGGCACGGGCCACCTCGATGGCCGGCACGAGATCGTTCTTCGAGAACGGTTTGACCAGGTAGGCCATCGCCCCCGCGTCACGCGCCCGCTCCACCAGTTCGCGCTGGCTGAACGCGGTCAGCACGATGACGGGCGCGATCCGGTCACCGGCGATCTGCTCGGCCGCCGACAGCCCGTCGAGGACCGGCATCTGGATGTCGAGGATGACCAGGTCGGGCGACAGCTCCCTGGCCCGGTCGACGGCCTGCTGACCGTCACCGACCTCGGCGACGACCGAGTACCCCTCCTCCTCGAGCATTTCCTTGAGGTCGAGGCGAATGAGCGCCTCGTCCTCGGCGATGAGGACACGGATCGGCTCGCTGCTCACGGGCGAGAGCCTAGCGACGTCGGGTGTCCCCCACCTCCCCGCTAGGCTTTCCGGGCAGCCGCCGGGTGACCGGCACGCCCCCGTACCCCAATCGGCAGAGGGAGCGGATTCAAAACCCGCGCAGTGTGCGTTCGAGTCGCACCGGGGGCACTGGCATTTTTGCGGTCCGGAGGACCGCACCGCGGCCAGGTGCCGTTCCCTGTTGCTCTGAGCCCTTCTCCGCGGTGCCTCGGGGAGCCTCCGGCCCCCGCTCGGCCACCTCGCCTCGCGGGGCGGCTCTCGTCCCAGCGTCTTCGGCTTCCGGTCGCCTCGCTCGTCGGGGACCCTTCGGGCGCCACTCCTCGCGGGCAATACGCTCGGGCGGTGACCGAGCCTGTTGCGCACATGACTCCTGAGCAGTTCCGGCAGCACGGCCACGAGGTCGTCGACTGGATCGCCGACTACTGGGGCCGGGTCGGGACGCTGCCGGTGCGCTCGCAGGTCTCCCCGGGCGAGGTCCGCGCGACACTCCCGCCGTCGGCGCCCGAGCAGGGTGAGCCGTTCTCCGCCGTGCTCGCCGACCTTGACCGGGTGGTGCTCCCCGGCGTCACGCACTGGCAGCACCCCGGCTTCTTCGGCTACTTCCCCGCCAACACCTCGGGACCGTCCGTCCTCGGCGACCTGGTGTCCGCCGGGCTCGGCGTGCAGGGCATGTCGTGGGTCACCAGCCCCGCGGCCACGGAGCTCGAGCAGCAGGTCATGGACTGGCTCGCCGACCTGCTGGGTCTGCCGGCCTCCTTCCGGTCCGACGGATCGGGCGGTGGCGTCGTCCAGGACTCGAGCTCCGGCGCGAACCTCGTGGCCCTGCTGGCGGCCCTGCACCGGTCGAGTGCGGGGTCGACCCTCCGGCACGGCGTCGACCCCGACCGGGCGACGGTCTACGTCTCGTCGGAGACGCACTCGTCGATGGAGAAGGCGGTCCGCATCGCGGGACTCGGCACGGACGCGGTCCGCATCGTGGAGGTCGACGGCGACCTCGCCATGCGGCCCGCGGCCCTCGCCGCCCGGATCGAGCGGGACGTCGCCCGCGGCTACACCCCCGTGCTCGTCTGCGCGACGATCGGGACGACCTCGACCACCGCGATCGACCCGCTCGCCGAACTGGGGGCGATCTGCCAGAAGTACGGCGTCTGGCTGCACGTCGACGCCGCCTATGCGGGCGTCAGCGCCGTCGTCCCCGAGCTGCGCGCGCTGCAGGCCGGAGTGGAGTGGGCCGACAGCTACACCACCGACGCGCACAAGTGGCTGCTCACCGGCTTCGACGCGACCCTGTTCTGGGTCGCTGACCGCGCCGCACTCACCGGCGCCCTGTCGATCCTCCCGGAGTACCTGCGCAACGCCGCGACCGACGCCGGCGCCGTCGTCGATTTCCGCGACTGGCAGATCCCGCTCGGCCGGCGGTTCCGTGCCCTGAAGCTGTGGTTCGTCCTGCGCTGGTACGGCGCAGAAGGACTGCGCGCGCACATCCGCTCGCACGTGGCGCTGGCCCAGGAGCTCGCCGGCTGGGCCGACGCCGACGAGCGGTTCGACGTCGCCACGGCCCATCCGTTCTCGCTCGTCTGCCTGCGCCCGAAGTGGGCGGACGACGTGGACGCCGACGTCGCCACCATGACGCTGCTGGAGCGGCTCAACGACGGCGGCGAGGTCTTCCTCACGCACACGAACGTGCGCGGGCAGGTCGTGCTGCGGGTGGCCGTCGGCTCCCCCGGCACGACCCGCGCCCACGTCGAGCGGGTGTGGGCGCTGCTCCGCGAGGGCCATGACTGGCTGGCCGCCGACTTCGCCGCGGCGGCGGCCGAGCACGCGGCCGAGCAGGAGCGTGCGCGTGCGGCGGCCGAGGAAGAGCGCGCGCGGGCCATGGCCGAGGCCGCGAACGACCTGCCCGCCGTCGAGGAGACCGCGGTCGCGCTCGACGAGACCGACGCGGTCGGCCGGCAGTGGGAGCCCCAGGCGCCGCCGCAGGAGACAGCGCAGCCCGCCCTCGGCGATCAGGATGCCTCGTCGGACCTGCCGAACATCGAGGAGACGGCCCTAATCCTGGACGAGACCGACTCCGTCAGTCCTTCGTCGACCTGAGCAGGCCCTGCTGGGCGACCGTGGCCACGTGGGTGCCGTCGGCTGCCCAGATCTGCCCGAAGCAGAGGGCCAGTCCCCCGGAGGCGACGGGGCTGTCGGTCTCGTAGAGGAACCACTCGTCCGCGCGCACCGGAGCGTGGAACCAGACGGCATGGTCGAGGCTCGCGCCGGCGGTCCCGTCCCTCCACCCCCCGCTGCGGGCCAGCCCGGCACCGAGCAGCGTCAGGTCACTGACGAAGGTCAGGGCGGCGGCGTGCACGGCGCCGTCGTCGGGCAGCCGGCCGGCGACCCGCATCCAGACCCGCGTCTCGGTGTGGGGCGGCTGCTTGCGCCGGCGCTCGAAGGGGTCCTCGAGGAGCCGCTG
>Ga0308173_10000642_pt1 | contig 15501 bp, 7 predicted proteins | sample PhyPR1_FD_203716 | JGI IMG/M metagenome (GOLD analysis project Ga0308173, IMG submission 203716) | Soil microbial communities from UC Gill Tract Community Farm, Albany, California, United States - DLSLS.P.R1 | ecosystem: Environmental > Terrestrial > Soil > Agricultural land | place: USA...
CGCGCCGTGCACGAGGACGACGACCGGCTGCGGACCCGTGTCCGCGACCTCGCGGCGCGTCTCGACGAGCTGGCCCGGACAGGCCCGGCGCCGTCCCCGGACGCCGATCCGGCGGAGGACCCGGCCGAGGCGGCGGAACTGCTGCGCTGGCTGGCCGACGGCAACTTCGTCTTCCTGGGTGCCCGCGACGTCGACCTGGTGCCGAGCCGCGGGAAGACCGCCGCCCACGCCGTGCACGGGACCGGACTCGGGGTCCTGCGCAGCGACACCGACATGAGCGCCTCGGTCGGCATGCCCGAGGTGGCCCGCGCGCCCGAGCACCAGCTGCTCGCGGTGACCAAGGCCGACGCGCGCTCCCCGGTGTACCGCCGTGCCTGGCTCGACCTGATCGCCGTGACCCTCCCCGACGGTGAGGGGAAGGGCGTCCGCCAGTACCGCTTCGTCGGCCTGTTCCCGTCGGCGGCCACCACCAGCAGCGTGCTCGACGTGCCGCTGGTGCGCCGGCGCGTCGAGGCCGTGATCGCCCGCTCCGGCGTGCCGGCCGACAGCCACACCGGCAAGGAGCTGCTCGAGGTCCTGGAGACCTATCCGCGCGACGAGCTGCTGCAGGTGGGGCCCGACGAGCTGCTGCCCGTCGCGCTCGCCGTCCTGCACCTGCAGGAGCGGCGGCAGACGCGGCTGTTCCTCCGCCGCGACCCCACCGGCCGGTTCTGGTCCGCGCTGGTCTACCTGCCGCGCGACCGGTACACGACCGAGGTCCGCACCCGCATCCAGCAGATCCTGCTGGAGCGGCTGGGCGGCACCAGCGTGGAGTACACCGCGCGCTCGACCGAGTCGGTGCTCGCGCGCCTGCACTTCGTCGTCCGGGTGCCCGTGGGCCGGCGGGGGAGCCCCAAGCCGGCGAGCGTCGACCACGACGCACTCCAGGCCGAGCTGGCTGCCGCGGCGCGCAGCTGGACCGACGACCTCTCCGACGAGCTCACCGCACGGTACGGCGTCGAGGCCGAGCGGATGCTGTCCCGGGTGGCCGACGCCTTCCCGGCCTCGTACCAGAACGACTTCACCGCCGAGCGGGCCGTCGACGACCTGGCGCGGCTGGACAACCTCACCGAGGGCGAGCTGTCGCTGCGCCTCTGGACGCCGTCCGGCTCGGCCACCGGGGAACGACGCCTGACGGTGTACCGCGTGGGGGAGCGGCTGCTCCTCTCCGACGTGCTGCCGCTGCTGCAGAACATGGGCGTCTCCGTCGTCGACGAGCGGCCCTACGAGATCGACCGGATCGGCGCCCCACCCACCTGGATCTACGACTTCGGCATCGCCGTCCCCGCCATCGAGCTGCCCCTCCTGCGCTCGCTGCCCGAGCGCTTCACCGAGGCCGTCGGCGCGGTCTGGCGCGGCGAGGCCGAGGACGACGGGCTGGGCTCGCTGGTCCTGCTGGCGGGGCTCAACTGGCGCCAGGTCACCGTCGTCCGGGCCTACGTCCAGTGGCTGCGGCAGGCGGGCCTGCCCTTCGGGCAGAAATACGTGGAGGAGACCCTCGCCGGGCATCCGGACGTCGTCTCCCGGCTCGTCGCGCTGTTCGAGACGCGGTTCTCCCCGGGCCGCAGCGGCAGCCGGGCCCAGCGGCAGGCCGACCTGGTCGAGTCGCTGCGGCGAGCGATCGGAGAGGTCGAGTCGCTCGACGCCGACCGCGTCCTCACCTCACTGCTGGCCGCGGTCACCGCCACCCAGCGCACCACCTACTACTCGCCCGAGTCGCTGACCCGGGGCGCTCCGCTGCCCTTGGCGATCAAGCTGGACCCCACGGGCGTCCCCGACCTGCCCGAGCCGCGGCCGGCCCGCGAGGTGTGGGTCAGCTCGCCCCGGGTGATGGGCATCCACCTGCGCTTCGGCGCCGTCGCGCGCGGCGGCCTGCGCTGGTCCGACCGCCGGGAGGACCTCCGCACCGAGGTGCTCGGCCTGGTCAAGGCGCAGACGGTGAAGAACACCGTCATCGTGCCGACCGGCGCCAAGGGCGGCTTCGTGGTGAAGAACCCGCCACCGGACGGCGCCTCGCGCGACGAGGTCCTCGCCGAGGGACAGGCCTGCTACAAGCTCTTCATCGGCGCCCTGCTGTCGCTCACCGACAACCTGGTCGAGGGCAAGGTCGTGCCGCCGGAGAAGGTGGTCCGGCACGACGGCGACGACACCTACCTGGTGGTCGCCGCCGACAAGGGGACGGCGACCTTCTCCGACCTCGCCAACGCGGTGGCGATCGAGCGGGGTTTCTGGCTCGGCGACGCGTTCGCCTCCGGCGGCTCGGTCGGCTACGACCACAAGGCCATGGGCATCACCGCCCGCGGCGCCTGGGAGTCGGTGACCCGCCACTTCCGTGAGCTCGGCATCGACGTGCAGAGCCAGGACTTCACCGTCGTCGGCGTCGGCGACATGTCCGGCGACGTGTTCGGCAACGGGATGCTGCTGTCCGAGCACATCCGGCTGGTGGCCGCGTTCGACCACCGCCACGTGTTCGTCGACCCCACGCCCGACGCGGCGTCGTCCTTCGCCGAGCGCAAGCGGCTGTTCGGCCTGCAGCGCTCCTCGTGGGCCGACTACAACCGCTCGCGGATCAGCGCCGGGGGAGGGGTGTGGCCGCGGACGGCCAAGGCGATCCCGGTCTCCGGGCCCATGCGGACGGCGCTCGGCCTGCCCGACGACGTCGACTCGCTCACCCCCGTGGAGCTGATCCGGGCGATCCTGCTCGCGCCGGTCGACCTGCTCTTCAACGGCGGCATCGGCACCTACGTCAAGGCCTCGACCGAGAGCGCGCTCGACGCGGGGGACAAGGCGAACGACGCCGTCCGGGTCGACGGCGAGCAGTTGCGCGTCCGGGTCGTGGGCGAGGGCGGCAACCTCGGGCTGACCCAGAGGGGTCGGGTGGAGTACGCCCTCACCGGCGGGCGGGTCAACACCGACGCGATCGACAACTCCGCCGGCGTCGACACCTCCGACCACGAGGTCAACATCAAGATCGCACTCAACCGCGCGGTCGAGGACGGCGACCTCGACGCGGCCGGCCGCGCCGAGCTGCTGGCGGAGATGGCCGACGAGGTGGCCTCCGCCGTCCTGACCGACAACCACGCGCAGAACGCGACCCTCGCCGTCGAGGTGACCTCGGCGCGCAGCCTGCTCGACGCGCACGAGCGGTTCCTGCGCTCGCTGGAGCGGTCGGGGCGGCTGGTGCGCAGCGTGGAGGCGCTGCCGGACGAGCGTGCCCTGGTCGAGCGGCGGCGCGACGGGCAGGCGCTGACCAGCCCCGAGCTGTCGGTGCTGCTGGCCTACGCGAAGCTCGAGACCGGCGACGTCGTCCTGTCCTCGCGGCTGCCCGACGACCCGGCGCTCGACGACCTGCTGACCGCCTACTTCCCGGCCCAGCTGCGGGAACGCTTCCCGGCGGCCGTCTCCACGCATCCGCTGCGCCGCGAGATCATCGCCACCGCGCTGACCAACCGGGCGGTCAACGTCGCCGGCGTCACCGGGCTGTTCCGGCTGAAGCAGGAGACCGGCGTCCCGCTGGACCGGGTGGTGCTGGCGCACGCCGTGGCGCGCACCGTGTTCGACGTCGACCGGATGTGGGATGCCGCCCGCCAGCTGGACAACCACGTCTCGGCGGCGACGCAGATCGAGCTCCGCACCGAGGCGACGCGGCTGGCCGAGCGGGCGACCCGGTGGCTGCTGCGCCAGCCCGAGCTCTCGGCCGACCAGGCGCCCTCGATCGCCGACATCCGCGAGCGTTTCGGTGCGCCCGTCGCCGCGGTGCGGGCCGGCCTGTCGTCGTGGCTGCTGGGCGGGGAACTCGCGGCCTACACCGAGCGGGCCGCGCGGCTGGAGGTGGCCGGGCTGCCGTCGGGGCTCGCCGCCGAGGTCGCCACGGCACCGCTGCTGCCGGCCGCGCTGGACCTCGCGGTGGTCGCCGAGCGGACCGGTGCGCCGGTGGAGCTGGCCGGGCGGGTCATGCAGTGCCTGGCCGAGCGGCTGGGGCTGGTGCCGCTGCGCGAGCTGGTCATCGGCCTGCCCCGCGACCGGCGGTGGCCGTCGATGGCACGGGCGTCGCTCCGGGACGACCTGGCCATGGAGCAGGCCTCGCTCACCGAGGACGTGCTCAGCCTGCGCACGGCCGACACCGACGACCCGTCGGCGCTGGTCGCGGCGTGGGCAGACGCCTGGGACAGCCCGCAGGCGCGCGCGGCCGGGCAGCTGGCGGACATCGCGGCCGGTGACCGGCACGAGCTCGCCGAGCTGCTGGTCGCCGTCCGCACGCTGCGCGGGCTGCGCAAGCGCCGCCAGGCCCGCCGCCTGCCCCGCCCGGAGAAGTAGGTTCGTCCGCCCTCTCGCCGTATCTGCCGTCGTCTAGCGGCTCGGCTAGAGAGCCGTAGAACGCCTCAGAGAGGTGGCCGGCGGTCGCCGAAGCGGGTGGCCTGCTCGAACGCGTGCCCGACCTCGAGCACCCGCCGGTCGGCACGTGCCGGGCCGATGATCTGCAGCCCGACCGGCAGACCGTCGGGCGTGAACCCGCCCGGCACCGACAGCGCCGGCGAGCCGGTGGGGGTGATGAGCGTGCAGGAGCGCATCCACTCCAGGTAGTTGTCCTGCGGCACGCCGGCGATCTCGGTCGGGTACTCGATCTCGACCGGGAAGGGCAGCACCTGGGTGGTCGGCGCCAGGAGGACGTCGTACCGCTCGAAGAACGCCGCCATCTGCTCGTACAGCTTCGTGTGCAGCTGCTCAGCGCGGGCGAGATCGGGGCCGGAGAGCTTCGCGCCCAGCTCGGCGTTCCAACGGATCGACTCCTTCACCTTCTCCGGCGAGCGACGGGAGATCTCGCCGTAGGCCGCCTCGAACAGCCAGGCCCGCAGCGTGCCGAATACCTCGTCGGCACCGTCCAGCTTCGGGCAGGCCTCCTCCACGGCGGCCCCGAGGTCGGAGAACACGTGCACGGAGGACGACAGCACCGACGTGATCGCGGGGTCGACGGTCACTCGACCACCCAGGTCGGGCGCCCACGCGACCCGCAGCCCGGCCAGCGACGTCGGCAGGGGAGCGGCGAGCGCCGCGCCCGGGGCGTCGAGCGAGATCGGCACCCGCGGGTCCGGCCCGGCGAGCACGGACAGCTGCAGCGCGACGTCGGCGACCGTGCGTCCCATCGGGCCCTGCACCGACAACTGCGACCAGCCCAGCGTGGCCGGCCAGGTGGGCACCCGCCCCGGCGTGGGCCGGAGCCCGACGACGTTGCAGAACCCGGCCGGATTGCGCAGGGAGCCGCCCATGTCGCTGCCCTCGGCGAGCGGCACGAGACCGGCAGCGAGCGCGGCCGCCGCGCCGCCCGACGACCCGCCGGCCGACAGACCCAGCCGGTACGGGTTGTGCGTGGCTCCGAAGAGCGGGTTGAACGTGTGCGAGCCGGCTGCGAACTCCGGCACGTTGGTCTTGCCGATCCGGACCGCCCCGGCCGCCTTCAGCCGCGCCACCACCAGCTCGTCGCGCAGCGGCACGGTGTCGGCGTGCAACGGCGATCCCCACGTCGTCCGCAGACCGCCCGTGGCATGGGTGTCCTTGTGCGCCACCGGCAGGCCGTGCAGCGGGCCGACCGGCTCGCGGGCTGCCAGGGCGGCATCGGCGGCGTCCGCGGCGGCGCGCGCCCCGTCGGCGTCGAGGGTCACCACCGCGTTCACCGACGGGTTGACGCGCTCGATCCGGTCGAGGTGCGCCTCGAGCAGTTCGCGCGCCGAGATCTCCCGGTCGCGCAGCAGCGCGGCCAGCTCGGTGGCGGGGCGGAAGCACAGGTCGTCGGTCACCCGTCGAGCCTGTCACGAACCCGGGTGCGCGCGGTAAGGAGACCGAGGGAACGATGAGCGCGATGGACGGCGAACGAGACACCAGCAGCGACGGCCCAACCTTCGAGGACCTCGGCCTCCGGCCGGAGCTGTTGGCGGCGCTGTCCGCTCTCGGCTACGAGGAGCCCACCCCCATCCAGGCCGAGGCGATCCCGCCGCTGACGGAGGGTCGCGACCTGCTGGGCCAGGCGGCGACCGGCACCGGCAAGACGGCCGCGTTCTCCCTCCCGGTCCTGCAGCGGCTGCCCGCGGAGCGCGGCCCGGCACCGGACGCGCTGGTGCTGGTGCCGACCCGCGAGCTCGCCGTCCAGGTGTCGGAGGCCCTGCACAAGTACGGGCGCGCCCTCGGTGCACGCGTGCTCCCGGTCTACGGCGGCGCGCCGATCGGCCGCCAGCTCCGGTCGCTGGAGTCGGGTGTCGACGTCGTCGTCGCCACCCCCGGCCGGGCCCTGGACCTCGTCCAGCGGGGCAGCCTGCAGCTGGGGCAGGTGGCCACCGTGGTGCTGGACGAGGCCGACGAGATGCTCGACATGGGCTTCGCCGAGGACCTCGACGCGATCCTCGACGAGACCCCGGAGACGCGGCAGACCGTGCTGTTCTCGGCGACCATGCCGCGCCGCCTCGACGCGCTGGCCCGCCGCCACCTGCGCGACCCGGTCCGCATCACGATCGCCCGCGAGCAGGCCGCGGCCGGGCAGTCGCCGCGGGTCACCCAGACGGCCTACGTGGTGCCGCGCGCCGCCAAGCCGGCGGCGCTGGGCCGCATCCTGGACGTCGAGTCGCCGACGGCCGCGATCGTCTTCTGCCGCACCCGCGAGGAGGTCGACTCGCTCACCGAGACGCTCAACGGCCGCGGGTACCGCGCCGAGGCGCTGCACGGCGGCATGAGCCAGGAGCAGCGCGACCGGGTCATGGGGCGGCTCCGCGGTGGGACGGCGGACCTGCTGGTCGCCACCGACGTCGCCGCCCGGGGTCTCGACATCGACCAGCTGACGCACGTCGTCAACTACGACGTTCCCTCGGCGCCGGAGGCCTACGTGCACCGGATCGGCCGCGTCGGCCGGGCCGGGCGGGAGGGCGTGGCGATCACCCTGGCCGAGCCGCGCGAGCACCGGATGCTCAAGACCATCGAGAAGGTCGCCGGGGCGTCGATCGCCGTCCAGCAGGTGCCGACCGTGGCCGACCTGCGCGCCCGCCGGCTCGAGCTGACCCGCGCCGCCCTGCGCGAGAGCCTGCTCACCGACGAGCTCGACCGCTTCCGGGTGGTCGTCGAGACGCTGTCGGACGAATTCGACCTGATGGAGGTGGCGCTGGCGGCGGTGAAGCTGGCGCACGAGGCCGGCGGCGGGTCGGACGACGACGAGGAGATCCCGCAAGTCTCCTTCCGTCCCGACCAGGGGACCTCCCGGGGTGCGACGAAGAGCGGGCGCCGGCGCGAGGGCGACGACCGGCCGCCCGCCCGGGGGGCCCGCCCGGGCGGCCCGGCCGCCCGGCTGTTCGTGGGCATGGGGCGGGACGCCGGCGTCCGCCCCGGCGACCTCGTGGGCGCCATCACCGGCGAGACCGGGCTGACCGGCCGCGACGTCGGCGCCATCGAGATCCACCAGCGGTTCGCGCTGGTGGAGGTGCCCGAGTCCGCCGCCGACGAGGTCGTGCAGGCCCTGCGGGCGACGATGATCAAGGGCCGGAAGGCGACGATCCGCCGCGATCGTTCCTGAGGGTCAGGACGCCGGATCGGTCGGGACGGTCGGCGGCACGCGGTTCGGCCCGGCCTCCGCCGGCCGCAGCCGGTCCTGGCGGTGCAGCCGGACGGCGACCAGCGCGACGTCGTCGTCCGGGCGGCCGTGCACCAGCCGATCCAGGAGCTCGTCGAGCATCTCGTCGAGCGGACGGTCGGCCAGCTCGACGAGGGCATCGCGCAGCCGGACCATCCCGCCGTCGAGATCGGCGTCGCGCCGCTCGATGAGCCCGTCGGTGTAGAGCAGCACGGTCGTTCCGCGGTCCAGCGTCACCACCGACTCCCGCCTGCGGGCCTCCGGGTCGACGCCCAGCAGCAGGTCCCCGCGCCAGCTGGCCAGCTCGGCGACGGTGCCGTCCGGATTGATCACCAGGGGCGGCAGGTGGCCGGCGTTGGCCCACCGCATGCGGGTGACCCCGCGCTCGAGCTCGTCGGCCGTCTGCTCGAAGCGTGCGACGGCGGCGGTCGCCAGCGTCCGGGTCTGCAGGGTCGTCATCGAGGCGTCGAGCCCTCTCAGCACCTCGACCGGGCCGGCGTCGCTGTACGTGGCGATGCCGCGGAGCAGGCCGCGCAGCTGACCCATCGCCGCGGCGGCCGCGGTGTCATGGCCGACGACGTCACCGATCACCAGCATGGTGGCGCCGCCGGGCTGCAGGAACGCGTCGTACCAGTCGCCGCCGACCCGGGCCGCCTCGGCCGCGGGGAGGTAGCGCACGGCGATCTCGGCGTGGTCGGGCTCGGGCGGTTCGGTGAGGAGACTGCGCTGCAGCCCCTCGGCGAGCTGCTGCTGGGCGCTGAAGAGCCGCGCGTTGTCCAGGGCGAGGCCTGCCCGGTCCGCCACGTCCTGCGCGACGGCGATGTCGTCGGCCGAGGGGACGTGACCGGCCGAGTAGAGCAGCGTGAGCAGGCCGATGGTCCGCCCGCGGGCACGCAGCGGCAGTGCCACCTCGGTCGACGGGGCCAGCAGGGCGAGCAGTTCCCGGGCCGGGCCCGGGGGCAGCACGTCGAGCACCTCGGCCCCGGAGAAGGTGGCGGCCTCGCCGGTGTGCAGCGCCCGGGCCACCGGGGCGGTGATCGGCATGGCGTCCAGCCGCACCTCGGCGTACCGCGCCAGCAGGGAGCGGCTGGCCGGGTCCACGTGCCAGGTGCCGACGTCCCGGGGGTGGCCGTCGGGACCGATGACGGTGAGGACGCAGAAGTCCGCGAGTGCCGGCACGACGATGCCGGGCAGGCGCGCGGTCGCGGCCTCGACGGCGAGGGTGCCGGCGAGTTCGGCGCTCACCCGGGCCAGCAGGGCCAGCCGCTCGGCGGCCCGCTCGGCCTGCTGCTGGACCTGCCGCCGCTCGGTGACCTCGAGGAAGTAGACCGACAGGCCGTCGGGGGTGGGCCAGGCCCGCAGCTCGTACCAGCCGTCCAGCGGCGCGGGGTAGTAGGCGTCGAAGGAGACGGGCAGCCCTGTCCGCACGGCCGTGCGGTAGTTCTCCTCGAACTCGCTGTTGTTCGCCGCGGGCCAGTCGTCCCACAGCACCTTGCCGAGCAGGTCCTCGCGGCTGCGCCCCAGCAGCCGCTCCGCCTCGGCGTTGACGTGGGTGAACCGCCAATCGCGGTCGAGGCTGTAGAACCCCGCCGGCATCGCCTCGAGCAGCCGCGTGACCATGCCTGCTGCCTCGCGGACGCCGGTGGTGTCGTACGCCGCGCCCAGCAGCCGGACGGTGGCGCCGTCCGGTCCGGGGATGCACCGACCGCGCGCGTGCACCCAGCGGGTCTCCCCGTCCGGGCGGACGACGCGGTACTCGGCGTCGTACTCACCGCAGGTGTCGATGCAGGTCTCGAGCAGATCGGTCACCCGCGTCAGGTCGTCGGGGTGCAGGCGGGCATTGAACGCCTCGATCGACTCCTCGAACGTCGTGGTGTCGTACCCGAACATCCGGATCAGGGGCTCGTCCCACGCCAGGCGACCGGTGGTCAGGTCCCAGTCGAAGGTGCCGATGCCCGCGGCGTCGATGGCCAGGCTCCAGCGCAGGCGATCGACCTCGTAGCGGTGGACCAGTGCCGAGAGCTCCAGCTCGGTGACGGCGGACTCGCCCAGCTGTCGCAGGGTCGCCACATCGGCGTCCGTCCACTCGCGGGGCGCCGGACCGAACACGCACAACGCGCCGATGGCCCCGCCGTCGTGCCGCACCAGGGGGACGCCGAGGTAGGAGCCGACCTTCCCGGAGGTGACGGGAGGCAGGTCGCGGACGCGGTCGTCGGTCCGTGCGTCCGCGACGACCAGCGGTGCGTTGCCCGCGGCCGTCACCGTGCACAGGGAGTCGGCGAGGGCGGACCGCACACCGACCGCTCCGGGATCCAGTCCGGCGCCGGCCACGACGGTTTGCGCGTCGGTCAGCAGCGAGATCTGACCGGCGTCGGCGCGCAGCAGCTGCGTCGCGAGCTCGGTGAGGCGGTCGAGGACGACGCCGCGCGCCTCCGGGGACGGCCGGTCGGGGTTCCCGGCCGGGTCGCCCGCAAGGCTCAGCAGGTCTTCCGCACGAGCGGCCGACGTCCGGTCGTCAGCGGTCGTCCGGTGTGCGGGAGTGTTCACCGAAGCCCTTCTGTCCGGCCGTCGGCCGGAGGAACGCGGAGCGCCCGGCCACCTGTTGCTGGAGCCGGCGCCCTCCCGGCAGTTATGCCACGTCCGGTACGTCGCACGCAATGATTCCGCCGGAGGTCACGACGGGGTATTCGTCACGCCGGGACGACGAGGGTCAGTGCGCTGCCCCCGGGATGTTCCACGTGTAACCCCGCCCGCCGCAGCAGCCCCCGCAGGCGCACCACGTCGTCCGGCTCGGCCCGGGTGGTGGCCAGCAGCCGGGCCAGCCGCCCCTTGTGGGCCTTGTTGAAGTGGCTGACCACCGAACGGGTGCCGTCGGGCCGCTCGCTGAGCACGTCGACCGTCACCGCGCCGGGCACGGGGGCCAGCGCCGCGTAGGACCCGCTGCGCAGGTCGATGACGAGGTCGTCCACCGCGGTGAGCACCGGGCCGAGCGCCGGCCGCCAGAGCGTGCGGAGGGAGGGGAGGCCGGGAAGGGCGGAGCCTGCGGAGAGCCGGTAGGCGGGGATGGCGTCGCCGGCGCGGACGAGGCCGAACAGGGCCGACCCGACGGCGAGGCGCGACTCGGCCCGGGCGCGCTGGGCGCGGGTCAGGGAGGCGACGTCGAGGGCGTCGTAGAGCACTCCGGTGTAGCGCTGGACCGCCGGCAGGGTGGGGGAGGTCCAGAGCGCCGCGTTGCGCGCGATCTCGTCGTCCTGTTTCGCGGACAGGCCCAGCGCCGTGCGGGACGCGGGGACGTCGTCGGCCAGCTTGACCAGCGCCTCGGCCAGCTCGACGCGTACGGGAGTCAGCTCGGGCGCCGTCAGCCCGGCGAGGTCCAGCGGAGCGCCGTCCCCTCCCGGGTGCTTGGTCTCCGACGGCGGCAGCAGCACGAGCACCGCTAGTTCCCGATGGGTCGCGTCGGCCGGTGTGAAATCGGATCTCTCCCTCTGACCTGCGCGGACACGTCGATGGTCGATCAAGGTGTGCCCCGATTGTGCCCCAGGCGCACGGAGGCCCGACGTGGCCGGGCGGGCAGCCGCTCACGGTCGTGTGTGCCGGCTGACGGCGGTCAGGAGGGCCGGGGCGTTCGACTGCCGGGTGGCCGGGGGAGCCGGTGTGTCCGGTGCGGTGGTGGAACAGGGTCGGGAAGATTCGTGAGCGCGGCGTACAGCGCAGCAGTGAACGGCACCGCCAGCAGGGCCCCGGCCAGTCCGCCGAGCAGGGCGCCTGCGGTGATCACGACGGCGACGACGAACGGGTGGAGTCGCACGTAGCGGCCGACCAGGAACGGCTGCAGGACGTGCGCCTCCACCTGGTTGTCGATCAAGAGCACCACGACGAAGACGATCGCCGCCGTGATCCCTTGCGAGGCGAAGGCCACCAGCGTGGCCAGTGCTCCCGCGACGACCGCACCGACGAGCGGGATGAAGCTTCCCAGGAAGACCAGGACGGTCAGCGGCGCGACCAGCGGCACGCCCAGCACCACGAGCGTGACGGAGACGACCGCCGAGTGGAAGGCCGCGATCAGGACCGTGCCGCGCATCCAGCCGGAGAGCCGCTTCCATGCGGGCAATCCGGCTCGCAGCGCCCGTGGGCGCGCACCTTCAGGCATGCGGGCGAGCAGCCAGGCCCACATCCCTTCCCCGTCGACCAGCAAGATGATCGTGAGCAGCAGGGTCAGAAGCACGCCGGTGAGCACCTCGGCACCGGTCGTCAACCCGGTGATCACACCGCCGGCCAGTGACCCACTGCCGGACTGGAGGTAGGCGACGAACTGCTCACGCAGCCGCCCCAGGGCCGCGTTGCTGATCGGCAACTCCTGCACCGCCGAGGAGAGCTCGCTCGACAACGTCGGTGCCTCGGCGATCGCCCGCTCCACCACCCAGATGAGCAGACCGATGATGCCCACCAGCATCCCCAGCACCGTGGCGGCCGTGGCGAGTGCCCGCGGGAGGCCCAGCCGTCGCAGCGCGGAGACAGCCGGTGAGAGCAGCGCCGTCAGCAGCAGCGACGCCGCGATGGGCAACGAGACCAGGTACAGCCGCTGAGCCACCCGCAGGAACGCCCAGCCGCACACAGCGAGGAGCAGTAGCCGCCAACCCCAGCCGGCCAGGTCGGCGAGCAGCGGTGGCACGGGCATGCGGGCGGGTTCGCGGCGCCCGGCGACGGGCCCCGCTCCAGCGTCCGCTACCACCGGCACCGCGGGCGAAGCGGCGCTTGGCTCCTCCGCCGTCCCGTCCGACGTCTCCGGCGATCCCGACAGCGGGACACCGGCCGGGTCGTCGGCTGCCGGTTCCGCGCTCACAACGTCATGGTCACCCATTGCCCGGGGCTCGGCGCGGCCCGTCGATCCGCTGGTCCGCCAGATCGACGACGACAGGGGCGTGGTCGCTCGCGCCCTTGCCCTTGCGCTCCTCGCGGTCGATCTTGGCCCCGGTCGTGCGGGCGGCGAGGGCGGGCGAACCCAGCACGAAGTCGATCCGCATGCCCTCGCGCCGGGGGAAGCGCAGTTGGGTGTAGTCCCAGTAGGTGTAGACCCCCGGGCCGGGCGCGTACGGGCGGACGACGTCGGCGTACCCGGCGTCGACGATCGCGCGGAAGGCCGCGCGCTCCGGCGGCGACACGTGTGTCGAGTGGGCGAAGACCGCCATGTCCCAGACGTCGTCGTTCTCCGGCGCGATGTTCCAGTCGCCGACCAGGGCGATCGGCGTCGCCGGGTCGTCGGCCAGCCAGCCCGCCGCCGTGTCGCGCAGGGCGGCCAGCCACTCGAGCTTGTACTGCAGGTGCGGGTCGGCCAGCGTGCGGCCGTTGGGCACGTACAGGCTCCACACGCGGACGCCGCCGCAGGTGGCGCCCAGTGCGCGCGCCTCGGGGGCGGGGTCCACGCCTTCCTTGGCCGACCACGACGGCATGCCGGGGAAGCCGATCTCGACGTCGTCGATGCCGACGCGGGACAGGATCGCGACGCCGTTCCACTGCGAGTGCCCGACGTGGGCGACCTCGTAGCCGATCGCGTTGAACACCATCTCCGGGAACTGGTCGTCCCGGCACTTGGTCTCCTGCAGTGCGACGACGTCGACGTCGCTGCGCTCCAGCCAGGCAGCCACCCTGTCGGCTCGGCTACGGATCGAGTTGACGTTCCAGGTGGCGAGCCGCACTACGACATTGTCGGCCTACCGGCCGACACCGCCTCCAGGTACCCCATCACCCACCGCTGAGCCGCTGCGTCGCGCCTGCGCGGAGACCCTCCGGGCCCCCACTCGGCACGACAGAGCCAGTGCCGTCTCAGACCTGGACGGCGACCTCGCCGCGGGCCGCCATGCGAGCGCGGGCGCGATCGCGGCTCTCCACGAACCGGGTCGCCTGGGCGTCGAGACCGGCGAGGAACTGCGCGAGCTCCTCCCGTGCCTGCTCGCCCACCGGGCCGAGGTCGGTGCGGTCGAACACCTTCCAGAACCGCAGGATCGGCGCGACCACCTCGTCGTGGTGCAGCCGCAGGTCGTAGATGCCGGCCTTGGCGATGATCGTCGAGTTCTTGCGGAAGTTCGCCATGTTGGCGCCCGGCATCTCGAAGTTGATCACCTCGTTGGCCACCGCCCGCATCATCTCGTCGGGGTCGATCTCGAAGGCCGCCCGCACGAGATTCCGGTAGAAGATCATGTGCAGGTTCTCGTCGGTGGCGATGCGCGCGAGCAGCTGGTCGGCGATCGGGTCACCGGAGGCCCGTCCGGTGTTGCGGTGCGACACCCGTGTGGCCAGCTCCTGGAACGACACGTAGGCGACCGCCTCGAGCGGGGTCTTGTCCCCGGAGTCGTAGCCCAGCGTCATGTAGTCCATCCGCGCCCGCTCGAGCGCCACGGGGTCGACGCCCCGGGTCACCACGAGGTAGTCCCGCAGGGCCACGCCGTGCCGGTTCTCCTCCGCCGTCCAGCGGCCCACCCACTGCCCCCAGGCGCCGTCCCGGCCGAACCGGGTGGCGATCTCGCGGTGGTAGCTGGGCAGGTTGTCCTCGGTCAGGAGATTGACGAACATCGCGGCCTTCGCCGTCTCGTCCAGCCGCGACTGCTCCGGCGACCAGTCCTCGCCGCCGAGGAAGGCGAAGTTGCGGCCCTCGTCCCAGGGCACGTAGTCGTGCGGATGCCACTCCTTGGCCATCCGCTCGTGCCGGTCGAGGTTCTGCGCGACCACCGGCTCCAGCTCGATGAGGACCGCGCTGTGCGGGTTCGTCTTGGACATGGAGACCTCCGGGAGTCGGCCGACGGGACCCAACCTACGCGGCCGTAACCACGGCCACCGTCCGGTGGTGTGTGCCCCGCCGGGACGGTGCTCACCCGTCGTCGCGGAGACGGTCTGTCCCTTGATCGGGCGGAAGTCCCGAGGTCGGACGGCTCTGCCCACTCGTCGATGCGGGATCGGTGGGACGATGCGCAGGTGACCTGCGGCCGAACGACGGGCGGAGCGTGAGCGCCGCCCAGGACGCTCCCGTCCGCGACGACACATCCCGACGCCCGGCGGCCTCCCGCGCACACCACCACCGAGCGGGCAGCTTCCCTGCTGCTCTCGGCTGGACGGTGCTCGGCGCCGTCCTGCCCGGCACGGGCTTCCTCGCCGCGGGCCGCCGCCGGCTCGGTGCCCTGACGCTCGTCGTGTTCCTCGCGCTCGTGGGCGCGGGCCTCTGGTTCGCCCGTGGTCACGTGCAGACCCTCGCCCGCACCGCCCTGGACACCACGGTCCTGATGTGGGGCGTCGCCGGCCTGGCCGTGATCGCCCTGCTCTGGATCGCCATCATCGTCGCGGGCTACCGCATGCTGGTGCCCGCGCACACCTCCCGCGGCCGGCACCTGCTCGGCGGCCTGCTCGTGCTCGTGCTGGTGCTCGGGGTCGCGGCACCGGCCGTGGCCGCCGGCCGGATCATCCTGGTGGGCCGCGACCTGATCGCCCAGGTCTTCGACGACGGCCGGTCGGCCACGGTCGTCGACCGGCCCAACCCGTTCGGCGACAAGCAACGGGTGAACGTCCTGATCCTGGGGGGTGACGGCGGAGCGGGCCGCGAGGGCGTGCGGACCGACACCGTCATCGTCGCCAGCATCGAGACCGCCACCGGCGAGACGACGCTGTTCAGCCTGCCGCGCAACCTGGAGAACCTGCCGTTCCCGGCAGGCAGCCCCCTGGCGAAGGCCTATCCCCGCGGGTTCGACGCGGGCAGCGAGAGCGAGAGCCTGCTCAACGCCGTCTACCGCAACGGTCCGGCAGCGCACCCGAACATCCTCGGGCCCACCGACGACCCCGGTGCCGACTTCCTCAAGCTCGGCGTC
>Ga0308173_10000643_pt1 | contig 15492 bp, 8 predicted proteins | sample PhyPR1_FD_203716 | JGI IMG/M metagenome (GOLD analysis project Ga0308173, IMG submission 203716) | Soil microbial communities from UC Gill Tract Community Farm, Albany, California, United States - DLSLS.P.R1 | ecosystem: Environmental > Terrestrial > Soil > Agricultural land | place: USA...
TTGAGCCCGAGCTTGATGGCTCCGAACTCCTGTGCGGACGCCGCGAGGTTCGGGTCGCTGCTCGGGAACTGCCCCAGTGCGTGGCCGCCCGCGCCGTTGATGATCTCGGTGACGCCGGCCGGGTCGCGGTTCCCGTTCCCGTCGAGCGCGACGTAGCGCTGGTAGGTGTGGTCGTGCCCGTTCACGACGAGGTCGACGCCGTACTGGGCGAACAGCTTCCAGAAGCCGTCGACGCCCAGGGACGGACCCTCGTCGCCGATGTTGAACCTCGGGTGGTGGAAGAAGGCCAGCGTGCACGGCTGGGTGTTGGTGGCCAGGTCGTTCTGCAGCCACTGGTACTGCGGGGTGCCCGCCGCCGTCTGGCCGAAGGCCGAGTTCGAGTCCAGGGCGATGATGTGCCAGCCGTGCCGGTTGACGCTGTAGTAGTGCGGCACGTTGTCCCAGTAGTCGAAGTATCCGGGCGCCTGGTTGCCCTCGTACTCGTGGTTGCCGACCGACGGCAGGGTGATCGAGCGGAACCGCCCGAAGTACGGCGAGTCCGGCTGGCTGTCGCCGTACCAGTTGTCGAACTCCGTGGACGTGCCCTTCTCGTAGACGTCGCCGAGGTAGAGCACCAGGTTCGGGTTCATCGTCGACATCAGGTTCGTGACCGCGGTCTCGCTCGAGTCGCCTCCGGCGCCGTCGCCCACGGCCGCGACCGTGAACGTGTCACCCGTGCCCACCGGTGTCCCTTGCGGCGGGGTGAAGGTCTTGGTGTTGACGGGCTGCGTCGTGATGGCGTTCGCGAACGCCTCCTGGACGGTCGTGTCGGGGCTGACGAACGTGTCCCGGGCCAGCACGTGCGCCCCGATCGTGTACGGGCCGTCGACGAACCGGCGGGTGTCGAGCGTGAACGTGTACGGCGGCTGGTAGTCCGTGAGCAGGTACTGGCCGTCCAGGGTGAACACCATGCGCTGGAACCCGGGCCCGGTGCCGCTCACCACGGACGCGGTCGCGGTGACCGGCACCTTGCCGGTCAGGTTCTGGCCGGCGTCCGGCGCGGTCAGGCAGACCCGCACCGTGTAGGTGCCGCCGGCCGGGGAGCTGTCCTGGCAGGTGGCGGCGGCCGAGGCGGGCGGCAGGCCGGCGAGGGTCGCGACCGTGACCGCGACGAGTGACGCGACCGCGAGAAGCGCCCGCCGCGTCCGTGGCCGGGGACGCGACCCGGTCCGGCGCATGCCGCGCCCGGTGGAAGAAAGCATCGAACGAGCCCGCCCGTCTGTGCGTGTGGACGGGCGACCGTCCACATCCCTTTACGCCGACAATCCCCCCGTGTCCCCGATGTTCGTCATGGTCGTCGTGCACCACTGCGGGCGACATGCTGCGTTTACACCAACTTCCCTCAGCCAGATGTACTAGGTGTCTAGGCGGAACCGCGTCAGTTCGGGCGTATCCCGAGCGGGCAGGGTGCCTCACCCGCCCGTCTGGAAGTGACCGCCCCCGTCGGATGGCGTAGAAGATTCGGCCTTCCTGCCCATTGCTGAGGGTCGGGCGCGCCGACCACAGTCTGGGGAGCGCCGCGCGTCGGGTGGGGGATACGCAGCAGGAAGCCCGGCGCGGAGAGCCGAGTCGACTGGGATTCGTAGCTGGGGTGGGGTCCTCGTGCTACGCCCGGACAAGGGGAGAGTCAGCCGCCATGGGGAACAGTTTTGAAGGATCGGCCGAGGCATCGGGGGGTGCCCTGCCGACCGAAGCAGCTCGAGGTCCGGCACTGGAGGTGCCACGCCAGCTCCGGAGGTCGATGGCCGCGACGCGGTCGCACGGCGCGGTCTCGGTGGTGGTGCCGACGCGCAACGAGAGCGGCAACGTCGCGTTGCTGATGAGCCGGCTCGCGACCGCACTGGACGGCCTGGACGCCCAGGTCATCTTCGTCGACGACAGCGACGACGGGACTCCGCACGAGATCACCGCCGCCTCGCACGAGAGCATCGTGCCGATCCGCCTGCTGCACCGGCGGGGTCCCGAGCGCACGGGCGGACTCGGCGGCGCGGTGGTCGCCGGTCTGCGCCTGGTGGAGTCGCCCTGGGCCGTCGTGATGGACGGCGACCTCCAGCACCCGCCCGAGCTGGTGCCGCGGCTGGTGGACATGGCCGAGCTCGAGGCGGCAGACGTCGTGGTGGCGAGCCGGCACGTGGACGGCGGAGCCTCGGACGGTCTGGCCAACGGAGCCCGGGTGGTGGTCTCGGACCTGTCGACGCGGCTCGCGAAGCTGTTCTTCCCCGGCCGGCTGCGAGGTGTCTCGGACCCGATGAGCGGCTTCTTCCTGGTCCGGCCGGCCGCCTTCGACCTGGACGCGTTGCGGCCGAACGGCTTCAAGATCCTGATGGAGCTGCTGGTGCGGACCCGCGGGCTCAGGAGGCGTGAGGTGCCCTTCGTCTTCGGTGAGCGCCACGCCGGCGAGAGCAAGGCCTCCTTGCGGGAGGGGATGCGGTTCCTCCAGCAGGTCGCCCGGCTGACCGCCGGCAGGCTGCGCCCGCCGGGGGTCGTGGCCCGCGGCATCTCGTTCGGTGCGGTCGGGCTGACGGGCCTCGTCGTCAACACGATGCTGATGTGGCTGCTGGCCGACCCGAAGGCACTCGGCCTGAACTACCTCCTCGCGGCCGCCGTGGCCACCCAGGGGTCGAGCACCTGGAACTTCGCACTCGTCGACTCGGTCGTCTACCGGGGGCCGAAGCGACTCACCCGGCTGCGCCGATGGGCGGGCTTCCTGGGGATGAGCAACGCGTTCCTGGTGCTCCGCATACCGATGCTGGCCGCCCTGGTCAGCGTGCTCGGCGTGCACTACCTGCTCGCCAACACCGCCACCTTGATGGTCGGCTTCGCCCTCCGCTTCTCCGGTCAGGAAAGACTCACCCTCGCTAAGGACGCATGATGACCCAGATCGTGAACCGCCCCAACCACACCGTGCACGAGCCGTCCGCCGCGCCGACCTCGAAGCGGCAGCCCCTCCCGGGCCAGCGCAGCCGGCGCTCGTCCCTGCAGCCGGTGCAGCCGGAGCCGGTCGTCCCCGAGAAGCGGGTGCCCGTCGACGTGCTGTTCGAGCCTCCCGGGCACATCGCCGCGAGCATGCGGCCGCTGCGGCCGGCCCCGAGGGGCACCGGCTACCTCACGTACCGCTACCAGATCGCGGGCCTGGTCACGGTCGGCAGCCAGATCCCGCTGCCCGAGCTCGAGTTCTTCCGGGAGCCCTGGCTCGGACGCGACCTGGACATCGAGGTCCGCGTCGGCAAGGTGGGACGACCCGCGCCGAACAAGCGGGCGAAGCTGCTGCGGTTCGACGAGCCGCTCGGCCTGCGCTACGAGGAGCACCTCGGCCGGTTCGGCGCGAACTTCTCGATCGACCTCGGCGACCGCATCAAGGTCACGCTGAGCTCGCTGCTGGCCCGCTCACCGCACGTCGCGTACACGAACATCCTCGAGGCGCTGCTCCGGTGCGTGGTGGCGGCCCGCGGCGGCATGTTGCTGCACTCGGCCTGCGTCGAGCTCGACGGCCACGGCCTGATGCTGAGCGCCCGCACCGACACGGGCAAGACCGGCACCGTGCTGCGGCTGCTGCGCGAGCACGGCGCGAAGTTCCTGTCCGACGACATGACGGTGCTGATGCCGGACGGCACGGCGTACTGCTTCCCCAAGCCGCTGACGATCAGCAGCCACACGCTGCGGGCGGTCGACCCCGGTGACCTCTCGCGCGCCGAGTGGCTGAAGCTCAGCCTGCAGAGCCGGCTGCACTCGAAGGGCGGACGGGGTGTCGGCCTGTGGCTCGGCGAGATGAACCTGCCGGTCATGACCGCGAACGCGCTGACCCAGCTGGTCGTCCCGCCGCCGAAGTACGACGCCGACCGGCTCGTCGCCTGCGAGATGATCCCGTCCACGCGGGTGGAGGACCTGTTCATCATCGAGCGCGGCGAGCCCGGGCTCTCCGACCTCGACGTCTCGACCTCGCTCGAGGAGCTGGTGGCCAACACCGACGACGCCTACGGGTTCCCGCCCTACCGCTACCTCGCGCCCGTGCTGGTCGTGGGCGGCGAGGAGTACGAGACGCTCCGTCAGCGGGAGCGCCAGGTCCTGGCCGGCGCGCTGGAGACCATGCGGGTACGCCGGATGGTCTCGGACAGCTTCGGCTGGGCGGACGAGATCCCGCGGCTCCTCGAGCGGGACCGCCGTCGCGCGGACGATCGCGCCTGACCAGGTGTCGGAACACGGTCCGCACCCACCGCAGGGAGGAGCTCGGGTGACACTCACCGGCACGACGGACGTCACTCCGCCGTCCCCGGGTCGTCCCGTCGCGGTCGGCGCGCCTCGCGTCGCGTCGCGACACCGACGGGACCGGATGCGACGGTGGCCGCAGCGGCACGCGGTCGGGCTGCTGCTCACCACCACGCTCGCCGTCGGCGCGGCGCTGAGGATGGTGAACCTCAACGCGCTCGGCTTCAACAGCGACGAGGCGGTGTACGCCGGCCAGGCGGCATCGCTGGCGGGGAACCCCCACTACGTCGGGATGTTCCCCGTCTTCCGGGCGCACCCGATGCTGGTCCAGTCGCTGCTCTCGGTCTTCTTCCGCTCCGGTGAGCACGACGTCGTCGGGCGGGTGGTCATCGCGGCGCTCGGGGTGCTGACGCTGTTCCTGGTGTACCTGCTGGGTGCGGAGCTCTACAGCCGCTACGTCGGTGTCCTCGCGGCCGCCATCCTGGCGGTGATGCCCTACCACGTGGTCGTGACCCGGCAGGTGCTGCTCGACGGGCCGATGGTGCTGTGCGCGACCCTGACCCTGCTCTTCGTCACGAAGTTCGCGAAGACCGGGCGGCTCACCTGGATGCTGGCCGCAGGGGCGGCACTGGGCCTCACCATGCTCGCCAAGGAGTCCAGCATCATCCTCACCGGCGCCGTGTACGCCTTCTTCGCGCTGACCCCCGGGGTGCGCCGCCCGATCATCGGGTCGGTGGCGGGACTGTGCGTCACCGTGGGGTTCTTCGCCCTCCACCCGATCTCGGTCGCCCTGTCGGGGCACGTCAGCACGACGAAGGCCTACCTGGTCTGGCAGCTGGTCCGCCGGCCCAACCATCCCTTCCTGTTCTACGTCGACACCGTGCCGTCGGCGGTGGGGCCGCTGGTCCTGCTGGCCGCGCTCGTCGCCCTGGTGCTGGTGGTCCGGCGCCGCAAGCCGGCCTGGCGGGAGATCCTGCTGGCGTCGTGGCTGCTGGTGCCGCTGGCCGCCTTCAGCCTGTGGCCGGTCAAGGGCTTCCAGTACCTCCTGCCCTGTGCGCCGGCGCTGGCCGTGCTCGCGGCACAGGGGCTGCTGGGTCCCACCTGGCGGCTGCCCGCCGTCCTCGCCCGCAAGCTGCCCCCGGTCCTGACGACTGCTCGTGCCGTCGGTGTCGTCGCCTCGATGGCGGTGCTGCTGAGCCTGCTCGTCACCACGCTGCCGAGCGTCAGCGCAACGCCGCGGGCGAGCGGCCTGGCCGGCAGCGGCGGCATCCCGGGCGGCCGGGAGGCGGGTCGCTGGATCGGCGCGCACACACCTGAGGGGACGGTCGTGATGACCCTGGGACCGTCGATGGCCAACATCATCGGCTACTACGGGCACCGCAAGGCGTACGGGCTGTCCGTCAGCCCCAACCCGCTGCACCGCAACCCGTCGTACGAGCCCGTCCCCAACCCGGACTACGCGCTGCGTCACGGCGACATGCAGTACATCGTGTGGGACCAGTGGTCGGCGAACCGGTCCACCCACTTCTCCGAGGTGCTCAAGAGCCTGGCCCGGCGCTTCCACGGACGCATCGTGCACACGGAGTACGTCGGCACCGGGGCGGACAAGCGGCCCGTCATCGTGATCTACCAGGTGCGCGCATGAGCGGGGCACGCCGCGTCGCGCGGCGCCTCTCCCGGGCCGCGGCGCTGGCGCTGGTCTGCTGCCTGGTGCTGCTGGCCGCCCCCCGGACGGAGGCCGCCACCGGGGCTGCGGGGCCGCACTCGCCGCGCACCCCGATCAAGCACTTCGTGTTCCTGTTCCAGGAGAACCACACGTTCGACAACTACTTCGGGACCCGCAAGGGCGTCGACGGCATCCCCGCGGGGACCTGCATGCCGGTCTCGCCCGGCCACCCGGAGCCCTGCGTGAAGCCGCACTGGATCGGCAACGACCCGATCGTGGACCTCGGGCACACGCAGACCCAGTTCGACCGGGAGTTCAACGGCGGCAAGATGGACGGCTTCGTCAAGGCCAACTCCGACAACGGCCGGGACGGCTCGGTGGCGATGGGGCACTACGACGAGCGCGACCTGCCCTACTACTGGAACCTCGCGGACAACTACGTGCTCTTCGACCGGTTCTTCTCCTCCGCCAAGGCGGGAAGCGTCTCGAACCACATGTTCGCGGTGACCGGGAGCCCCGGCGTCACCGGCAAGGCCGAGCGGATCCCCGAGGGCGGGTGGGGAGACCTGCCGACGATCTTCGACCGGCTCGAGAAGGCCGGTGTCAGCTGGAAGTTCTACATCGAGAACTACGACCCGACCATCAACTACAAGACCCGCGACCGCGTCGAGCTGGTGGACCGGGCCGCGCAGGTGATCTGGGCGCCGGTGCTCGCCTACCAGCGCTTCGTCGACGACCCCGAGCTCAACAAGCACATCGTCGACCTCGACGAGTACTACACCGACGTCCAGAACAACACCCTGCCGGCGGTGTCCTACGTGGTCCCGTCGGGCGACAGCGAGCACCCGCCCGGTCGCATCCAGGCGGGGCAGCGGCTGGTGCGTGCCCTCGTCAACGAGCTCATGCTGTCCCGGCTCTGGAGCTCCTCGGCGTTCCTGTGGACCTACGACGACTGGGGCGGCTGGTACGACCACGTCAAGCCGCCGGTGGTGGACAAGTGGGGCTACGGGTTCCGGGTCCCCGCCCTGATGGTCAGTGCCTGGAACAAGAAGGGGTACGTCGACCACGACACCAGCGACTTCACGTCGATCCTGAAGTTCATCGAGACGAACTGGAACCTGGATCCGCTGACCGCACGCGATCGCAATGCCAACGACCTGATGGAGGCGTTCGACTTCACGAAGCCGCACGCGCGCCCGGCGGTGATCCTGGGGACCGAGCGCCACGTGCCACCTACCGAGCATCCGGACACCACCCCGGTGTACCTCGCCTACGGCGGAGCCGCCCTGGTCACCCTCGCGCTCGTCATGCTGGCCCGGGCGCGGACCGCCAGGCTGGGGGCGCACTCCCGGGCGCTGCCCTCGGACGCACTGATCGCCGGAGGTGAGCGGTCGTGAGGCCGGTGCTCCGCGCGGGGGTCCGGGTCGCGCTGTTCCTTCTCGTGCCCGCGCTGGTCGTGTCAGCGGCCGGTGCCGGCTCGCAGGCGGCCGCCGACACGAGGAGCCGTGCGGGGACGCTGGTCGCCCGCACGGTGCCGGCGACGCAGGGCGCGCGGATGGCGGCGGAGGGACGCATCGCCGCGGCGGACAAGTTCGGACGCGTGCGCCTGCCGATCAGCAACTACCTCGGGCTGGACCGCCGGTTCCACGTCCTGGACACCCGCGTCTCCGAGGACCGCAAGGTGAGCCTGGACCGGATCGTCGGGTCCCCGTCGCGAGCCGCGCGCGGCACACCCCTCACCGTCGGACTTCGCACCGAGCGGCTCGTGCACTGGAACTTCGTCGACCGCGGCGGTCGGGAGGTGCCCGCGAGCCGGGTGTCCCTGCTGGAGATGCGCAGCAACACCGGCGAGGTCGTGCGGTTCCGCGGACGTGACCTGGTGCGGCCGCGCTGGATGGCCGCCGGACGCACCCAGCAGACCCCGGCCGGCCTGGTCAACAAGGAGCAGTACTGGAGCGTCAGCCGGGTCGTGGTCGACGGCGGCGACGTGGTGAACCGGGGACAGCAGAAGTTCGTCCCGGAGGAGTCCCAGGACTGGACGGTGAGCCTGCTCTTCTACCGCGTCCAGGTCGCCGGCCGCGACCTGCTGTTCGGGTCCCTGTCCGGTGACGGCCTCGAGCTGCGCAGGCCGGACGGCAGCACCGCCCGCGTGCCGTTCGTCAACGGCAAGGCGACCCTCCCGTCGCTGGCCCGCGGCACCTACGTCGCGCGCATCTACGGGCCCGGTGCGTCGTTCAGCCGGCCCGTCAGCATCTCGAAGGACCAGCTGCTGGAGATCGAGGTGATCTCGCCCTTCGACCTCGGACTGATCGGAGTCGTCATCGTCATGGTCGCCCTGTCCCTGCTGATCGTCGGGCGCCGGCACCACATCACCCGGCTGAGCCAGCGCTGGCGCCGGCGAGGCGGCCGGCTCAGGACGCCGGTGGCGATGGTGGCGGTGCTGGCCCTCGGGCTGGGTTCGTCGGTCCTCACGACCCTTGTGGCGGCCCCGGCGGCCCGCGCCGTACCCCTGGCGGCGGCCGCGCCGAGCGGTCCGCCCAGCTTCGCCTACTACTACATCTGGTACCAGCCGACCTCGTGGCAGCGGGCCAAGAAGGACTATCCGCTGCTGGGTCGCTACTCCAGCGACGACCCGGTCGTGATGAACCGGCACGTCACGATGGCCAAGGCGGCCGGCCTGACCGGCTTCCTCGTCTCGTGGAAGGGCACCAACGACCTCAACGCGCGCCTGGACACGCTGGTGCGCACGGCCGAGCGGCAGGACTTCAAGCTCGAGATCGTCTACCAGGGGCTGGACTTCCAGCGCCGGCCGCTGCCCGTGCCGCAGATCGCCGAGGACCTGCTCTACCTCGCCGACCGGTACGCCGACAGCCCCAGCTTCGACACCTTCTCCCGGCCCGTGGTCGTCATCACCGGGACCGACCAGTTCACCACCCGCCAGCTCCGGCGAGCGACCGCGGGCGTCCGGGGCCGGCTGCGGGTGCTGGCGTCCGCGAAGAACGTGGAGGAGTACCGCCGGGTGGCGTCGGTGACCGACGGGGACGCCTACTACTGGTCCTCCAGCGACCCCACGTCCCCCATGGTCGGCCGCAAGCTCCAGGAGATGTCCCGCGCGGTCCACGCGGACGGCGGGCTCTGGTTCGCGCCCGCCTCGGCCGGTTTCGACGCCCGGCTGATCGGCGGTCGCGACGTCATCCCGCGCAAGGGAGGGGAGACCCTCCGCCGGTCCATCGACGTCGCGCGGCAGTCGTCCCCGGACGCCCTCGGCGTGATCAGCTGGAACGAGTTCAGCGAGAACTCGCACATCGAGCCGAGCCAGGCACACGACGGCGAGGAGCTCCGGGCGCTCGCCACCTCCCTCGGAGGGAGGGCCCTCGTGCCGAAGGGGTTGTCGACACCGGACCCGCTGCAGCGGAACACGGGCCTGACCGGCTGGGGGGCGCTGATCGGGCTGCTCCTGGCCGGGGCTCTGCTGAACCTGCTGATCGCGGTGGTCAGAGGTCGCCGGAACGGAGCCCGGAAGGACCCCGAGAGACCGGCCGCCTTCGAGCCGGAGGCGCGGCACCCCTCGCGCACGCCGTGACGGGCGCCCGCACATCGAAGACAGGGGACGAGCATGACGGACGTGCAGCTGCGACGCGTGGCCCGAGGCGCAGGGGCCCGCGTGGCCGGGGCACTGCTGCTGTGCGTCTCCACCGTCACCGCGGGCGTCCTCGGGTTCGTGCCGCGGGACGCCTCGCACGCCGTCACCCTGGCGCCGGCGGCGGTCGCCGACCCCGTCGTGGCCGCGGCCGGCGACATCGCGTGCGACCCGAAGAACAGCAACTTCAAGGCGGGCCTCGGGTCGACCAGCTCGTGCCACCAGAAGGCGGTCTCGGACCTGCTCGTGAACGCCGGGCTCGCCGCCGTGCTGGACCTCGGCGACAACCAGTACTACTGCGGCGGCTTCGACGCCTTCCAGCAGTCCTACGCCCTGTCCTGGGGGCGGGTGAAGGACATCACCAAGCCCGCCGTCGGGAACCACGAGTACATCACCGCCCCGGCCGCCGACCGGACGGGCTGCGACTCGACGAACGCCGGTGCGGCGGGCTACTACCGCTACTTCGGGGCCGCCGCCGGCGACCCCACGAAGGGCTACTACAGCTACGACGTCGGCACCTGGCACGCGATCGTGCTGAACAGCTCGTGCACCAGCGCCGGTGGCTGCGGGCCCACGTCCCCGCAGGGCAAGTGGCTCCGCGCGGACCTGGCGGCGCACCAGAACTTCTGCACGCTGGCCTACTGGCACATCCCGCTCTACAGCTCGGGCGGCCGGGCGAGCTCGACGTACAAGACCTTCTGGGACGCGCTGTACGCCGCCGACGCCGACCTGGTGCTCGCGGGGCACGACCACATCTACGAGCGGTTCGCCCCCCAGGACCCCAGCGGGGCGAAGGACCTGGCTCGGGGACTGCGTGAGTTCGTCGTCGGCACCGGCGGGGCGAACCACACGTCGGTGACCGGCATCAAGCCGAACAGCGAGCTGCGCAACAGCGACACGTTCGGGGTGCTGACGCTGACCCTGCACCCGACGGGGTACGACTGGAGGTTCGTGCCCGAGGCGGGCAAGATCTTCACCGACAGCGGGACGGCCGCCTGCCACGGCGTCCGGAGCGACACGGTGGCGCCCAGCGCCCCCACGAACGTCGTCGCCCAGGCGACGGCACCGGGCCAGGTCTCGGTGTCGTGGGGCGCCGCGACGGACGACGTCGCGGTGCTCGGCTACCGGGTGCTGCGCAACGGGAGCCAGGTGGGGGAGGTGGCGACGACCAGCTTCCAGGACACGACCGCGACGCCGGCGACGATCTACTCCTACTCGGTGGTCGCCTACGACGCCGCGGGGAACGTGTCGGCCCCGTCGGCCTCGGCCACCGTCACCACCGCGCCGGACACCACGGCCCCGACCGCACCGACCGGGCTCGCGGCCACCGCCCAGGGCCCCGGACGGGTGGACCTCACCTGGGCGGCCGGCACCGACAACGTCCGGGTCGCCGGCTACGACGTGCTGCGTGACGGCGTGGTCGTCGGCACGCCCACGGCCACGTCCTTCTCCGACGTCACGACGCAGCCGGTGACGACGTACCGCTACCAGGTGCGCGCGCGGGACGACTCCGGGAACGTCTCCCCGCTGTCCGCCGCGGCGACGGTCACCACACCGGACCAGCCGTCCGTCCTGACCTTCGCCCCGGCGGCCGACACCTACGTGCGCGCCGACCAGGCGTCCGCCTCGTTTGGCTCCCAGCCCACGCTCCAGGTCGACGGCTCGCCGGTGAAGCACACCCTGCTCCGCTTCGCGGTGAGCGGGGTCTCCGGCCGCCAGGTCGCGAGCGCGACGCTGACCCTCCACTGCACGGACTCGGCCGGCTCGGGCGGGGTGCTGTACCGCACGGACGGCGGCGCGTGGTCCGAGACCACGGTCACGTGGGCGAGCCAGCCGGGGACGGCCGGCACGCCCGTCGGCACGCTCGGCAAGGTGGTGGCGGGACAGGCCTACCAGGTCGACGTCGGCTCGCTCGTCGACAAGGACGGCGTCTACGACCTGATGCTGACCAGCACCGCCAGCGACGGCGCCGACTACGGATCGCGCGAGGGCAGCGCCGCGCTCGCGCCCCGGCTCGAGGTCTCTGCGCGCTGAGAGGCTCAGCGTGGATCAGGCCGAGCTCGACATGTCCCGGCCGTAGGCGTCGTCCAGCCGGACGATGTCGTCCTCCCCGAGGTAGGACCCCGTCTGCACCTCGATGAGGTGCAGCATCTCGGGACCGGGGTTGGACAGCCGGTGCATGCAGCCGACCGGCACGTCGATGGACTCGCGCTCACGCAGGACGAGCGAGTCCTCGCCACGCACGACCTCGGCCGTCCCCGAGATCACCACCCAGTGCTCGGCCCGCTTCGAGTGCGTCTGCAGCGACAGGCGCTGGCCGGGCTTCACGCTGATGTGCTTGACCTGGTAGCCCGGGCCCGCGTCGACGGCCTCGTAGCAGCCCCAGGGGCGGTAGACCACCGGGTGCGCCTTCGCCTCCGTGCGGTGGGCACGCCGCAGCTGCTCGACGACCAGCTTGACCTGCTGGTCCCGTGCACGGTCCGCGACCAGTACGACGTCCTTGGTGGCGACGACGATCGTGTCCGTCAGCCCGATCGTGCTCACCAGCACCCCGTCGCTGCGGACATAGCAGCCGCTGCTGCCGTCGTCGACCACGTCACCGACCACGACGTTGCCGGCCTTGTCCTTGTCGCCCATCCGCCACAGCGACGACCAGCTGCCCACGTCGTCCCAGCCGAACTCGGCGCGTACGACGGCGGCGCGGTCGGTGTGCTCCATCACGGCGTTGTCGATCGAGACCGTGGGGCAGCGCTCGAACGACGAGGGCGCGAGCCGTACGAAGTCCAGGTCGGGTGCTGCCGCGTTCACCGCCGCCGCGGCGTTGCTCGCCACGTCGGGAGCCAGCCGGGTCAGCTCCTCGAGGAAGAGCCGCGGTGGCAGGACGAACATGCCGCTGTTCCAGGTCCAGCTCCCGTCGGCCACCATCTCCTGGGCACGCGCCAGGCTCGGCTTCTCCACGAACCGGCCGACGCGGGAGGCCCCCTGGTGGGACCCCAGCGGTCCGCCGGCCTGGATGTAGCCGTAGCCGGTCTCCGGGGTCGTCGCCGGGATCCCGAAGGTGACCAGGTGGCCCTCGGCGGCGACCTCGGCGGCCGTCGCGACGGCGGCGCGGAACGCGTCCCGGTCGACGATGTTGTGGTCGGCCGGGCAGACCAGCAGCACGGCGTCCGGGTCGGTGCGCGCGACCATGGTCGCGGCCGCCGCGATGGCCGGCGCCGTGCCCCGGGCGACGGGCTCGATGAGGATGCCACGCGGGTGGACGCCGAGGCTCCTGAGCTGCTCGGCGATGATGAAGCGGTGCGGCTCTCCGCACACCACGACGGGCGGCGCGAAGCCGTGCCCGTGCACGCGCCAGGCGGTCTCTTGCAGCAGGCTGAGCTCGCCGAGCAGGGGAAGCAGCTGCTTCGGGTACAGCTCGCGCGACATCGGCCACAAGCGGGTGCCGTTGCCACCGGACAGGATCACGGGTACGACGGTGCGAACGACAGACTCCATGGGATCCCCCTGCAGAGATGTTTGGTCCCCGACACCACCCGCAGCCCCCACCGCGGCCCGGAAGTGCTCCGGGACCTCGTGGCTCCCACAACGTAGACCGAGGCGCAGACGGGCGATATCCCCCCAAGTGACCATGGGGTCCTGGGACGCCGGGTGGATGCACATCGCTCGAGCGGGTCAGGAACCGTCCACGGCCCCCCGTAGAGTTGAGCGGTGGCCGACCCGTCGACGTACCGCCCGGCGCCGGGCTCCATCCCTACCTCGCCCGGGGTCTACCGCTTCCGTGACGAGCACCGCCGCGTGGTCTACGTCGGCAAGGCGAAGAACCTCCGCTCCCGGCTGACGTCGTACTTCCAGGACATCGTCAACCTGCACCCGCGCACCGCGACCATGGTCACCAGCGCCGCGAGCGTCGAGTGGACCGTCGTGAACACCGAGGTCGAGGCGCTGCAGCTGGAGTACTCCTGGATCAAGGAGTTCGACCCGCGGTTCAACGTGAAGTACCGCGACGACAAGTCCTACCCGTGGCTGGCGGTCACGCTCGGCGAGGAGTACCCGCGGGTGATGGTCGGCCGGGGCGCCAAGAAGCGCGGCACCCGCTACTTCGGCCCGTACTCCCACGCCTGGGCGATCCGCGAGACCGTCGACCTGCTGCTGCGGGTGTTCCCGATGCGCTCGTGCAGCAACGGCGTGTTCAAGCGGTCCGCCCAGATCGGCCGCCCGTGCCTGCTGGGCTACATCGGCAAGTGCTCGGCGCCGTGCGTGGGCCGGGTCAGCGCGGAGGAGCACCGCGAGATCGTCGACGACTTCTGCGACTTCATGGCCGGCCAGACGACGAATTTCGTCAAGCGACTCGAGAAGGAGATGTACGCCGCGTCCGCCGCGATGGACTACGAGCGGGCCGCGCGGCTGCGCGACGACATCGGCGCCCTCAACCGGGCCATGGAGAAGCAGCAGGTCGTGCTCGGCGACGGCACCGACGCGGACGTGGTCGCGTTCTCCGAGGACCCGCTCGAGGTGGCGGTGCAGATCTTCTACGTCCGCGGCGGCCGGATCCGCGGCCAGCGCGGCTGGGTTGCCGACAAGGTCGACGACGCCGACACCGGCGGTCTGGTGGAGCGCTTCCTGCTCCAGCTGTACGACGGTGAGCTCGGCGACGCGATCCCGCGGGAGGTGCTCGTCCCCGCGCTGCCCGAGGACACCGCCGCCCTGGAGCAGTGGCTCTCCGGGCTGCGCGGAGCCCGCGTGTCGATCCGGGTGCCGCAGCGCGGCGACAAGAAGGCGCTGCAGGAGACGGTCGCGCGCAACGCGCTGCAGGCGCTCGGCCTGCACAAGACCAAGCGGGCCAGCGACCTGACCACCCGCAACCGGGCCCTGGAGGAGATCCAGCTGGCCCTCGAGCTGCCGACCGCGCCGCTGCGCATCGAGTGCTACGACATCTCCAACCTCCAGGGCACCGAGGTCGTCGCGTCGATGGTGGTGTTCGAGGACGGGCTGGCGCGCAAGGGGGAGTACCGCCGTTTCGTCATCAGGGGCGTCGAGGGGCAGAACGACGTCGCGTCGATGCACGAGGTGATCACCCGCAGGTTCCGGCGGCTGCTCGACGAGCGGGTCGAGTCCGGCGACTTCGCCGACAGCCCGGACGCCCAGGACGAGACCGGCCCGCTGCTGGTCGACCCGGACACCGGGCGGCCCAAGAAGTTCGCCTACGTCCCCGGGCTGGTCGTCGTCGACGGCGGCCCGCCGCAGGTGGCCGCGGCCCAGCGGGCCCTCGACGAGCTCGGCATCGACGACATCCCCGTCTGCGGGCTGGCCAAGCGGCTCGAGGAGGTGTGGCTGCCCGGGCAGGAGGACCCGGTGATCCTGCCGCGCACCAGCGAGGGGCTCTACCTGCTGCAGCGGATCCGCGACGAGGCGCACCGCTTCGCGATCACCCACCACCGGTCCCGCCGGTCCAAGAGCATGGTCGAGAGCCTGCTCGACGACGTGCCGGGGCTGGGGGAGGTGCGCCGCAAGAGCCTGCTCAAGCGGTTCGGCTCGCTGAAGAGGCTCCGGGCTGCCACAGTGGAGGAGATCGCGGAGGTCCCGGGCATCGGCACCCGGACGGCCGAGGCGATCGTGGCGGCGCTGGCCGAGCAGCGAGGGCGCACCGCCGTGAGCGTGAACACCGCGACCGGAGAGATAGAGGAGTCGTGACCTCAGCAGACCAGGCCGCCCCGGCCACCGAGCAGCTGCCCGACGACCGTGGTGAGCTCGTCATCGTCTCCGGCATGACCGGGGCGGGCCGCAGCACCGCGGCCAAGGAGCTCGAGGACCTCGGGTTCTTCGTGGTGGACAACCTGCCGCCGCAGCTGGTCGCGGACGTGGTCCGGCTCGTCAACGAGACCCGCGGGCCCCGGCAGTCGGTGGCCGTCGTGGTCGACGTACGCTCCGGCTCCTTCTTCGC
>Ga0308173_10000644_pt1 | contig 15484 bp, 12 predicted proteins | sample PhyPR1_FD_203716 | JGI IMG/M metagenome (GOLD analysis project Ga0308173, IMG submission 203716) | Soil microbial communities from UC Gill Tract Community Farm, Albany, California, United States - DLSLS.P.R1 | ecosystem: Environmental > Terrestrial > Soil > Agricultural land | place: USA...
CTCGGCAACGGCAAGGGGCCGGCCGCACTGGCGTTCACCGGTGGCCTGCCGCTCACCGTGTTGGCCGCGCTCCTCCTCGTCAAGCCACTGGCGACGGCGGCCTGCCTCCGCAGCGGCGCGGTCGGCGGGCTGCTCACCCCGGCCGTGGCGACCGGAGCGGTGCTCGGCGCCCTGGGCGGGGCCGGCTGGGCACTGCTGTGGCCGGGCAGCCCGCCGGGTGCCTTCGCCATCGTGGGCGCGGCCGCGGTGCTGGCCACGACGCAACGGGCGCCGCTGACCGCCGCCGTCCTGGCCGTCGAGTTCACCCACAGCAGCCTGACCCTGCTGGCGCCGATCGCGCTGGCAGTCGGGGGCGCCGTCGTCCTGTCGCGGGCCGTCCTCGACCGCCCGAGCCGGCGCGGCCGTCAGACCGTGGCGTCCTCCCGCAGTGCCGCGGCGACGATGTCCCGCAGTTCCCGGCGGGTCGGACCGGGCGTGAACGGCGGTCGCCAGCCGGACTCGTAGACCGCGCGCGCGAGCGGCTCCACCGGGTCCAGGGACGACGGCAGTTCGAGCATGGACACGTAACCGCCCGTCCCCTGCTCGATCGCCGGGTCAGCCGCGCCGGCGGCGAGGATCAGGTCCGACGGCAGGCGCCGGGTGACGTCGACGTCCCCGCCCTCCCACCGGCGGACCATGTCCTGGTCCATGGCGACGTGGTCGGCGACCCAGGGCAGCATCCGCTCGTCGCACCACGCGTCGAACGACTCGCCGACGAGGCCGGGGTCGGGCTCGGTGTCGAGCAGGGCCAGCAGCCGCAGGACCTGGAGGAACGTCGTCGTGATGCCCCGCCCGAAGATCGGGGTGGTCGTGGCGACCGCGTCACCGATGCTGACCAGTCCGGGAGTGCAGGGTCGGCCGTCACGGGACCGCTGCCCGCGGTAGGCATCGCGCAGCGGTCCACCGGGAAGCACGTCGGTCACCGGCGTCGCCCGCTCCGGGTCGGTCCATGCGGCCAGGCCGGGGATGGCGCGGCAGGCCGCCTCGAATGCGGCCCGGTGGCGCAGGACCTTCAGTGCCGAGTCGGCGGTCGGCCGGACCAGCAGCACCGAGAAGTACCCGCGCTCGTGCAGGAAGACCAGCGACTGGTAGCCGTCGAAGTCGGCGACCCAGGCCAGCGGGCCGGCCATCGGCCCCGGCTCGGCCCCGTCGTGCAGGCGGTACTGGCGGTCGACGTACGCCATGCCGCACGGGCCGCCGACCGAGAGCGGAGCCCGCAGCGCGTCGACGCTCCGGCCGGACCGCCCCGACGCGTCCACCACCAGATCGGCCTCGACGGCCGACCCGTCGACGACGATCCCGCGCACCCGGCCCTCCGACGACACGACGCCGTCCACGTGGCCCTGCCGGATCGTCAGACCGGGCACCGTGCCGGCCACCGTGCGCAGCGCGCGCTCGAAGGTGTCACGGCGCGACCGGTGCCCGGCGGCGACGGCCCCCATGCCCGGCACGTCGAAGATGATCGGCTCGGCACCCAGCTCGAGCCAGGCGGCGAGCGCCGCGGGCCACTCGCGCTCGAGCGCGCGTCCGACCTGCGAGCGGAAGCCGTGCGCGTGGTGGAACTGCATGACCCCGGGCCGCGGCCATCGGCCCTCGGGAGGCGGAACCGTGTCACGGTCCACGGCGACGACGTCGTGACCGCGGGCGGCCAGCGCACTTCCGGTGAACAGGCCGGCCGGCCCGGCTCCGATGATCGCGACTCGCATGAGAACGCCTCGTCCCGCGCCTCCGGCGCATCGACTGCGGTCAGGGTGTTCTCGTGCCCGATGGCGCGTCAACGGAATTGACCGTCAGACGTCGAGGGCGAGGCGGACCGTCACGGTGTCGCCCACACCGATCCCCTCGGCAGTGCGCACCATGTCCTTCACCGGCACGACGTAGCCGCCGTCCTTGGGGAACAGCGAGGTCGTCCACCGGGTCGCCCCGATCTGGAGCTCGGCCGGGATCATGCCCCAGCCGTACGTCACCAGTGACGCGGCGGCGCGGATCTCGGCGCTCTCGGGCTCGGGCACCGTCACGAAGTGGAACGGTGACGGGCCCCGCCAGAACCAGACCTCGCCGCTGAACTCGAGCTCCACGCGGGAAGCATAGGAACCGTGGCCGCGGGCGCGAGCCGTCGAGCCGGGCCGGCGCTACCTGTCGAGCTGAGCCACCAGCCGTCCGGACGCGACGGCGCCGCGCCGAGGCGAAATCCGGCTCGGGCGGGGAGGCGTCGGCCGAGACCGATGCCGTGTGCGGGCGAACGGTCACCGCTTCTCCGCTCCTGAGCGCCGGGGTGGCCGGTACCGCGCCGGGCACCATCGTTCGGGCCCACACCCGGCGCCGGGTCATCCGGACCGGGTTAATGCCGCACAGTCGCCGAGCCGTCGAGCGCACGAGCCGTCGAGATCGGCCTCATACCGGTCTCGGCCGCCCCGGATACGGCCTGCGCCCCACCTCGAGACGCGTCTGCCGGCGCTGGCCGAACGTGAAGTGGTGTGTTCTCGGGCTGGCTGCGCGTCAACGCAATCGGCGGGGTCCCTCACTCGAGGACCCTGCGCCGGGACAGGCGGACCTCCTCGATGTCCAGTTTGCTCTGGAACTGGCGCAGCACGATGTCGTCGATGCGCTGCTCGTCGCGCAGCCGCACGACGGTCGCGCGCTTGCGGACGAGCAGGGCCAGCCGAAGCGCGGAGTACTGCTGGTCGTGCCGCCGCACGGGCTCGTCCTCCTCCTCCCCGTCGGCACCCAGGACGCCGAGGTGCTCCTCGTACTCCCGGCGCGTCCGCTCGACGACGTCGGGGTCGGTGCCGAGCTCGTCGGCGACCGTCGGCAGGGCGGCCAGCGCCTCCTCGGCCGCGAGCGTGGCGGTCAGCCGGCGCTCCTCGTCGACGGAGGTGTCCCGCGGCAGCCGGGCCCAGCGCACCACCCTGGGCAGCAGCAGTCCCTGCAGCAGCGTCACGGCGACCACGCCGGCCGTCACGAAGACGATCAGGTCGCGGCTGGGGAAGGGCTCGCCGGACGACGTCGTCGCCGGAACGGCGAGCGCGATGGCGAGTGACACCGCGCCCCGGAAGCCGGCGACCCCGCTGACCATGCGTCCGCGGGCGCCGACGCGGCGCAGGCGCTGCTGCGGGCGGCGGTCCAGCGCGCGGATGACGTAGGGCGTGGTGAACAGCCAGACGAGGCGCGTGCCGATGACCACTGCCGAGACCACGGCGACGGCGAGGAGGCCGCGGGTGAGGTCGACGCTGGTCAGCCCGCGCGCCGCCGACTGCGCCTCCAGGCCGACGAGGACGAAGAGGGCGCCGTTGAGTAGGAACGTGGCCAGCGACCAGAACGCCGTCATCTGCTGGCGGGTGTCGGCCCGGCCGACCCGCGGGCCGACCTGGCTCATGATGAGCCCGCAGACGACGACGGCGAGGACGCCGGAGGCGTGGGCCACCTCCGCGAGCAGGAACGCGGTGAAGGGCGTCAGGAGGACGACGAGGTTCTCCTGCAGCGGGTCGTCGAGGCCTCGCCGGGCCTGCGACGCCACCCAAGCGGTCGCGAGTCCGGCCAGTGCACCGCCGCCGTAGGAGAGCAGGAACAGGCCCGAGACGCTCAGCGCCCCGAGATGGTCGCCGCCCACCGTGATGCCGATGGCGAGGCCGAAGACGACCAGCGCCGTCCCGTCGTTGATCAGGCTCTCCGCGCGCAGCGTGGTGAGCGTGCGCCGCGGCAGCGCCCGGGCCAGCACGCCCACCGCCGTGGCGTCGGTCGGCGCCAGGGCGGCGCCGAGCACCCACGCCGGACCCCACGGCATCCCGAGCGCGTGCGCCGCGACGGCGACCGCGGCCGCCGTGGCGATCACCAGCAACGTGCTCGACAGCACGATCACCCGCAGGTTGCTGCGGATCTCCCGGAGCGAGGTCGTGAGGCTCTCCCAGTAGAGCAGCGCCGGGAGGAACAGGAGCAGCACGGCCTCCGATGGCAGGTGCACCTGCCGCAGCGCCGGCACGAAGCCCAGCAGTAGGCCGCAGACCAGCAGGAGGACGGGCGGAGCGATCCGGGCCCGGCGGGCGAGGACGCTGCCGGCCAGCAGGGCCGTACCCAGCGCGACGACGGCTTCCAGACCGAGCATGGTGCTCTCCCTACCTACTCTCAGCGGTGCAAGACGCCCTCGGTGGCGAACGGCGCCAGCTTCGGGCCCTTCACCGGCGCGTCGCCGAGGGCGTCGTCGATCGCGGCCAGCAGCTCGCCGTCCAGCTCCTTCCCGGACGCCGCCGCATTGGCCGCGACCTGCTCCGGGCGGGAGGCTCCGGTGATCGCCGACGCCACCTCGGTGCGCCGCAGCACCCACGCGAGCGCCATCTCGGCCATCGTCATTCCCGCGGACTCGGCGAGCGGGACCAGCCGCTGCACCGCCTCGAGCGTCTCGTCGGTCAGGACCAGCCGCATCGAGATGCTCATCGCGTCGTCGGCCAGGCGGCTGCCGCTGGGGGCGGGCTGGCCGGGGCGGTACTTGCCGGTGAGCAGGCCCTGGGCGAGCGGCGACCAGACGATCTGCGAGATGCCGTGCGCGGCGCTCAACGGGAACAGCTCTGCCTCCGGGGCCTGCCAGAGCATCGAGTACTGCGGCTGCGACGACACGAAGAGCTCCGGCCCGACGAGATCGATGGCCGCCTGGATCTGCTCCGTCGTCCATTCGCTGAAGCCGAGGTAGCGCGCCTTGCCCTGCGCAACGACCTGCTGGAGCGCCTCGACAGTCTCCTCGATCGGTACGGAGGTGTCGAAACGGTGGGCCTGGTAGAGGTCGACGAAGTCGGTCTGCAGCCGCACCAGCGACGCGTCGATCTGCTTGGCGATCTGGGCGCCGGACAGGCCGCGGTCGTCGTCCGACATCGGGCCCCACACCTTGGTCGCGAGCACGTAGGAGTCGCGGGGGTGCTTCGAGAGGATCTCGCCCCAGGCCGACTCCGCGGTGCCCTGGCCGTAGACGTTGGCGGTGTCGAAGAAGTTGATGCCCGCGTCAAAGGCGGCTTCGGTGCAGGCGCGCGTCTGCTCGGCCTCGATGCCGCCGGAGTAGGTGAGCCAGGAGCCGAGGGAGATCTCGGAGACCTGCAGGTCGGAACTGCCGAGCTGTCGCAAGCGCATGTTCGGGTCCTTGTTGGTGGCGGCTCACGGGAACGGAGTGCACAGCCTCCTCCCATGCCTGCCCTCGACTACTCGGCGGTGATTTGCTCCCGCAGGATGTCGGCGTGCCCGCAGTGCTGCGCGAGCTCGCGCAGCACGTGGAGGTACACCCAGCGCAGCGGCAGCGGACCACGTCGGTTGCCGCGCAGCACGTCGTCCAGACCGAGGGAAGACGTCGCCCGCCGGGACGCCCCGCACCCCTCGCGATGGGCTCGCTGCACGCTCTCGACCGTGTCGCCGTCGTCGAGGACGAACGAGTCGTCGGGCGTCGGCGGGATGCCGATCTCGGCGCGCGACCGGCAGGTGATCGCCTCGTCGAACCAGACCTTCTCGACGAAGGTGGCGTGCTTGACCAGACCGAGCAGGGTGGTGCGCGAGGGCACCAGGGAGCGGCGGGCCTGCTCCTCGGTCAGCCCGTCGAGGGAGTCGTGCAGGGCCCGTCGGTGGTCGTCGAGGAACGCCTCGAACTGGGCCTGGATCGGCTGGTCGATGGCGTCGTCGGCGGACGTCCCGGGCAGGCCGGACATACCCCGTAGCTTGTCATCCCGAGGGGCGGGGAGCAGCAGTGATCCGGTGATGTACGAGTCCTGCGCGCGGTGACGGCGGGGCATCGCGTCCCGGCCCCCGTCAGACGTCGACGGCCAGCTGCACGGTCACGGCGTCGCCGACGGCGATCTGCTCCGCCTGCCGCGACGAGGATCACGTCACCGCGCTCTCACTCGCCCGCACAGCGGGCCGCAACGGCCTGACCAGTCGCTTCCCGTCGTGCACGAGCGAGCGACATCACGTTTCGCGTCGTCACAGGAAGCCAACGGGATCTCCAGCCGAGGGTGCAGATTGCACTCTCGGCGCTGTCAGCCGAACCTGGAGAGGTCGTCGATGCGCGCTGCGCGCACGAGACCGTCTCCTCGATCGAGGACCTGGTCCTCCCCGCAACCGGAACGGAGGGCGCCCTCCAGGGCGCACGAACCTACCTGTGACGACGACACCCACCGCACCACCGGGCCGACCCGATCGTCCCCTGGCCGCCGCCACATCCCCCGAAGCGACCGGTGCCGCACCGGAGCCGGACACCGATCAGCACCCCGCCATCGCCCAGCCGCCTGCTCCCGTGGCCGACGAGAAGGGCACGCTCGACCGCGCGGTGTTCACCGTCTCCGCCGTCCTGGCCCTCGGGTTCGTCGCGTGGGGGTTCCTCAGCCCCAAGGGGCTCGGCTCCGCAAGCGGTTCCGCGCTGACGTGGATCGAGTCCAACCTCGGCTGGCTGTTCGTGACCCTGGCCTCGGCGTTCGTCGTCTACGTGCTCTGGCTCGCCGGCAGCAAGTACGGACGCATCCCGCTGGGGCGCGACGACGAGGAGCCGGAGTTCCGCACCGTCTCGTGGATCGCGATGATGTTCAGCGCCGGCATGGGCATCGGCCTGATGTTCTATGGCGTCGCCGAGCCGCTGGCGCACTACGTCTCCCCGCCACCGGGCACGGTCCGCGGCGAGTCCGGCGAGGCCATCAAGACGGCCATGGCCACCACGCTGTTCCACTGGACGCTGCACCCGTGGGCGATCTACGCCGTCGTCGGCCTCGCGATCGCCTACGGCACGTTCCGCCGCGGCCGCAAGCAGCTGATCAGCGCGGCGTTCGAGCCGCTGTTCGGCAAGCGCCGCGCCGAGGGCCCGGCCGGGAAGCTCATCGACGTCCTGGCCATCTTCGCCACGCTCTTCGGTTCGGCCGCCTCGCTCGGCCTCGGCGCGCTGCAGATCGGCAGTGGCGTCGAGATCCTGGGCTGGGCCGGCCACGTCGGCAACGGCGTCCTGGTCGGGATCATCGCGGTGCTGACCGCCGCCTTCGTCGCCTCGGCCGTCTCCGGCGTCGGCAAGGGCATCCAGTGGCTGTCCAACATCAACATGGTGCTCGCCGTCGTGCTGGCCGTCTTCGTGTTCGTCGTCGGCCCGACCGTGCTGATCCTCAACCTCGTGCCCGAGGCGGTCGGCAGCTACTTCTCCGACCTCGCGGAGATGGCCGCCCGCACCGAGGCCACCGGCGGCGACGCGATGGCCACCTGGCTGCGCGGCTGGACCGTCTTCTACTGGGCCTGGTGGATCTCGTGGACGCCGTTCGTCGGCCTCTTCATCGCCCGCATCAGCCGCGGGCGCACCATCCGCCAGTTCGTCACGGGCGTCCTGCTCGTGCCGAGCGCGGTCACCCTGATGTGGTTCGCCATCTTCGGTGGCGCCGGCATCGCCACCCAGCAGTCCGGCGTGGACGTGGCCGGGCAGAAGACCCCGGAGGGCCAGCTGTTCGGGGTCCTCGAGCACTACCCGCTGGCCACCGTGATGACGGTGCTGGTGATGCTCCTGGTGGCCATTTTCTTCGTCTCCGGCGCCGACGCCGCCTCGATCGTCATGGGCTCGCTGTCCGAGCGGGGCACACTGTCGCCGAGCCGCCGGTCGGTCATCTTCTGGGGCGTCGTGATGGGCGCGGTCGCGGCGGTGATGCTGCTGGTCGGCGGGGACGAGGCGCTCACCGGGCTGCAGAACCTCACGATCATCGCGGCGCTGCCCTTCGCCCTGGTGATGGTCGGCCTCGCGATCTCGCTCGCCAAGGACGTCCGGTCCGATCCGTTGGTGCTGCGGCGCACGTACGCCACCGAGGCGGTCGAACAGGCCGTGGTCGAGGGCATCACCCGGCACGGCGACGACTTCGCGCTGGTGGTCGAGGCGGCCGGGGACACCTCCGGCACCCGACCGCCGTCGGGCGCATAGACCCGTTGCGGACGACGGCGGGCCCCATGACGCGGTCGTAGGGCCCGCCGTTCACCACGAAACCGGGAAGGTGAGTCGGACGAGGGAACTGCTGCGCGAACCCTGGGTGCAGCGCGGCGTGCGGGCGGCGCTGGCCGCCGCGCTGGCGTGGCAGGTCGCCGCCCTGCTGCCGCCCCCGCTCGCCCAGTACGCGTACTACGCCCCGCTCGGCGCGGTCATCGCAGTACACCCGACGGTCGCCGACTCCGCGGCCGCGGCCTGGCGGACGGTGCTGGCCATCCTGCTGGGATTCGGCCTGGCCGTCACGGTTCAGGAAGTCACCACCCCGGTTCCGGGGGCGGTGACCATCGGCCTCATCGTCGCGCTGGCGGTCGGCGTCGAGCAGTGGCCGCTGCTGCGGGAGCACGCCAGCTGGGTCAGCTTTGCCGCCGTCCTCATGCTGACCGTGGGCACGGCCGACCCCGCGAGGTACGCCGTGGGCTACGCCGGGTTGACCTTGCTCGGCGCCGCGATCGGCGTCCTGGTGACCACGGTGCTCTTCCCCCCGTTGCAGCTGACCACGGCCGTGCGCCGGATCGCGACCACGCGCGCGCTGCTGGCCAGCCACTTGCAGGACATCGCCGCCGAACTGCGCCGGGGGGAGGTGCCGAGCCCCGGCGCGTGGACGCGGCGTGGCAGCGAATTGGGGGTCGCACTGGACCGAATGCGTGTCGCCGAGAGCGTGGTGGAGCGGGCCCGGCGGGCGAACCCCCGCGCCCGTCGCTGGGGCGGAGCGGCGGCGAGCATCCGGGAACAGTCCCGCGCCCTTGACCGGGTCGCCGTCCTGGTCGACGACCTGACCCGACTGGTGGTCGAGTTCGAGCCGCACCGGCGCGGGATCGACCGGATCGACGGCGGCACCGGCTGGGTGCTGGCCGATGCGCTGGAGGGCCTGGCCCGCGTCGTCTGCACGCCGTACCCCACTGCCGCGAACGCGCGGACACCCGACGAACGGGACGACGCGATCGGTGCGGCCGACGAGGCGCTGCAGCGGCTGACCACGCTGCTGCGCACTTCCGACGTCGCTGACGACGAGGGCTTCTTCGCACTCGGCGCGGTCACGATCGGGATGTACCGCTCGCTGAACACCCTCCGCGCCGCCGTCGGGGGCACCGAGCGCATCACGGCCGGTCCGGGTCGGCTCAGTACCTGACATCCGCCCGGTGACCGGTGCTGTTCGACGACGTGACCATCCGGCTGCGCCAGCCGATCCGGCCTCAGATGCGGGACGCGTTGATGATCTGTTCGCGCAGGATGTCGGCGTGCCCGCAGTGCTGCGCGAGCTCGCGCAGCATGTGCAGGTACACCCAGGCAGCGGCAGCGGGCCACGTCGGTTGCCGCGCAGCATGTCGTCCAGACCGAGGGAAGACGTCGCCCGCAGGGACGCCGCGGAGGCCTCGCGATGGGCTCGTTGCACGCTCTCGACCGTGTCGCCGTCGTCGAGGACGAACGAGTCGTCGGGCGTCGGCGGGATGCCGATCTCGGCGCGCGCCCGACGTAGCCGCCGTCCTTGGGGAACAGCGAGGTCGTCCACCGGGTCGCCCCGATCCGGAGCTCGGCCGGGATCATGCCCCAGCCGTACGTCACCAGCGACGCCGCCGCCCGGATCCCGGCGCTCTCGGGCTCGGGCACCGTGACGAAGTGGAAGGGCGACGGCCCGCGCCAGAACCACACCTCGCCGCTGAACTCGAGCTCCCCGCGGTGAGCACAGGAACGGTGCGCCGGGGACACGACCCGTCGAGATCGGCCTCAGGCCGGTCTCGACCGCCACCGATACCGGTCCACGCCCGATCTCGACGGACGGCGCCACCGATGGGGTGCGATGCCCGGGAGGCCCTGGACCTGGACCGGCGGCCGCTGACCGGCGTCCGGCTCAGCGTCTGCTCGGGCCCTACGCGGATGTGGCTTGCAGGTCCATCGGCTCGGAAGCCGTCAGGTCGAGGGCTGCTGCGGCTCCCGAGTGGGTGGCACGCCGAGAATGCGGCGGGCGGCGCGGCGCTGCGCAAACATCTGCCCGAGAGTGCCACCGAACGGGCCCTCCACGAGGCGCATCAGGGCGTCCAGCAGCCCGCGGGAGGGCGCCCTCGAGGCCAGCACGGCCTGCGCCCAGTTCCGCGCGGCTTTCGCGATGGCTGGGTCGGGATGACTCTCTCCACGGCGCGCTGCACGGAGGACGGCTCTGTCAGGACACACCTGAACGTGGCCGTGCGGTCACGAGAACGGGAGTGCGGACGCCGTGGAACCGGGGCAGCCCCGTACCGAGATCCGAGGCGAGCGACACCGCACCCAGCAACTCGACCAGCGAGACCTCGCGCCCAGGTGCCTCGGACGCCATCGGCCCATGGGTGCGCAGCTGCCGGCGCACGTGATCGACACGCGCCACTCGGCTGCGGAACGTCGGAGGCGCCGCGTGCTTAGGGTCGAGTGTGCGGTACGGCAGGCAGGGACGTCGTCCGGTCCGGCCCGCGGTCCTGGCGCTGCATCCCGGCGACGTGAGCCTGACAACAGCGCTCGGGGCCGTCCTCGCGATGGGAGCGCCGCTGCTCGCGCTGACCCTCGCCGGGCATCCACGCGACGCGGTGTTCGCCGCCTTCGGTTCCTTCACCGGCCTGTATGGGGGCGACCTACCGTGTCGTCCCAGGGCCATCCGGCTCGGCGCGGTGGGCTGTGCCTTCGTCGCGGCCGTGATCCTGGGCGGAACCGCTGGCCCGCTCGCCGGGACGTGGGTCTGGGCGGTGGCCATCGCTGTGGTCGCCGCCGTGGCGAAGTACTCCTGCGACGCCGCCCGCATCGGAGCTCCGGGTGCCTGGATGTTCGTCTTCACCTTCGCCGCTTCCATCCCGGCTGCGGGAGCGGTGGGCGAGCTGCCGAGGCACGCGCTGCTGGCTGCCGGCGGGGCGGCGGTGGCCTGGTTCGTGGCGCTGCTCCCTGCGCTTCGCGACCCGCTGGGGCCTGCGCGCCGGGCAACGGCGTTGGCGCTGGAGCGGACGGCGGACGTCCTCGGCGCCGGGGACACCGCAGCTCCTCGGATACGGCACCATGCGCACACGGTGCTCGACCGCGCAGTCTCCTACGTCCGGCAGGCACCAGTCGGGATCCGCGTGCCGCTGTGGCTGGCGTTGGAGCACGCCGAGGACCTGCTCGTCGGCGCGGTGCTGTCCCCCGGTACGGGAGCCCACCCGGCCGAGGCGCTCGCGCTGCGGCGCAGCGCCATGCACCTGCGCCGCAGTCGGGGGCGGCCGGCATGGCGCGGCCCTGTCGCGGTCACCGTGGGCGCGGCCGGCTCGCACGCCGGACCCGTGGTCCCTCACCCGCTCCGCGGGACGCGGTGGTCCCCCGGGTACGAGAGGACGGCCCGGCTGGCGAGGAGCGCCCGAGGATTCGCCGCGGCCGGGGTGGCCGCAACGATGTCCCTGGCGCTGGACATGGGTCACCCGTACTGGGCGCCGGTGTCCGCCACTGCGGTGTTGCAGTCCGGCCACGCACGGATGGCCTGGCACCGGGGCCTGCAGCGGGGCACGGGCACCGCCGTCGGGCTGCTGCTCGCTGCCCTGCTGCTCGAGTTCCACCCCCGGCCGCTCGCGCTTGCCGTCCTGGTCGTGGCCCTCCAGTTGGCCGCTCAGTCGTTCACCGGCCGCAACTACGCGCTGGGCGTCGTGTTCATCACCCCGCTCACCATGCTGCTGAGCGAGCTGCTGCAGAGCAGCCCTGCCCGCGCCCTCCTCTGGGACCGGTTCGGGGGCGTAGCGCTGGGCATCCTCGTCGCACTGATCGGCGTCCTCCTCGTTCCGCACCCCGACAGCACGTCGCTCCTGCGGCGCGCGATCGACCGATGCGACGCCGCTCTGACCGCCGCCCTCGCCGGGGACGTGGACGTCCGGATCACCAGCCGCGAGCTCCGCGACGCCCTGGTCGAGCTCCGTGCCGCGGAGGACGTCGCCCGCAGCGCCGCGTGGCCCGACCGGATCCCCCGCTCATCGGTCGCCGACCTGGAGCTCCGCGCGTTCCAGGCGCTGGCCGAGAACCGGAGCCGGCTGCGCGAGCAGCCTGGCTGACCGCACTCATCGGTGAGCGAGCGCAGGTGGACGGCGCGCGCTGACGGGCTGCACGCCCGCCTCCGAGCAGCCCCGGAAGGTGCCGCCGTCCTGTTAACCGGTGGGGGGTGGAGGACCGAACCAGCCCAGCTGCAACGCCTGGCCCAGATCGTCTCGATCGGCGCTGTGTTCCACGAGTTGTCCGCCGGCGATGCGGAACCAGTGCGTTTGGGACGTGGCGAAGCTGCCCCCGGTGGCCGGAAAGGTCTGCGCGACCTTCCCCTCGGGGGTGAAGGTCATGAAGGGACCGGTCTGGCGGCCGGACATCGTCGTCCGGACGACCGCCCAGTCGCCCTCGGCGACCACCGTGTGGACGGTCCAGCGCAGGTCCGCGTAGGCGGAGTGCAGCCAGTCGTAGGTCGCGCGGGCCCCGGCGACGCCTGGCTGGCGGGCGGCCGGTGGTTCGGCCACTGCCTCGTCGTTGCGCATGGTGGGCGCGATGATCGCCGACGCTTCCTCGTCGTCCCAGTTCTCCATCAGCCGGAAGTCGCGGATGACGAGGTCGTGAGCGATGGCGCTACGCGCCGCTGTCTCGGACATGGGAGCTCCTGACTGGAGGGTCGGGACAGCAATGCTCTGCCCGATGCGCGGCGGCGTACAGGGCCCAACCGTCCCTCACGAAGCGGATCGCTCCCCAAGTCATGGCAGGGGAATGTCCAGTGCGTCATGGAGACGGCGCCGAGGCCCACGACCTGCTGCGCCGCTACGTCTCTCTCGGGCGAGCAGTGGGCTGCTGCGCGGTCCTGGCGGCCCAGCTCCATCCTGGTGAGCTGGCGCATGGCGATACTGCCGCGATGACCTCGGAGCCCGCGACGCTACGGCTCGAGCCGGCCGTCCACACGCACAACGTTCTGGACGGCCGCGTGAGGCGACACCCGCAGTCGCACTTCCTGGACTTCCTCGTCGACGGCGTCTCACTGCTGAGCACGGCGCACGAGCAGGACCTCGTCACCGACCTGAACCGGGACTGGGTGCCCGAAGCTGTCGCCCCGGCCGTCGAGACGCTCTTGGGCCGACGCACCTCCCCAGGCCTTGACGGAGGCCGGGTCCCACTGCTCGTCTGCGGGTCGTGCGGTGACCTGGCCTGCGGCGCGCTCACGGCGAAGCTGGACGTGGGGACGAATGGGGTGACGTGGTCGGAGTTCCGGTGGGAGAACGGGTACCAGGACCCGGAGCCCATCGACTCACTGCGGGCACCCATCACGTTCGACCGCGCCCAGTACGAAGCGGAGCTGGCGGACGCCGCCCGACGGGTGGCCGCCCTTCCCGAGAGCGAGCCGCGCTTCCTGGAGCGGCCCCGCCGCGACCGACGCCGCCGCTGGCGCTGGCTGCGGCGCAAGGACTGAGGCCGTCTTCCTTGTCCAGCTCCTCGTCGAGAACCTCAACCACGTCGATGACGTCGGCGTCCTCGCGGTCGGAGATGGTCGGGGGCGCCTCGTGCGCCGGGAGGCCGTAGCGCTCCCGGAGGAAACTCCGGGCCGGCGCATCCGAAGGCAGCCCCGCCGCAGACCTCCGGCGTCCTCCCGCGGCTGTAGCTGCCGCGGTCGCGCCTCGCGGACTACGCCGCGTAGCCGGACATCAAGGACGAGGGGCCCGACCGGTAGGTCGCGCCCCTCATCGCCTCCTGTACGGCCGTTGCGAGCCCTGAGACCCGACCGGCTCGTCGGGTCCCAGCGCGTCACGGCGTGTAGGTCACCTGGGCGGCGAACGCCAGCACCTGCTGCTGCGTGAACGCTGCCGGTGCTTGGACGACGAACGCCTGGCTGCTACCAAACTGGGCTTGCAGGTACCAACCGTCGGTAGGGGTGACCGCCGTGTGCTCGACGGCGCGCAGGTGCTTGGCCGGCAGTCCGTCGGTCATCTGCATGCCCGGTGGGTGCAAGCTTCGTGAGGCTCCTTCTGCGGGGGGTGAAGTCGTCACACCCTTACGTGTCCGAACGTCCATTCCAGGTTCACGAGCCGGCTCGTCTCGGATCCGGTAGCCAGCAGCCCGTCTCGTCAGCCATACCAGCCGCCTGTGAGCTGCTCGGCCACACCAGGGCCAGACGCACGTGGCTGAGCTGCAGGTTCTCCCCTCGCCAGCAGGGCGGTCTTCCAGTCCTGTCAGGGCACGGCTGCCGCCAGCGCCTGCTGCTCCTGCGGGACGAAGTCCTTCGACCGGATGAGCAGGAACGCGAGCACGCCGGCCACGACGCTGATCATCGCGCCCACCAGCAGGATCTCGTTCAGCGCGGTGGTGAAGCTGCCCCTGACCACCTCGGCGAGCTGCGGACGTGCCTGCGGCGGGGTCGCCGCGAACAGCCGGCTCGCCCCGCCGTTGCGCAGGGCGGTGGAGATCTGCCCGCTGCGCTCGGCCAGCGGGGTGCTCCGCGTGAGATCGGCGACCGCGGACACCAGCCGGTTGCTGAACAGCGTCCCGAGCAGGGCGATCCCGGTGGCGATCCCGACCTGGCGGAACGTCGAGTTGATGCCCGAGGCCATGCCGGCCCGCTCCGGGCGGACGACGCCGACCCCCGTCGAGGCCAGCGGCGGGTTGACCAGGCCGACCCCGACGCCGGCGACGACGAACCCCGGGATGAGGTGGGTCCAGCCGGAACTCGCGGTCAACCCGCGCATGAGCAGCAACCCGACGCCGACGAGCACCAGCCCGGGACCGATCAGCGCGCGCACCGGAACCTGGGAGCTGAGCCGCCCCGCCACGCCGCTGCTCAGGAGGATCGCGCCGGAGAGGATCAGCGTGCGCACGCCGGTCTGCAGCGCGCTGAGGCCGAGCACGTCCTGCAGGTAGAGGACGACGTACAGGAGCACCGAGAAGATCCCGGCGGACACCCCGAAGGCAGCGATGTCGCCGCCGGCGAACGTGGGCAGCCGGAAGAGCGTCAGGTCGAACATCGGCTGGGCGACGCGCCACTCGACGACGACGAAGACGACCAGCAGCACCGCCGCCGCCGCGAAGCAGGCGACCACCGTCGTCGCGCCGAAACTGCTCCGCCCCGACTCGATGAGCGCGTAGACCAGGCAGGCCAGACCGCCGGAGAAGAGCACGAAACCGGCCCAGTCCGGACGGTGCGCCGCCGGGTCCCGGGACTCGCGCACCTGCATCGCGGTCAGGGCGAAGGCGAGCAGACCGATGGGCAGGTTGACGAAGAAGATCCACCGCCAGGAGATGCCGGTGACCAGCGCGCCGCCGACCAACGGGCCCACCGCCACGGCCAGCCCGGTGATCGCACCCCAGACGCCGAAGGCGATGCCGCGGTCCTTGCCGCGAAAGGCGTTGGCCAGCAGGGCCAGCGACACGGAGAACATGGCCGCCCCGCCGACTCCCTGCAGGCCCCGGGACAGCTCGAGCATGAGGGGGCCCTGGGCCGCGCCGCACAGCGCCGAGGCCGCCGTGAAGATG
>Ga0308173_10000645_pt1 | contig 15482 bp, 15 predicted proteins | sample PhyPR1_FD_203716 | JGI IMG/M metagenome (GOLD analysis project Ga0308173, IMG submission 203716) | Soil microbial communities from UC Gill Tract Community Farm, Albany, California, United States - DLSLS.P.R1 | ecosystem: Environmental > Terrestrial > Soil > Agricultural land | place: USA...
CAGCTCGGTCAGCAGGTCGAACTCGGTGCGGGTCAGCGCGACCTCGCTGTCGTCGATGAAGGCCCGGCGCCCGTCGACGTCGACCTTGAGCGACCCGTGCCGCAGCACCTCGTGGCCGGCGTCCGGCAAGGGTGCCGCAGCCGCGCCCGGTGAGCCCGGTCCGCGCCGGGGACGGCGGAACATCGCGTTGACGCGGGCGTTGAGCTCGCGCGGGCTGAACGGCTTGGACAGGTAGTCGTCGGCACCGGTCTCCAGGCCGATCAGCTTCTCGACCTCGTCGTCGCGGGCGGTGATCATCACGACGTAGGCGTCGCTGATCTCGCGGATCCTGCGGCAGGCCTCGATGCCGTCGATGCCGGGGAGTCCGAGGTCGAGGGTGACCAGGTCGGGGTCGTGGTCGCGCACCGCGTCTACGCCGGCCGTGCCGGTGGCCGCCGTGATCACCTGGAAGCCCTGGGTGCTCAGGGTGAACTCGATGAGCGACCGCATGTCCTCGTCGTCCTCGACGACGAGAGCCCGCCTGTCTTCTCCCGACGCCGTGGACATGGTGCAGATGATGCCAGAACCCACCCCCGCTGACGTGCCGTTCCCGTGGCTTCGTGGATGCCGGACTTCAGCGAGGCTTCAGCCTGCGCGGGTCATGCTCGGGACCGACCCCGAGGAGGCACACATGAAGACCATCAGCATCGCGGCCCTGTGCACGTCGGCCGCCCTCGCCGGCGGCGCGGTGGCCGCGACCCTTCCCGCCCACGGTGCGGACCGTCCGGCAGGTACGACGTCGGCGGCACGCATCGACCCGTCCCGGTTCAGCCATCCGGTGGGCAACCCCTACTACCCGCTGCAGCCGGGGATGGTCACCCGGCTGCGGGGGAGCGACGGACCCCAGCGCTACCGCGAGCGCGTGCTCGTCACGCACCGCACGAGGACGATCCAGGGCGTGCGGACCCGGGTCGTGCTCGACGTGCTCCGCCGGCTCGACGGCAGCCTCGCCGAGAAGACCCACGACTGGTACGCCGACGACAACGACGGCAACGTCTGGTACCTCGGTGAGGACACCGCGACCTACGACCGGCAGGGGCACGTGAGGAGCCGTGAGGGCTCCTGGGAGGCCGGGGTCCACGGCGCCACGGCGGGCCTGATCATGCCCGCCGACCCGCACCCCACCGATGCCTACCGTCAGGAGCTCGAGCACGGCAAGGCCGAGGACCAAGCCTGGATCGTCCAGCGCAACGCGGTCGCCCGTACGCCGTACCGGCGGTTCCGGGACGTCGTGAAGAGCTTCGAGTGGTCGCGTCTCGAGCCCGGCGTGGTGTCGCAGAAGCTGTACGGGAAGGGCGTGGGCATCGTCAGCGAGAGGGATGTCGCCGGCGGGCACGAGTCGTTCGTGCTCGTGTCGGTGCGTCGTCCCTGACGCCGGGCCGTAGGGCGTTGAACGCCTCGCGCCCGGGACCCGTGTCATGGGTACGGAAAACGACGCAAGGAGGACCCATGCACACGCGTTCACGATCCATGGCTCTCGCGGGAGTCGCCGGCGCCGGGCTGCTGCTGATCTCGGCCTGCGGATCGGGCGGCAGCAGCTCGTCCAGCCCATCGACCCCCTCGGGCAGCGCCGGTTCGGCCACCGGCTCCAGCAGCAGCACCGTCGCCGTGGGGAGCACCTCGGCGGGCAAGGTGCTCGTCGACGCGAACGGGATGACGCTCTACGCCTTCGCCAACGACAGCCCCGGGCACTCGACGTGCACCGGCTCGTGCGCGGCGTACTGGCCGCCGGTCCCGGGCTCGGACGCACCGCACGGCTCGATGGCAGCCGTCACCGCGAAGTTCGGGACGGTCAAGCGGTCGGACGGGTCGAGCCAGCTCACGGTGAACGGCTACCCGATGTACACCTACGCCGGGGACTCCGCGCCGGGCCAGGCCAACGGCCAGGGCACGAACCTGTCCGGTGGCCTGTGGTGGGTCGTGGGACCGAACGGATCCTGGGTCAAGACGACCGGGAGCTCGTCGAGCAGCCCGTCCTCGGGCGGCGGGGGCGGCGGGGGCGGCTACTGACCGTCACCCGGACACGCCCGCCGGAAAGATCCCTCATCTTCGGTATGCCTGCCACGGACCCGGCGCCGCCCGGTCTGCCGTCCCTACGATCCGACTGATGACGACGCGAGAAGACGGGCAGCTCGGTGGCACCAGGGCTATCGTGGTGAGCGGTGGGAGTGGTGCCATGACTGACGAGGTGGAGCGTGCGTTGGCGGCTGCCGGCGACGTGACCGAGGTGGGGGCGATCGCCCGCACGGCCGCGCGCGGACTGACCGGGGCGGACGGTGCGACCTTCGTCGTGCGCGACGGCGACGACTGCTTCTACGCCGACGAGGAGGCCATCTCCCCGTTGTGGAAGGGTCAGCGGTTCCCGCTGAACCAGTGCATCAGCGGCTGGGCGATGCTGAACGCGACCACGGCGGTGGTCCCCGACATCTCGCTCGACCCGCGGATCCCGATGGAGGCCTACCGGCCGACCTTCGTGCGCAGCCTGGTGGTGGTGCCGGTCGGCTCCGAGACCCCGTCGGCGGCACTGGGCGTCTACTGGTCCGTACGCCGGGTCCCGCACGCCGGCCTCGTCAGGCGGCTCGAGGGCCTGGCCGCCTGCACCGCCGCGGCGATCGAGCGGGTGGGCCTCGACAACGCGCCGTGGGCGCCCACGTTCGGCCGCCGCCCCTGACACGCGACCTCGCACGCGGACGTCACACAGGGGCCATGGGCCCTGTCGCCGGGCTGCGGCCGGGGGACATGGTCGGCCCATGACCTCGGTGGGGCTCGTCCTGGGAGCCGGCGGCGTCGTCGGCCAGGCCTACCACGCCGGTGTGCTCGCCGCGCTGGAGCACGACTGCGGGTGGGACCCGAGGACGGCCGACGTGGTCGTGGGGACGTCTGCCGGCGCCATCACCGGGACGCTGCTGCGGGTCGGGGTCCCGGCCGCCGAGCTCGCCGCATGGGTCGTGCAGGCGCCGCTGTCCGACGAGGGCCAGGTGCTGCACGACATGCTGGGCACCGAGATCCCGCTGTTCGAGCCGTTCCGGGTGCTGCCCCTGCTGCGCCGGATCCCCGACCTCCCGGGCCGGGACATGCTCCAGCGGGCGATCGTGCGTCCCTGGGCCTTCCGGCCGCTGGCCGCCGGCCTCGCGCTGCTGGCGCCCGGCCGGCTCGACATCGCCGAGCGGCTGGCCATGCTCCGCGAGGTGGAGGGACAGTCCTGGCCCGAGCGGGACCTGTGGATCTGCGCGGTCCGGCGCCGGGACGGCAGGAGGGTGGTCTTCGGCCGCCCGGGCACCCCCGCGGCGCCGCTGCACCTGGCGATCGCCGCCTCCTGCGCGGTGCCCGGCTACTTCGCTCCGGTCACGATCGGTGACCACACCTACGTCGACGGGGGAGCGCACTCACCCACCAACGCCGCCATCCTGCGGGGGCGGAGGCTGGACCTGGTCATCGTGGTGTCGCCGATGTCGGGTCCGGTCCGCCTCCTGACGGACCTGTACGGCGTGTCCCGCGGGCACGCCGCGAGGCTGGCCCGGCGCGAGGCGAGGGCCCTGCGCGACAGCGGAACGGCCGTGATCACCTTCCGTCCCGGCCGGGCCGAGCTGACCGCGATGGGCAACGACTTCATGGCGCGGGACCGGGTGGACCGGATCGTCCAGGAGTCGTTCCTGGGGGCCGGCGCCTACGCGGCGCGACCGGAGATCCGCACGCTCCTCACAGCCTCCGGCCTGCACCGGCCCAAGTGAGCCCCGCACCGGCGGACGGGGCGAACGGGACAGCAGGGAGAGAAGAGGACTGAGGACCTTATCGCCGGGCGCGGCGGGCTGCCACGATCGAGGGATGGTTGGCTCGGGCTCCCGGGAGCTGGTTGACTCGGTCTGGCAGCACCAGAGCGTCTGGTCCTTGACTGCCGACTCCCTGAAGGCGCGCATCGACCGCCTCCGGCTGGTGATGCTCGGCCTCGGCATCGCCTCCGCGGCCCTCACGACCCTGGGCGCCGAGGTCTCCTCCTTCAGCGAGGTCGGCGGCAAGCTGCTGCTGCTGGCCGCGGGCATCTCCGTGGGGCTCGTGCCCGTGGTCAGGGCCCGCCTGGGCGCCGACGCGGTGAGCAGGTGGACGAGGGCCCGGGCGGTCTCGGAGGAGCTGAAGTCGCAGGTCTACCGGTTCCTGGCCGGCGTCGAGCCGTTCCGCGGACCCGATCCGTACGCGGAGCTGGCCACACGCTCGAACGGCGCGCAGGACGAGGCCGCCGACCTCCTGGTCGAGACCGCGGGAGTGCGCCCCGCGTCGCGGGAGGTGCCCGCGGTCGACGACGTCACGTCGTACGTGCACGTGCGGCTGGTTCCCCAGATCGGGTGGTACCGGGGGCGCTCCGGGGAGCTGGCCGTCCGGCTGGCCCGGGCCCGTCGCGCCGAGCTGGTGCTCAGTGTCGTCGGTGTGGTGCTGGCCGCCAGCGCGGCAGCGTTCCGGCTCGATCTCGCGGCTTGGGTCGCCGTGGTGACCACCATGACCGCGGCACTGAGCTCCCACGTGGCGGCCTCGAGGTGGGAGTACCAGCTGGTCGAGTACCTCCGCACCGCCGGCGAGCTGAGCCGCCTGCACGAGGAGTGGGCGGGGGGCGACACCACCGACCAGGCGAGCGCCGACCAGCTGGTGGACCGCTGCGAGCACGTGCTCTCGGTCCAGAACCAGGGCTGGATGGCGCGATGGTCCGCCGAGAAGACGTGAGGGGCAGGGATGGCGGAGCGAACACAACATGCGGCGACGCCCGCCAAGCAGGTGCGCGTCTTCATCAACTACCGGCGCGCCGACACCGGGCACGCTGCCGGCCGGCTCCGGGACATGATGGTCACCCGGTTCGGCGAGCGGTCGGTCTTCGTCGACGTCGAGGACATCGAACCGGGCGCCGACTACGTCGAGGCCATCGACGGGTACGTCAGCAGCTGCGTGGTGATGCTCGTCCTGATCGGGGACGAGTGGCTGGCGGCCCGGGACCGTGCCGGCCACCGGCGCATCGACGACCCCGCGGACCGGCTGAGGCTCGAGGTCGAGTCGGGGCTGCGGAACCGGACCAGGGTGATACCGGTGCTCGTGGACGGCGCCTCCATGCCGAAGACGCGGGACCTGCCCGAGTCGCTGGTGCCGCTGTCGCGACACCAGTCGGTGCGCGTGCGGCACGAGACCTTCCGCGCCGACGCCGAGCACCTCATCGACGCGATCGCCAACCTGGCGCTGGAGTCAGGCGCGTCGACGGGGGCGGCGTCCACCGCGGGCGCTGCCTCGCAGGCGAGGACCGCCACGCAGGCGAAGGCGGCCACCGAGGCGAAGACGGACCGGAAGACGAAGGTCAAGCAGCAGGAGCCGTCGATCACCACACAGGAGCGGCACGGGACGCGGGAGCCGGTGTCGGCCGCACGCTGGGCGGCGCTGGCGCTCCTGGCGCTCGCGCTCCTCGTCCTCGTCGCGCGCACCAGCGCGTTGCAGGGACCCGAGCACGAAAGCCGGCTGAACCTCCCCGAGGGCGCCTGGCCGGGTTCGCTGATCTGGCTGCTCCCGGGCGTCCCGATGGCTGTGGCCGCCTGGCTCGTGGTGGTCGCCCGCCGTGCGGCCGGCGTCGCCCTCGGCAGCATCGGCGGCGCCGCCCTGTGGGTGCTGACCTCGCTGGTGCTGGTCCTCGCGGCCGCCACCGACCTGGCGACCCTGCCGACGCACCTGCTGGTCCTGGCCCTGCTGCTGGGGGCCGCGGCAGCGGTCCTGGTCGCGGAGCCCGCCCTGCGGGTTCGGCCCACCACCAACCACTGGGACCGGATCGCCGTCGCCCTCCTGTGGATGGTCGGGGCCGTGGCGCTCCGGGCCGTCGCACTGCCCCTGGCCAGGAAGTCGGCCGGCGTGGAGCCGGGTCCGCTCGGCCCGCCGGACGCCGGGTTCTGGCTCTACGTCGTGATCGCGGTGCTGATCTGCGTTCCCGCTGCCCTGCTGGCGCTCGACCGGGAGCAGGCCAGGACGTTGCGCACCATGGCGATCCTGCAGCTCGTCTACCTCGTGGTGCTGCGGTCCCTGACCTTTGCCGGCGCGAGCGGGTCGAGGCGCGGCGTGACCGGCGTCCTGATCAACGACGCGCTGCTCCTCGGCGCCGCCGTCTGCGTCCTGCTGGCCGTCCGGGCGGGGCAGCGGGGAGCTCCGCGGCGCGGCGCGGCGGACGTGGCCACGACCGGAGGCTGAGGCCCGTTCGTGCTCAGCGACGGGCGTGGGAGACCCCGTGCTGCACGCACCAGAGGACGGCCTGGGCACGGTTGTTCACGCCGAGCTTGCGGTAGGCGCTGCGCATGTAGGTCTTGACCGAGTTCACGCTGAGGAAGCAGCGCTCGGCGATCTCGGCGTTCCGCAGGTCCTGCAGGATGTAGCCGAGCATCTCGGCCTCCCGGTCCGAGAGGCCCGCGGTCTCCTTGAGGTCGGCCGGGATCCCGGCGCGGGGCGGGTTGCCGCCCCCGGGGTCGGCGTCGTCGCCGTACGCCGCAGCGGCGGCCTCGATCGCCGCGACGACCTGGTCCGCGGGCGCCTCCAGCGAGACCCAGGCGTCTGCACCGCGCGCGAGCGCCAAGGCCGTGAGGTCCGGCCGGGGCTCCCTGGCCAGCACCAGGACGGCGGAGGCGGACTCCTTGACGAGCAGGTCGAGCTCGTGGCCGTCGGAGTCGTGCAGGGCGACCGCGTCGAAGAGGACGACGTCCGGTTCGACGTCATCCAGGTCGCGTGGGAGCGGGACCATCTGCAGCCGGTCCGGGAAATCGGACACCAGGGCCTCCACTCCCCTCGTGACGACGTCACGAGCCCCGGCGACGGCCAGCCTCAGAGGACTGACGGACACGGATCTTCCCTCCCGTCCCCCATGCATCCGCGAACACCCGACACTGTCGGACGAAGAGCATTCCCGCGGGGCGGCGGGGTCAAACACCCCTTATCGGGGGGATCCCGCGGCGTCCTTCCCGCGCGAGGCGGCCTGGTAACCGGTCGGCTCGGTGAGGACCCGCAGGGCCAGCTGCGTGGTCGACACGACCCCGAGGTGGCCCACGACGCGGGAGACCCGGTCGGGGTCGAGCGGGAGCAGCCCTGGGCTCCCGGGCACCTCGGGCGTCAGGCCCAGGTCGAGGTCGGTGCGGCCCGACATGAGGGAGAGGTTGAACTCGTAGCGCTCGCGCGCCCCGGGGGCGGTGAGCCGCTTCAGCAGGCCGGCCCCGACCCGGCGCAGCCCCTCCTCCTCGCAGTAGGAGTCGAGCGTGGCGACGAGCGTCTCGCCGGCGCAGTGGTCGATGTCGGCCCACACCGCCTGCATCGAGCCCATCTGGGTGAGGAGGATCGCCGCGGTCTTCTCGCCGATGCCCTGCACGCCGGGCAGGTTGTCGCTGGCGTCGCCACGCAGGGCCGCGAACGCGAGGTAGTGCTCGGCCCCGACGCCGTACAGGCTCCTCAGACGGGCGGGGTTGAGGAGCGGCGACGCGGCGATGCCGCCGTTGATCAGGCGGAGCACCTGGGTGTGGTCGCTGATGTGGGCGAAGGCGTCGCGGTCGGAGGTGACGAGCACGCAGTCCCACCCGCTCCGCTCGGCCCAGGCTGCGGCGGAGGCGTTGACGTCGTCCGCCTCCAGGCCCTCCGGCGTCACGGTGCACAGGCCGAGGGCGTCGAGCAGCGCACCCGCGCGCTCGAGCTGGTCGACCAGCTCGGGGTCCTTCTCGGCGCGGCCGGCCTTGTAGAGGGGGTAGGCCTGCTCCCGCACCGAGGTGGTCCGGTCGTCGAGGCCGAAGACCACGGCGTCCGGAGCGAACTGGTCGATCGCCTCCAGGATCTGCCGGAGCATTCCGTGCAACGCCCACGCAGGCCTGCCCCCGCGGTCGCGGAGCTCGGTCTCGGCCCGGGCGTGGTGGTTGCGGTGAAGGAGCGAGGGGGCGTCGACGGAGAGGAGCAGGGGTCGCTCGGAGGTCGGGGGGCCGGATGTGTGCATGGGAGGGGCTCACCCTAGCGGCCGGAGTCGCACAGGGGGTCCACAGCGAGGTTCGAACCGCTCCTCAGGGCGCTCCGCCGGGCAGCTCCGACAACGGGACCACGGGCTCCGGTTCGACGTCCGGCTCTGCCACGAGCTCGGCGTGGTACGTCGTCACTGCTGCTCGTTGAGCACGACCGTGTGCATGAGCTTGTCGGAGAAGGTCTGCCGCTTCGGGTCCCACAGCGGCCAGAGGTAGCCCAGGTAGAGGGGGAGCGCGTCGACGATGTGCAGCAGGTACCGCACGAAGGCCCGGCCGGGGCCGATCGGGACCCGGGACGCGTCGCCGACGAGCTTGATGCCCAGCACTCCCTTGCCGATGGAGTAGCCGGTCCGGCCGGCGCGCAGGCACGTGTTCCAGATGAGGACGGCCAGGGCCAGGAGCGCCCCGATCACGGTCAGGGTGGCGCTGAGCCCCTTGTTGCCGCCCGAGGCGGACACGATGGCGCCGATGAACGCCGGGAAGTACGCGACCGTGACCAGCAGCCCGTCGATGAGGAACGCCACGACCCGCTTGAACCAGGAGGCGTACGGGTTGGGAGGTCGCGGGGGCAGGCCGTAGGGATCGGTGCTCAGCCGCTCCCGGGGGAACGGGTCAGGGGGGCTGGCCCGGTGCGGGGTCGTGCCGTCGTTCGTCATGGTCCCTCCAGGGGCGGTCGCCCCGGCGACGGGCGGCCTTTCCAACGTAGGGACCGACGACGGCCGGGTCATCCTCCTGTGCGGGGGATGTGTCGGGGGTGGCGCGCCATCACCGACAGCAGCTCGTAGGCGACGTGCGAGGCGGCGATCCCGGTCACCTCCGCGTGGTCGTAGGCGGGAGCGACCTCGACGATGTCGGCCCCGACCAGGTCGAGGCCGGCGAGCGCGCGGAGGGTGGCCAGCAGCTCGCGGGAGGTCAGGCCACCCGCCTCGGGCGTCCCGGTCCCCGGCGCCATCCCCGGGTCCACCACGTCGATGTCGACCGACACGTAGACGGGCCCTGCACCGAGCCGCTCGCGCATGGCGGCGATGACGCCGTCGAGGCCGAGGCGGTCGTAGTCGGTGCACGGGATCACCCCGTAGCCGAGGGCCTCGGTGTCCGCGAGGTCCCCCGCGGCGTACAGGGGTCCGCGGATGCCCACGTGGAGCGAGCGGCTCGCGTCGATGAGGCCCTCCTCCGAGGCGCGCCGGAACGGCGTCCCGTGCGTGTACGGCTCCCCGAAGTAGGTGTCCCACGTGTCGAGGTGCGCGTCGAAGTGGAGCACGGCGACGGGTCCGTGCCGCTTGTGCACCGACCGCAGCAGGGGAAGGGCGATGGTGTGGTCGCCCCCGAGGGTGAGCAGCCGGTCGGCGCGGCTGGACAGCTGGTCGGCACCCGCCTCGACGGCGCGGATGGCGTCCTGGATGTCGAAGGGGTTGGCGGGGATGTCACCGGCGTCGGCGACCTGCTGGGCGCCGAACGGCGACACCTCCTGCGCGGGGTTGTAGGGCCGCAGCAGCCGGGAGGACTGCCGGATGTGCGCCGGGCCGAACCGTGCCCCGGGACGGTACGAGACGCCGGCGTCGAACGGCACCCCGACCACCGCGACGTCCGCGTGGCCGACCGAGTCGAGCGAGGGCAGGCGGGCGAAGGTCGCGGGCCCGGCGAAGCGCGGCACCTCCATGGCGTCGACCGGCCAGACGGGGGACTCGTCCACGGCGCTCCTCGGGTGTCTCGTCTGGTGGGGCCAGGATCCTGACGCTACTGCCTTCCGGCCCTGCCGGGCACGGCCCCGGAGCATGATGGCCCGGTGAGCACCGACGAGCACGGAGTCGTCTTCCCCCTGTCCGGCGAGGGCAGGCGCAGCACCACGTCGGTGGGCCGCGCCGTGGCCGCCGACGCGCTCCGCACCGCCGACCCCACCGGCGCCCGTCATGCGGAGCAGGAGACGGGCTGGCGCTCGGGCTACCTCCTGCACTTCCGACGCCTCGTGGAGGCCGGGCTGGCATCGCGGGAGGCGAGCCTGGGCATCGCCACTGCCGGGCTCGGGTCGCTCCGGTCCCGGATGAGGGTCCTCGACGAGTCGGGGGACGAGCGGACGCTGGAGGAGTGGGCGACGTCGGAACCGATGCAGCACCTCGAGACCGTGACGGTGACCGGGACGGGTGACCCCGAGCGCGACCTGTCACTGCCCTTCCACGGGCAGCGGCTGCGTGGCGACGCGTTGCTCGAGCGTCTCGACGCCTGGGTCGCGGCCGGGGTGCTCGAGCCGTCGGCCTCCGTCGCCGTTCGGACCGTGATGGCGAACCCCGACTGGTTGCGCCTCGAGGGACGCACGGTCGTCGTCCTCGGTGCGGCCGCGGAGATGGGGCCGTTGCAGGCCCTGCTCCGCTGGGGCGCGCGGGTGGCGGCCGTGGACCTGCCACGCCCCGAGCTCTGGGAGCGCCTCGCGCGGACGGCCGGCAGCGGGGCCGGGACCCTGCTGGTCCCGACCCGCCCGGGAGGGGCGGAGGCCCTGGAGCAACGGGCCGGGACCGACCTGATCGCCGGGGTCCCCGGCGTCGCCGGATGGCTCGCCGACCTGCCCGGCCCCCTGGTGCTGGGCAACTACGTGTACGCCGACGGCGCCACCAACGTCCGGCTCTCGGTGGCCGTCGACGCGCTCACCACCCGGCTTCAGGACACCCGCGACGACCTCGCGCTGGCCTTCCTCGCCACCCCGACCGACGTGTTCGCCGTCCCCCGGGAGGCAGTCGAGCAGGCGACCCGAAACTACGAGCAACGGTCCGGCACCGCCCGGCTGCTGGGCCGACCCCTGCGCGCGGCCAGCGCGGGCCGGCTGCTGCGTCGCGCGTACGTCCCCGACGCCGACCCCGGGATCAACGACAGCCTGGTCGCGCAGCAGGGCCCCAACTACGCCCTGGCCAAGAGGTTGCAGCGCTGGCGTGCGGCCGTCGCCCGGGACGCCGGCGCGACGGTCTCCCTCAACGTCGCGCCCCCGACGCGCACCAGGTCGGTCGTGAAGAACCGCGCCCTCGCCGCGGCGTACGCCGGGGCCCACCGCTTCGGCGTGGAGGTCTTCGAGCCCGCCACCGCGAACGTGCTGATGGCCACGCTCCTCGTGCACGACCTCCACACCGGCGGCGGCCCCGCCCACGCGCACCCGTGGCAGGACGAGGCGTACGCCGCGGTGCACGGGGGCCTCTGGCGTTCGGCGTACGCACCACGCAGCGCGCTCGGCCTGGCGGCGCTCCTGGGGTACGGCGCGGCGCGGGGCTGACCGATCAGACGTGGACCCGGGCCACCTCAGGAGAGGCCCAGGATGGTGCCGTCGTCGGCCAGGTCGATGCGGGCGGCGGACGGGTCGCTGGGCAGCCCGGGCATGGTCATCATGTCGCCGCACACCACCACGACGAAGCCGGCACCGGCGGAGAGCCGGACCTCGCGGACGTGCAGCTCGTGACCGCTCGGGGCCCCGAGCGAGGTCGGGTCCGTGGAGAAGGAGTACTGCGTCTTCGCGACGCACACCGGCAACGCGCCGTACCCGTCCCGCTCGATGCGCAGCAGCCGTCGCCGGGCCTTGGCGTCCCAGGTCACCTGGCCCGCGCCGTACAGCCGGGTCGCGATCGCCTCGACCTTCGCGGTGAGGGAGAGGTCGTCGTCGTAGGTGAACGAGAAGGAGTACGCCGACGGCTCGTCGATGGCCTGCAGTACGCCCTTGGCGAGCTCCTGGGCGCCCGTCCCACCGTCGGCGAAGTGGGTCGCGGGGTAGGCCCGGACCCCCTCGGCGTCGACCAGGTCGACCACCCTCGAGACCTCCGCGTCGGTGTCGGAGGGGAACCGGTTGACCGCGACGACGCAGGGGATGCCGTAGACGTCGCGGATGTTGGCGAGGTGCCGACGCAGGTTGACCATGCCGGCCTCGACGGCGGTGAGGTCCTCGCGGGCGAGCTCGGAGAGCGGTACGCCGCCGTGGTACTTCAGGGCCCGCACGGTGGCCACGACCACCGCCACGTCGGGACGCAGCCCGGACTTGCGGCACTTGATGTCGACGAACTTCTCCGCCCCGAGATCGGCGCCGAAGCCCGCCTCCGTGACCACGAGGTCGGCGAGGCGCAGCCCGGCCCGGGTCGCCATCACCGAGCTGCACCCGTGCGCGATGTTGGCGAAGGGGCCGCCGTGCACGAACGCCGGAGCCCCCTCGAGGGTCTGCACGAGGTTCGGGGCGAGCGCGTCGCGGAGCACGGCGGCCATGGCGCCGTCGGCGCCGAGGTCGCGCGCGGTGACCGGCTTCGTGCCCCGGGTGTAGCCCACGACGATGTCGCCGATGCGCCGCTTCAGGTCCGCCCAGGACTCGGTGAGGCAGAAGATCGCCATCAGCTCGGAGGCGACCACGATGTCGAACCCGTCCTCCCGCGGGAAGCCGTTGACGTGGCCACCCAGCCCGACCACGACCTCGCGCAGGGCCCGGTCGTTCATGTCGAGCACCCGCTTCCAGGTGACGCTGCGGACGTCGATGTCGAGCTCGTTGCCGTGGTGGACGTGGTTGTCGATCAGGGCCGCCAGCAGGTTGTTGGCCGCGGCGATCGCGGCGAAGTCGCCGGTGAAGTGCAGGTTGATGTCGGTCATCGGCACGACCTGGCTGTAGCCGCCGCCGGCGGCGCCGCCCTTCATCCCGAACACCGGGCCCATCGACGGCTCGCGCAGGCAGGCGACGGTGCGGTGCCCCAGGCCGTGCAGGGCGTCGGTGAGGCCGACGGTGGTCGTGGTCTTGCCCTCACCCGGCGGCGTGGGGGAGAGGGCGGTCACCAGGACCAGGCGACCGGACGGCCGGTCGGCGAGCGAGGCGAGGTAGGTCAGGTCGACCTTGGCCTTGAAGTGCCCGTACGGCACCAGGTGGGACTCGGCGATCCCGAGGGTCTCGGCGGCGACCTCCCGGATCGGGCGCAGCCTGGCGGCGTTGGCGATCTCGATGTCCGACAGCACGGCATCGACCTCCCTCGGGGCTCCCTGCTGTGCACCGTAGCCGAGGCACCCCACCGGAGCCGCGTGGTCCGATGCTCTAATTGGGTTCCGTGAGTGCGCAGGCCCCTTCAGCCGTCATCCTGATCCGTGCGGAACGCTTCATCCCCAACCCCGCGACCGCGGCGGACAACGCGTTCCAGCGCGACGTCCCGGTGGGGCAGTCCGAGGACGCGACCTCGACCAACGCCCTGGCCGAGATGGACGCCGTCGCGCAGGCGCTGCGCGACGTCGGGGTGCGGGTCCACGTCTTCGAGGACGAGGACCACACGCGCCCGGACAGCGTCTTCCCGAACAACTGGCTCTCCACGCACGCGGGCGGCAACGTCGCGGTCTACCCGATGTACGCCTCCAACCGGCGCCACGAGCGTCGCGCCGACGTGCTGGAGATGCTCAAGTCGGAGTACCGGGTCCAGACGATCATCGACTACTCGGGCCTCGAGCCCGACGGCATCTTCCTGGAGGGCACCGGGGCGATGGTCCTCGACCACGTGTCCCGGGTCGCCTACACCGCCGTCAGCCACCGGGCCGACACCCACGTCCTCGAGCGGTTCTGCACCGACTTCAACTACGAGCCGATGGCCTTCGACGCGGTCGACTCCGAGGGCGTGCCGGTCTACCACACCAACGTCATCGCCTGCATCGGCACCGACGTCGCGCTGATCGCGCTGGGCATGATCCCGGACCGCCAGCGGCGCGAGCAGGTCCGGGAGCGCCTCACGGTCAACGGCCGGCAGGTCGTCGAGCTCACCGAGGAGCAGATCCGCGAGTTCGCCGGCAACGCCGTGGAGCTGTGCGGCCGTACGCCGGAGGGCAGGCGCCGCTACGTCATGGCCATGTCGGCACGGGCCCGGCGCAGCCTGCGCCCCGACCAGGTCGCGGCGATCGAGGAGTCGTGCGAGATCGTCGCCGTCGAGATCCCCACGATCGAGCTTGCGGGCGGGTCGGTGCGCTGCATGATCGCCGGTGTCCACCTCGACCGGCGCCGGGTCGTCGAGCTCGAGCCCACGGCTGCGGTCGAGGCGATCGACGAGGACCCGCACACCCTCGACGGGCAGGACGTCGCGATGGCCGACGCCGTGGACACCCTGTAGCCTCGTTGCCCATGCCCGAGGATGAGCTCGACCCTGGTGCCAGCACGCAGATGTTCCAAGCCTTCATGGACCGCCCCGCTCCGGAGGAGTCCAGACCGGCGTGGGTCGGGCCGGCCGTGCTGCTCGCCGCAGTCGGTGGACTGGTGATCGTCCTGGTGCTGGCCTTCCTCCTCCTGCGGGGCTGACGGCGGGGTTTTCGCGCCCCACCGAGCCGCTCGGGCCGGTGCCCGGTGGCGACGTCAGCCTCGACCCGCGCTCTCCTGCAGCAGCAGCCCCTGGCCGGGACGGACCTGGGCGCACCGGTCCACGTCGGCGTCCGTGACGTAGGCGATCACCGGGTAGCCACCCGTCACCGGGTGGTCGGCCAGGAAGAGCACCGGCTTGCCGGAGGGCGGCACCTGGAGGGCGCCGCGGACGAGCCCCTCGCTGGGCAGCTCGTCGGTCCGGCCCCGTCCGAGTGCCTCGCCCTCGAGGCGCAGGCCCACCCGGTTGCTGTCGTTGGTGACCGTCCAGGTCTGCCCCAGCAGGGACCGCCACGCCTGGTCGGGGAACCAGTCCCGACGCGGTCCCGGGGTCACCTGCACCTGCACGACTCCCGCCGGTGGCTCGGGCACCGGCGCCAGGTCGACGCCGGGCATGGGGAGCCCCGGGGTGCCGACCTCGAGCACGTCCCCGAGCGCCAGGACCTCGGGTCCCAGCCCGCTGAGCGTGTCCGTCGCGCAGGACCCGAGGACCGGAGCGACGACGAAGCCACCGCGCACCGCGACGTACGTGCGGAGCCCGTTGACCGGTGCACCGAGCTCGAGCAGGTCGCCCGACCGGATCGTGGTGGGTGCGTTGTGGTGCCAGGAGCCCGCGCAGCGCGCCCCCGTCGTCGCGACGACCACGTCACCGTCGGCCCGCACCCGCAGACCGCCGTGCGTCACCTCGAGCGCCGGCGCGTCCTCGGTGTTGCCGACCAGCCGGTTCGCCAGCCGGTACGACGCCAGGTCGCACGCACCGGAGGGTCCGACGCCCAGCGCGGCCCGTCCCGGCCGGCCGGAGTCCTGGATCGTGGTCAGCAGGCCCGTCTCCAGGACGGTCAGTGACGGGCTCACGGGCGTCCACCCTCGTCGACGAAGCGGACCCGCACCCCGGGTCGGAGGATCGCGGGCGGGTCACGGTCGGGGTCGAACATGGTCAGCGAGGTCCGACCGATCAGCTGCCAGCCACCGGGGGAGCGGCGCGGGTAGACGCCGCTGAACTCCCCGGCCAGGCCGACGGCACCGGGCGGCACCTTCGTGCGCGGCGAGGACCGGCGCGGGACGTTCGAGGGCCACTGCGGCGAGGTGAGGTAGCCGAAGCCGGG
>Ga0308173_10000646_pt1 | contig 15459 bp, 18 predicted proteins | sample PhyPR1_FD_203716 | JGI IMG/M metagenome (GOLD analysis project Ga0308173, IMG submission 203716) | Soil microbial communities from UC Gill Tract Community Farm, Albany, California, United States - DLSLS.P.R1 | ecosystem: Environmental > Terrestrial > Soil > Agricultural land | place: USA...
TGGCGGGGGCCTGACCGGGTCGGGCCCGAAGGCTCAGGGCTTGGCCGGCGCCGCCGCCGGCGGCTGGCGGGTCATGACCAGCGGCAACGACATCGCGCCCTGGCTCCACTTGCCGGTGAGCGTCTTTCCGTCCGGCGAGAGCGTGGCGGTGTAGTCCGCGCCCGCCTCCATGAACAGGATCTGCGAGGTGGCGCCCTTCTGGTCGATGACCCGGCCGGACACATCGCCCGCGCCCTGGTCGGGGCTCTCCAGCGATGCGTTCGGCAGGCCCTCGGGCGCGGGGCTCACGTGCAGCGCCAGCCGAAGCGAGCGCGCCCCGAGGCTGAGCGAGCCCGCCCAGTCGCCGATCACCGATTGCGCGGCGGCCGGGCCGGCCAGGATCAGGGCCGCGCCGACGCCTGCGAGAAGTCGATTCAATCCGCTCATGGTACGCCCCCCAAATACCACTCTCGGGAGGCTACGCCCGGCGTCTGCGCGGGGAAAGGCTCAGATCGAGAAGCTGACGCCGCAGCCGCAGCTCGACTTGGCGTTGGGGTTCCGCACCCGGAACTGCGCGCCCACCAGCTCCTCGACGAAATCGATCTCCGAGCCCTTGAGCAGGGCGAGCGAAACCACGTCCACCAGCGCGCGCGCGCCGTCGCGCTCGACGATCAGGTCATCGTCCTCGGCGCGCTCCACCAGGTCGAACTGGTACTGGAAGCCGGAGCAGCCGCCGCCTTCCACGGCGACGCGGAGCATCACCGGCCGGCCCTCGGCCGCGCCGATGGCGCGGATCCGCCGGGCGGCGGGCTCGGAAAGGGTCACGTCGGTGGTCAGGCTCGCTACGGTCATGTCTTGTTAAACGAAACTTGGGCTTAGCCTATATGAGGTCACCTGCGGCTTCGACCAAGAGGCCGATCGCCAGAAGGCCGCAATGCCCTCGATCCCGCCCCGCGCTTCCTATGCCGAACGCCCCACCGCCTCGCGGGGCCGCAAGGTCGCCGAGCCCGAGAGCCGCACGCGGACGCCCTTCGCCCGCGACCGCGACCGGATCATCCATGCCACGGCTTTCCGAAGACTGAAGGAGAAGACCCAGGTCTTCGTGGCTCATGAGGGGGACCACTTCCGCACCCGCCTGACGCATTCGCTGGAGGTGGCCCAGATCGCCCGCTCGCTGGCCACCGCGCTCGGCCTCGACGCCGACCTCGCCGAAACGGTCGCGCTCGCCCACGATCTCGGCCATCCGCCGTTCGGCCACGCCGGCGAGGACGAGCTGCAGATCCAGATGGAGGACTTCGGCGGCTTCGACCACAACGTCCAGACCTTCCGCGTGGTGACCAGGCTGGAGCGCCGCTATCCGCGCTTCGACGGGCTCAACCTCACCTGGGAGACCCTGGAGGGCATCGTCAAGCACAACGGTCCGGTGGCCGACCGCCTGGATCGCCCCTCCTGGACCGCCGTCGCCGAGTTCGACCGCGCCTACGACCTCAGGCTCTCGACCTGGGCCTCGGCCGAGGCCCAGGTCGCCGCATTGGCCGACGACATCGCCTACAACAACCACGACGTCGACGATGGGGTGGCCGCCGGCCTCTTCACCCTGGAGGATCTCACGCAGATCCCGCTGATCGGGCCGCACGTGGCCAGCGCCTTGCAGGCGTTTCCCGACTGCGACCGCTCGATCATCCGGCTGGAGGCCGTGCGCCGGATGATCGGGGCCATGGTCGACGACGTGCTGGCCGAGACCCGCCGCCGGGCGGCGGCCGGGAAGGTGCAAACTCCCGAGGACGTCCGCAACCTCGGCCATGCCCTGGTCGCCTTCTCGCGCGACACCGCCGAGGACCTGGCCCGGCTGCGGGCCTTCCTGATGGAGCGGATGTACCGGCACTGGCGGGTCAACCGCACCCGCAGCCAGGCGCGCCGCATGCTGGCCGAGATGTTCCTGCTGTTCCTGGCCGAGCCCGACGTGCTGCCTGAGGATTGGGGGACGCGCGCCGCCGAGCGCGACCAGGCGGGCCGCGCGCGGGTGGTCTGCGACTACATCGCCGGCATGACCGACCGCTACGCGATCGAGGAGCACCGCCGGCTGTTCCACCTGGATGTCTGGGCGTTCTGAAGGCCTGCGGCCACGGGCCCCATTCTCTCGCCGCCGCCGCCCACAGAAAATGCGCCGCTCGTGAGGGCCCGCGGCGCACGCTTCGCTAGACTTGGGTCTGGCGGCGCATGATTCGCGCCGCAGCGAGGTTCGGAGCTAGCCCATGTCCGATCACGAGCGCGGCGCCTACACGCCGCCGACCGATGCGCCGCTCGCCTTCGAGGCGCGCCGGCCGGTGCGCGGGGCGAGCCCGTTCCCCATGACCCTGGCGGCGAGCCTGTTGGTGCTGATCGGCCTGGCCGCGGCGATCTTCGTGTTCTACCGCTCGGGGGTTCGCCAGGCGAACCAGCCGCCGCAGTCCGTGGGGCAGCCGGTGGGCGCGCTCAAGCAAGCCGCTCCGCCCGACTCCCAGCCGCAGGACGCGGCGCAGGGCCTGCAGATCTACCGGGCGGAGGCCGGCCAGCCGCCGCAACAGGCCGCGGCCCAGCCGCAGTTCACGCCGCCGCCCGAGCAGCCGGCGCCGCGCCCGCCGGTCGCGTCGACCCCACCCCCGGCCGCGGCCCCCACGACGCCGATCGTCAGCGCCGCGGCCCCGGCGCTCCGCCCGGCGCAGGATGTTCCTCCGCCGGTCGCCGCCCGGCCGAGCCGGTTCGCCGAGGCGAAGCCCGCGGCCCGACCCGTCCAGCCTCCGCCCGAGAAGGCCGCGCCGGCCAGGCCCGCGCGGCAGAAGCCCGCCGCCGAGAAGGTCGCAGAGAAGCTCCCGGCCAAGCCGCCGGCCGCCGCCGCCGAATCCGCCGGCGCCAAGGGCGGCGCGGCGGTGCAGATCGGCGCGGTCGCCTCGCCGCAGCTCGCCGACAGGACCTGGAACGAGGCGGTCGACGCCGCCCCGGGGCTCGCGGCCGGCAAGGGCAAGGGCGTCGAAACCGTGCAGAAGGACGGCAAGACCCTCTACCGCACCTCGGTCACCGGCTTTGCGAGCCGGGCCGAGGCCCAGGCCTTCTGCGCTAGGCTGAAGGCGGCCGGGAAGGCCTGCTTCGTGAAATGAGTCGGCGGGCGGTCATCTTCGGCTGCGCGGGCCCGGAGCTCACGCCGCGCGAGCGGGCGTTCTTCCGCGAGGTGCGGCCGTGGGGCTTCATCCTGTTCGCCCGCAACATCGAGACCCCCGACCAGGTGCGCCGGCTGACCGAGGCCCTGCGCGGCGCGATCGAGGCGCCCGAGGCGCCGATCCTCATCGACCAGGAAGGCGGGCGCGTGCAGCGGATGCGCCCGCCGCACTGGCGGCGCTATCCGCCGGGCCGGGCCTACGGCCAGATCGCCGGCGCCGATCCGCTGCTCGCCCGCGAGGTCGCCCGCCTGGGCGCCCGGCTGATCGCCCACGACCTCAGGAGCGTCGGCATCAACGTGGACTGTGTCCCAGTGCTCGACGTGCCGGACCCCTCCGGCCACGAGGTGATCGGCGACCGCGCCTACGGCCAGAGCCCCGAGGAGGTGATCCGGCTGGGCCGCGCGGCGGCCGAGGGCCTGATCGCCGGCGGCGTGCTGCCGGTCATCAAGCACATGCCCGGCCACGGCCGAGCCCGCGCCGACACCCACCTCGAGCTGCCGGTCGTCGAGGCCACGCTGGAGGCGCTGGCGGCCCGCGACTTCGCCCCGTTCCAGGCGCTCTCCGACATGCCGCTCGGCATGACCGCGCACGTGATCTTCTCGGCGATCGACCGCAGGCGGCCGGCCACCACGTCGCGGGCCGTGGTCCGCAAGGCGATCCGCGGCGCGATCGGCTTCGATGGGCTGTTGATGACCGACGATCTTTCGATGAAGGCGCTCTCCGGCGACTTCGCGGCGCGGGCGAAGGCGGCGCTTGCCGCCGGCCTCGACGTGGTCCTCCACTGCAACGGCGACATGGCGGAGATGACGGCGGTGGCGAAGGGCGTCGGCGAGCTGAAGGGCCGGTCCGCGCGTCGCGCGCAGGCGGCGCTGGGCCGTCTGCCGCGCACGCCGGAGCCGCTCGATCTCGCCGAGGCGCAGGCGCGCTTCGAGGCGGCCTTCGACGGCAGGTTCGCGGCATGAACACCGGCTTCCAGCCCGGACTCGACTTCGCGGCGGCCGAGACCGCGGCGCTGGACGGCGAGGCGCTGATCGTCGACCTCGACGGCTACGAGGGCCCGCTTCACGTGCTGCTGGCGCTCGCCCGCAGCCAGAAGGTCGATCTCCTGAAGCTCTCGGTGCTCGAGCTCGCCGAGCAGTATCTGGTGTTCGTGCAGGAAGCGCGCCGGCGCCGCTTCTCGCTCGCGGCGGACTACCTCGTGATGGCGGCCTGGCTCGCCTACCTGAAATCGCGGCTGCTGCTGCCCAGGCCCGAGCGGCCGAAGCCCGACGAGCTCCCGGCCGAGGAGGTGGCCGCGCGGCTCGCCTTCCGGCTCGCCAAGCTCGACGCCATGCGCAGCGCGGGCGAGGCGCTGAAGGCCCGTCCGCAACTCGGCCGCGACGTGTTCGGCCGCGGCGATCCGGAAGCCATCCGGATCGTCCCCGCCGGCCGCATCGAAGGCGACCTCTACACCCTGATGAGCGCCTACATCGGCCAGCGGCGGAAGGCGCAGGACCGGCGCTATGCGCCCGCGCCGCCACAGGCCTATCCGCTGGAGGACGCCCGCGAGCGCCTGCGTCGCCTGCTGCCCGAGCTCGCGCGCTGGACTCCGCTGGCCGGCGTCGCCCCGTTCGGGTCGGAAGGGCGCGGGCCCAGCCGCGCCTCCTACGTGGCCTCGACGCTTTCGGCCAGCCTGGAGCTGGTGAAGGACGGCGCGCTCGAGGCGCGCCAGCTGGAAGCCTTCGCCGACATCTTCCTCCGCGCCCGGGGGAAGGCGGCATGAGCGAGACCGCCGAACGCGAGATCGAGGCGCTGCTGTTCGCCGCCGCCGGGCCGCTGAGCGAGGCCGACCTGGCGCATCGCCTGCCGGAGGGCGCCGACGTCGCCGGCGCGCTCGCGGCGCTGCAGGCGCGCTACGTCGGCCGCGGGGTCGAGCTGGCCTGCGTCGCCGAGCGCTGGCGCTTCCAGACCGCGGCCGACCTCGCCTGGCTGATGACCGAGCAAAGGGAGGAGCCGCGCCGGCTCTCCAAGGCGGCCCAGGAGACGCTGGCCATCATCGCCTACCACCAGCCGGTGACCCGGGCGGAGATCGAGGCCGTGCGCGGCGTGCAGGCCAGCCGCGGCACGCTCGACGTGCTGCTCGAGCTCGGGCTGGTGCGGATGCGCGGCCGCCGGCGCACGCCAGGCCGGCCGGTCACCTACGGCACCACGGACGCCTTCCTTGAGCACTATGGGCTTGCGAGCCTGACCGACCTGCCGGGCGCCGCCGAGATGAAGGCCGCGGGCCTGCTCAGCCTCGACCTGCCGCCGGACTTCGCCGTGCCAGATCCGGGCGCGGCCGCGGCCGACGAGGATCCGCTGGAGGCAGGCGATGTCCCCGAGTTCCACACCGACTTCCTGGGCGAGGCGGAGGAGGAGACCGCCTGACCCGCCGCATGGCGCGGGCCCGGCGGACGGACTATATAACGCGTGAGAGATTGGCGGGCGCGGCCGCATGGAGGCGCCGCGGCACGCTCAGGGAGTTTCTACGAGATGGGCTCGTTTTCGATCTGGCACCTGATCATCCTTGGGGCGATCCTCGTCCTGCTGTTCGGTGGCCGCGGCAAGATTTCCGGGATCATGGGCGACACCGCCAAGGGCATCCGCGCCTTCCGCGACGGCCTCAAGGGCGAGGACGAGCACCCCTCCGGGGAAGCGGCCAAGCCGCTGCCCAAGGAGTCCGACAAGGACAAGGCGCGCAGCTGACCCGCCGCGCGCTCCCCCTTCGCGTTCCCCCTGCTCTGAAAGCGCGCTAAGGCCAGCGCCATGTTCCTCGAAGGAAAGACCCTCGAGCTCATGATCGCCGCGGTGGTGGCGCTGGTGGTCGTGGGGCCGAAAGACCTGCCCATCCTGCTGCGCCGGGTCGGCCAGTTCATGGCCAGGCTGCGCGGCATGGCCGCCGAATTCCGCGCCAGCTTCGACGAGATGGCCCGCCAGTCCGAGCTCGACGAGCTGCGCAAGGAGGTGGCGGCGCTGCGTCAGGGCCAGTTCTCCGACATCGCCGCCCAGGCGCAGGGACCGGAGATGACCCGGACCTTCGACGAGATCCATCAGGGCCTGGCCGACGTGGGCGTCCAGCTGCATCCGCCGATGAGCTACCAGTTCTCCGACGGCGGCGCGCCGCCGGAGCCAATGCCTGCCGAGCCCGCGCCCGCGCCGAAGCCCCGGGCCAGGAAGCCGGCCGCCAAGGCCGCCTCGGCCAAGCGCGCGCCGCCCAAACGGAAAGCCGCCGCCGCCAAGCCCGCCGCCAGGCCGCGGCCCAAGACCACCGGGCCGGGCGCGTGAGCGACGTCGATCCCGAAGCCGCGGAGATCGAGGCCTCGCGCGCGCCGCTGCTCGATCACCTGATCGAGCTGCGCCAGCGGCTGATCGTCTCCATCGCGGCGATCTTCCTGGGCTTCCTGGTCTGCTTCTACTTCTCCGATCCCCTGTTCCGCTTCCTGCTGCGGCCGTTCTCCATCGCCGCCCAGCTGCTGGCGATCCGCGAGGGCGAGGCGGGCCACGCCGCACACCTTGGCCTGATCTCGGTGTTCGGCGGGGCGAAGAACATGTTCCTGGCCCTGGTCGGCGCGCTCGACCTGCCGCCGCCGCCCGGCAAGGTGACCAGCCTGGTGTTCACCGCGCCCCTGGAATACTTCTTCACCAAGGTGAAGCTCGCCGGCTTCGGCGCGGTGATCCTGGTGTTCCCGGTGCTCGCCTGGCAGGTCTACGCCTTCGTCGCGCCCGGGCTCTACAGGCGCGAGCGGCGGGCCTTCCTGCCGTTCCTGATCGCCGCGCCGGCGCTGTTCATCCTGGGCGCCGCGCTCGTCTACTACATCATCATGCCGTTCGTGCTGTGGTTCTCGCTCTCGCAGCAGGTCATCGGCCCCGGTATCTCGGTGCAGTTGCTGCCGAAGGTCTCCGACTACTTCAACCTGGTGACCACGCTGGTGCTCTGCTTCGGCCTGTTCTTCCAGCTGCCGGTCGTGCTGACGCTGCTGGCCATGGCCGGGATGGTCAACGCCGGCATGCTGCTGAAGAGCTGGCGCTTCGCGGTGGCGGGCATCGTGGTGGCGGCGGCCGTCGTCACCCCGCCCGATCCGATCAGCATGACCCTCCTGGCCCTGCCCATCGTGGCGCTCTACTTCGTCTCCATCGGCTGCGTGAAGCTGATCGAGCGCAAACGCGCCCGGGAGGACGCCGCCGCTGCGGCCTAGGAGGTTGGCGCCCCCGCCGACGCGCTCTAGAGAGGGCCGCCCCCCAACCCTTCCGCGGCCCCCATGCACGACATCCGAGCCATTCGCGAGACGCCCGCGCTTTACGAGAAAGCCTGGGACGCGAAGGGCCTGTCGGGGGCCCAGATCGTGGCCCAGATCCTCGAGCTCGACGGCAGGCTGCGCGCCGCCCAGACGGCGCTGCAGGCGGCCCAGGCCGAGCGCAACGAGGCCTCGAAGAAGGTGGGCCAGGCCAAGGCCGCGAAGGACGATGCCGAGGCGGCCCGCCTCATGGCCCACGTCGAGACCCTGAAGACGACGCTGGAGACCCAGACCGAAGCCGAGCGCGAGGCGGCCGGCCTTCTCAAGACCCTGCTGGAGGGCCTGCCGAACCTTCCCGCGGCCGACGTGCCGGCGGGCCGCGACGAGCACGACAATGTCGAGGTCCGCCGCTGGGGCGAGCCCTTCGCCATTAAGAGCGCCAGGGATCACCAGAGCCTCGGCGAAGCGCTCGGCCTGATGGACTTCCAGGCCGCCGCGCGGATGAGCGGCGCGCGCTTCGTGGTGCTGAAGGGCGAGCTCGCGCGCCTGGAGCGGGCGCTCGGCCAGTTCATGCTCGACCTGCAGACCCGCGAGCACGGCTACCTGGAAGTCGCCCCGCCGCTGCTGGTGCGCTCGGAGACGATGTTCGGCACCGGGCAGCTCCCGAAATTCGCGGACGACCAGTTCGCGGCTTTTCCCGGCCTCAGCGCCGTGGCGGGCGCCGAGGCGCCGGATCTGCGCTGGCTGATCCCCACCGCCGAGGTCTCGCTGACCAACCTGGTCCGCGAACAGATCACGCCGGAGGAGGAGCTGCCGCTCCGGCTCACGGCGCTGACGCCGTGCTTCCGCTCGGAGGCGGGGGCCTCGGGCAAGGACACCCGCGGCATGATCCGCCAGCACCAGTTCAACAAGGTCGAGCTGGTCTCCATCGCCACCCCCGAGCAGTCGGTCGACGAGCACGAGCGGATGGTGGGTTGCGCCGAGGCCGTGCTGAAGCGCCTGGAGCTGCCGTTCCGCACCATGCTGCTCTGCGCCGGCGACATGGGGTTCTCGGCCAGGAAGACCTACGACCTGGAGGTCTGGATCCCCTCGGAAGGCCGCTACCGGGAGATCAGCTCCTGCTCCAACTGCGGCGACTTCCAGGCCCGCCGCATGGACGCCCGCAGCAAGAAGGCGGGCGAGAAAGGCGCGCGCTTCGTCCACACCCTGAACGGCTCGGGCCTGGCGGTGGGCCGCACGCTCGTGGCGATCATGGAGAACTACCAGGACGAGGGCGGCCGCATCGCTATCCCCCAGGCGCTGCATCCGTACCTGCCCGGCATGACCCACATCGGAGGAAGCGCATGAGGTGCGCCATTCCTCCGCTCGTCCCCGCGGTGGCGGGGACCCAAGCGGCACAGCTGGTGGACGCCGGTGGGCGCGATTGTTCGGCTGACGCGGCTTGGATTCCCGCCTGCGCGGGAATGGGCGGGTGATGCGCATCCTCGTCACCAATGACGACGGCGTCCACGCGGAGGGCCTGGCGGCGCTGGAGCGGATCGCCGCCCAGCTTTCCGACGACGTCTGGGTCTGCGCCCCCGAGTACGAGCAGTCGGGCGCGAGCCGCGCGCTGACGCTGGCCGAGCCGATCCGCGTGCGACAGCTCGGCGAACGGCGGTTCACCACCACCGGCACGCCCACCGACTGCGTCATGCTGGGCGTCCACGAGCTGGTCGCGGGCAAGAAGCCCGACCTGGTGCTCTCCGGCGTCAACCGCGGGGCGAACTTGGCCGAGGACGTCACCATGTCGGGCACGGTGGCGGGCGCGATCGAGGCGATGGCGCTGGGCGTGCCCGGCATTGCGCTGTCGCAGATGGGCTTCTACGAGCCGGGCGCCTCCTTCGAGCCGGCGGAGGCGTTCGGGCCAGGCGTGATCCGCCGGCTGGTGGAGATCGGCTGGCCCGCCGACGTGGTCCTCAACATCAACTTCCCGAACCGCGAGCCGGCCGACATCGCCGAGGTCGAGGTCACCCGCCAGGGCTTCCGCGACGCCCATATCCGCATGGCCGAGAAGCGCACCGACCTGCGCGGGCGCGACTACTACTGGATCGGCTTCCGCCAGACCCGCTCGAGCCCGCCGGAGGGCACCGACCTGCGCGCGCTCTACGAAGGCCGCATCTCGGTCACGCCGCTGCACATCGACCTGACGCACCAGCCGACCGTCCATGACCTGAAGAAGGTGCTGGGCGGGCCGCCGCCGAGGCTATGATGGCCGGCGGAGGGGACCAGAGCCCGGGGCCGGACGGCGAGGGCGCCCAACTCGCCCGGCTGATTCTGACCTTGCGTTCGCAGGGCGTGACCGATCCGAAGGTGCTCTCGGCCATCGAGACGACGCCCCGGGAGGCCTTCACCCCCGACCTCTTCAAGCAGCGGGCCTGGGAGGATTCCGCCCTGCCCATCGCCTGCGGCCAGACCATCAGCCAGCCGTTCATCGTCGGGCTGATGACCCAGGCCCTGAAGCTCGAGCCGCGGGCCAGGGTGCTGGAGATCGGGACCGGCTCCGGCTATCAGACCACGATCCTCTCCAAGCTCGCCCGGCTGGTCTATACCGTCGAGCGCTACCGCACCCTGCTGCGCGAGGCGGAGGCCCGCTTCCAGGCGCTCGGCCTCACCAACGTGATCACCAGGTTCGGCGACGGCGGCAGGGGCTGGCCCGAGCAGGCGCCTTTCGACCGCATTATGGTCACGGCGGCGGCGCCTTCGGAGCCGAAAGCCCTGCTGTCGCAGCTGAAGCCGGGCGGCGTGCTGGTCGCGCCCATCGGCAAGGGGCCGGTGCAGACCCTTCGGCGCTACACCGGCGACGGCAGGGGGGGCTTCGCGGTCGAGACGCTGACCGACGTCCGCTTCGTGCCTCTGCTCGACGGCGTGGCGAAGGAGCTTTGAGCCCTCCGGCCCAAGCTGCGGCGCTTTGCGGGTGGTTTCGCGCGGACCCATCCGCCAAACTCCCCCCGCGCCGACATTGATTCCTTCTTCCAACCGCCATTCGGGAGCGGCGATGACGCAAATCCTGGCACGATCGGTCTTGGCGCTGTTCGCCTCCACGGCGCTGTGCGCGAGCGCCCTGCCGGCCCAGGCCGCCAGGCATCATCATCGCCATCATGCGGCCGTCCACCGCAGCGCGCATCACCACAGGACAGCCGCCGCCTCGGCCGGCGCCGACCAGGGCGAGACCGGCGGCCGCGGCGCGAGCGGCCGGGTCATCGAGATCGCCTCGCCCGCCGCGACCTACACGGTGAAGAAGGGCGACAGCCTGCAGAAGGCCGCCGACCAGTTGGACGTCGACGTGGCCGAGCTGAAGCGCCTCAACCACATTCGCGGCTCGATGATCCGCGCGGGCCAGGTGCTGAAGGGGCCCGGCGAGACGGCGCACGCCTATGTGGCGCGCTCGGGCGACACGCTGGCCGGCATCGCGCAGCGGTTCGGCGTCTCCGAGACGCAGATCCGGGCCGAGAACGGCTTCACCCGCCATCCGAGGATCCGGGCCGGCCAGCAGGTCCGCCTGCCCGAAGGCTTCCACGACCGCGGCGCGTCCGAGGCCGAGGCCGCGCGGCCCACGCGCGCCCACAGCCGGCTCAGCCCCGCCGAGGTCCGGGAGGAGGCCGCCGACGATGGCCGCGCCACGCGCTCGGTCACCGGCCGGGTGGTGGACGTGGCGGGCGGCGGGCGGACCTATCGGGTGAGAAAGGGCGACACGCTGGAGAAGATCGCCGACAAGCTGGACGTCGACGTCGCCGATCTGAAGAAGGCCAACCACCTCCGCAGGAACCTGCTCCATCCCGGCCAGCTGCTGAAGGCGCCCGGCGGCGAGCCCGCCAAGGCCTACGTGGTCGGCCCAGGCGACACCATCTACGCCATCTCCCGGCGCTTCGGCGTGAGCGTCGAGGCGCTGCGTTCGGCGAACGGCATGGGCCGGGTCGCGACCATCCATACCGGCGAGCGGCTGCGCCTGCCCGCCGGCTGGCGCGACCGCGGCCCGGCGACCGCGACCATCCGCGCCCCGGCCGCAAGCGAAACCTCGCCGAGCCGGCGCGAGACGGCCGCACCGGGCGAGACGCCGCCGCCCACCGCGCCCAGGCCTTACATTCCCAGCGCGCCGCGGCCCTACGCGCCGCCGACCACGAGCAACCCCACCGCCGTCCTGCCCGCGCCCACCACCGGGCCCAGCGACGCCCAGATCACCGAGCTCGGCCGCGGCAAGTTCCTGTGGCCCCTGCGCGGCGACATCGTCTCGGACTTCGGGCCCAAGCCGACGGGCCAGCGCAACGACGGGATCAACATCCACGCCGAGGCCGGCGCGCCGGTCCGCGCCGCGGCGGCGGGCGACGTGGTCTATGCCGGCGACCAGGTGCCGGGCTTCGGCAATCTGGTGCTGATCAAGCACGCCGACGGCTGGGTCACCGCCTATGCGCACCTCTCGCGCATCGAGGTGAAGATGCAGCAGAAGGTCATCCAGGGTCAGGAGATCGGCCAGGCTGGCCAGACCGGCGGCCTCACCGAGCCCCAGCTGCACTTCGAGGTGCGCTACGCCGCCAACCCCGCCGACCGCGCCCGCCCCATCGACCCCAAGCTGGTCCTGCCGCAGTAAGTCCGGGACTATGGTCGACGTCGACGCATCGAACTACTGCAGAGGCATGTGGAAGATTGCGCTCGTTGCGCTGACAGCGAGCGTCCCCCTTGCCCGGCCAGCGATGGCTCAGACGGCCTATTTTCCAGGCCACGAGGTGCCGATGCCCAAGCTGAGCGAGGAGCAAATCGAGAAGGCAGATGCAGAATACAGGGCCTTGGTAGCTGGGGGCGAAAACGTTGCCGTGCAGCTCCTCAGCACGTGCACGACACTGTCGGACGCACTCGTGGTTCTTCGAGCCGACGAGAACGTGGTTCCGAGTGGCATTAGAACGGAGCATCAGCACCTGAGAGCCAGTCTTGAGCAGCGATATTCACGTGATTGCGGATGGACCAAAACAGAGACACACCCCGAACGCCCCTGAGTTCGAGACCTCGAAATAGCACCCTTCCTCCTCGATGGAGGAAGGGCAGGGATGGTGGTGTGAGCAGGGCGATGAGGGGAATGGCGTTAATTGGCGCCTGCGCCTAGCCGCGAACTTCGCCCTAAGTCAGCGGCCACACCACCACCCCTTCCCCTCCTCCATCGAGGAGGAGGGATAAAATGTGGTGCCCTGCCCGGATGATGCCCATCGGCGCGGCTTTCTGGAGCATGCCGCACCTAGAGCGGCAGCGGCTTGCCTAGCTCGCCGGCCAGATCGCGGATGAACTGCCAGGCCACCCGGCCCGAGCGCGCGCCGCGGGTCTGGGCCCACTGCAGGGCGCGGCGCTCCAGGTCATCCGTCGCCAGGCCGTAGCGCTCGGCGTAACCCTCGACCGCCGCCAGGTAGGTCGCCTGGTCCATGGGGGGGAAGCCGATCCACAGCCCGAAGCGGTCCGAGACGCTGACCTCCTCCTCGGCGTCCTCGGCTGCGGCGATCAGGCCGCGGTCCTCGCCATGGCCGCGCGGCATCAGGTGGCGGCGGTTGGAGGTGGCGACGAACAGCACATTGGCGGGCGGCCCGGAGACGCCGCCCTCGAGCGCGGATTTCAGGGCCTTGGCGGCTTGCGCCCCCTCCTCGAAGGACAGATCGTCGCAGAGCACGACGAACCGCTCGGGCCGGGCGCGGAGCAGATCGAAGAGGTCGGGCAGGGCGGTGACCTGGTCGCGGTCCACCTCCACCAGCTTGAGCGCGCGAGCGGTCTCGCTCACGCTCATGAAGGCGGCCTTGGCGAGCGAGCTCTTGCCGGTGCCGCGCACGCCCCAGAGCAGGACGTGGTTGCAGGGAACGGCCGCGGCGAAGCGCTGCAGGTTCTGCACGAACCGCTCCTTCTGCCGCTCGACGCCCATCAGGCTCGCCAGCGGCAGGGGATAGTCGGGCGCGGGGTGGAAGGCGCCGCTGCGCGGCTCGTGCCGGAACAGGCGGGCGGCCGCGAAGTCCGGCGCGGCGGGCGCCGGCGGGCTCAGCCGCTCCAGCGCCTCGGCGATGCGGGTCAGGACAGGCTCGAGCTCGGGGTCCATCCTCGCAGGCCTTAGCGCCCGCCGGGTTGCATTGCAAAACCAGGGCGGAAGCCATAGCTTCCGCCGACCTTTGGACGGGGGTCATCGGGCCGGCCGTCGACGCGATTCGGAGAGACCATGTTCGCTACGCCCGCCTTCGCCCAAACCGCCGGAGCCGTAGGCGCCGGAGGGGGTCCGGGCATCCTGATGCAGGTCCTGCCGCTGGTCGCCATCATGGCGCTCTTCTACTTCCTGATGATCCGGCCCCAGCAGCGACGGATGCGCCAGCATCAGGACATGGTCTCCGGCCTGAAGCGCGGCGACACGGTGGTGCTGCCCTCCGGGGTGATCGGAAAGGTGGTCCGGGTGGAGGACAAGGAAGTGGGCGTGGAGGTCGCCACCGGCGTGACGGTGAAGGTCGTCAAGAGCATGATCTCCGAGGTCCGGGCGCGCGGCGAGCCCGCGCCGGCCAACGATTCCAAGCGCTAGGGCGCCGCGCCGCCCATGATGGAGCTGTCGCGCTGGAAGGTGATCCTCGTCGCCATTGCGACGGCGCTGGGCCTTCTGTTCACCCTGCCCAACCTGCTGCCTGCGGGCGCGCTGGCGAGCTTGCCCGGCTTCCTGCCGAGGCAGACCCTGCACCTCGGTCTCGACCTGCAGGGCGGCTCTTCGCTGCTCCTGGAGGTGGACACCAACGCTCTGATGACCGAGCGGCTGACCAACATGGTCGAGGACGTCCGCACGACCCTGACCCAGGAGCAGATCCCGTTCACGGACCTCGGCCAGGTGAATGGCGGCATCCAGGTGCGGATCGCCAATCCCGCGCAGCTCTCGGCGGCCCAGAACGCCCTTCGACGCGCGCTCGGAACCCCGCTGCCCGGCGCGGCCGGCGGCCAGGAGGTGACCGTCGCGACCTTGCCCGACCAGCGGCTGCGCATCGGCTTCGTCGCCGAGGCTTTCCAGGCGGAAGCCGCCCGGGCGGTTGAGCAGTCGATCGAGATCGTCCGCCGGCGCATCGATCAGCTCGGCACCAAGGAGCCCGACATCACCCGCCAGGGGACCAACCGGATCTTCATCCAGGTGCCCGGCGAGAGCGATCCCGAGCGGCTGAAGAACATCATCGGCCAGACCGCCAAGCTCACCTTCCAGATGGTCGACGAGAGCGCCTCGCCCGAGGATGTCCAGGCCGGCCGGGTGCCGCCCGGCGACGAGCTGCTGCCTTCCACGGACGGGATCGCGCCGGCCTACCTCGTCAAGCGGCGCTCGGTGGTGACCGGCGAGATGCTGACCAGCGCCTCGCCCGGCTACGACCAGCAGAACGGTCAGGCGATCGTGCAATTCCGCTTCAACAGCCTGGGCGCGCGGCGCTTCGGGGAGATCACCAGCCAGAACCTCGGCAAGAAGTTCGCCATCGTGCTCGACAAGAAGGTGATCTCCGCGCCGGTGATCCAGAGTCCGATCATGGGCGGCTCCGGCCAGATCTTCGGCCACTTTACGACGCAGAGCGCGAACGACCTCGCCGTGTTGCTGCGCGCCGGCGCCCTGCCGACCCGGCTGATCGTGCAGGAGCAGCGGACGGTCGGCGCCGAGCTCGGCGCCGATGCGGTGCGGGCCGGCGCCATCTCCGCCATCGTCGGACTGGCCGCGACCGTGGTCTTCATGATCGCCATCTACGGCTTCCTGTTCGGGGGGGTCTCGATCATCGGCCTGGTGGTCAACGGCCTGATGATCATCGGCATCATGAGCTTCACCCAGGCGACGCTCACCTTGCCGGGCATCGCGGGCCTGATCCTGACGCTCGCCGTGGCGGTGGACGCCAACGTGCTGATCTACGAGCGCATGCGCGACGAACTGAGGGCCGGGCGCAGCCTGATCTCCTCGATGGACTCGGGTTTCGCACGCGCCATGGCGACCATCATGGACGCCAACATCACCCACCTGCTCTCGG
>Ga0308173_10000647_pt1 | contig 15457 bp, 16 predicted proteins | sample PhyPR1_FD_203716 | JGI IMG/M metagenome (GOLD analysis project Ga0308173, IMG submission 203716) | Soil microbial communities from UC Gill Tract Community Farm, Albany, California, United States - DLSLS.P.R1 | ecosystem: Environmental > Terrestrial > Soil > Agricultural land | place: USA...
TTCGGAGCAGGTTGCGGTCAGTAAGCTGACGGAATGGTCGCGGTCGGTGGTATAGCGACCGCTGGTAAGGATTGGCGGGGCAACCGGAAGTTGCTCTCGCACAATGACCAACACGGGAGCGCGATCATCGCGCCCCTTTCTTCGTTTTTGGCTTCTTACCGCTCCGGGCGGTCCTGGCTTTGGCCGCGGGATTCTTCTTTGTAGCCTTCTTTTTCGCGGGTTCCAAGCCGAAGGCGCTGACTGCCTGTTTGAGATAATCGGGCTGGTCCGGGTGCGGTCCTTTCAGATACGTGACGAGCGCCAGCCGGATCAGTACGGACAACAGAGCGTGCTCATCGGCGGATTGAAGAATCGAGAGCAGGACATCCTGATCCAATCGCTCATCGCCCTCGCCTTCCTGCGGACCATAATAGATCTCCACAACTTGCTCAACCGTATAATCGAGCTCTCCCAAATGGACGAGCGCCATCAGCAGCAGGCGGATTTGTTCCGTAGACAGCGGGGTCGTGAAATTCCCGGTAATGCTGTTCAACAGTTCCAAGCGTTTGCCGCGTGTACGCTCCGCGCGTTCGCGTTCAAGCTGCTGTTGCTTCTGCCATTCGGATTGCTGTGCTTCCCGCTCCTCTGCACTGAGCGGAGCGGGCGCGTCCGGATTTCCATGAACCGGGCATCGCGCATCGGCACAGACGGACTGGATTGTTCCGGTGCCGGGTCCGTCTACAACGAGCGCCTCTCGCACAGACTCGCAGAGTGCGTTGCTAATACGGCCGTACGGCTTGACCTCCGTCGCCGCAGTGTCGATGACGGTGTATTCGTTTTTGCGCAGAGCGCCCGCCGTGCGCTCGTCAGGGGGCTTCCAAGATCCGGCATCGATTTGAATCAGTTCCGGCCGCGCGGATAAGACCCGGGCGAGATGGGCCTGGCGCTTGGCATTCCAGCATTGGGCATCGAGACAAGCGTCCTGATCTACATCGTGAAAGAGCCGGGTATTGAACCCGGAGCGCTTCTCGCAGTTAGGGCAAGCTCCCGCTTCTGGCACAAGGTCCGCATCTTGGGAAGGAAACGGAGCGCCCGCAAGATGAAGATACACATTCTGCTCAATCCATACGGCGAGGGAACGGGCCGGAAGCAGGTGCGCCTCTTTGTCCTGCCAGTCCTTTCTCCAGCAGTGCTCATAGGCTTCGGCCTGGCGGGCCTGCGGCAACCGCGCGATCAGCAGGGCATGTGTGGCCGTGATTTTCTCTTGCTGGAATGCTTGGGCGACCGGATCGATAAGATCAAGCAGCTTCATCCGTGAATAGATATGCGCTTCGCTTTTGCCCGTCTTTTCGCCGATCGCAGCAACATCGTAGCCTGGCATTTGCAAGAGCCTGCGGTAACCTTCGGCCTCTTCGTAGGGATGGACATCCACTCTTTGGCTGTTTTCGATGAGCTGCCACGCGAGCATCTGTTCATCGGTCAACTCGACGATCCGCGCGGGAACGACCTCAAGCTCCGCGAGCTTCGCCGCGCGGTAGCGGCGAGCTCCGGCCACAATCTCATACAGCTCGCCCTTGGGCCTGACGACCAAGGGCATGATCAGCCCTTGCGTGCGAATGCTCTCGGCGAGGTCTTGAATTCTGGCCTGGTCAAATGTGCGCCTCGGATTGGTCGCGGACTCCACCAGATTGTCCAGAGGAAGAACGCTGAACTGATCAGCGGGAGATATAGATGTAGTAGTAGCCATTTAAGCTGTTTCCTTTTCTTTGTTTTGGGATTGATGAATGAGCCAAAGGTTGCCAGCTCGGGACAACCTTGAAATGGAGCGATGGTCTGTCTTCGTCAGGAAGCATGACCGTGAGGACGGGCGCGGTCGTATCGCCGGGGCCGCACAAAGCCCAAGCACTCAGTGGGGCAAGCGAAGGAGCTTTAATAACGAAATCGAGGCAGTCTCCGGCACCGGGACTTCCGGCGATCGAGTCGCGCAATGCGATTAGCAGAACGTCCACCCGCACGGATATTTCCGTTTCATGACTTGCGCCAGCAGTAAGGACGTCGTGGAGTCCCGCAGTGAGCGCAACCGGGATACGATAGCCCAGAGATTCGGCACGGCTAGAAACGTCGATCAGCACTCCATCGCGGATCGCGTCGGAGCGTGAATAAGAAAAGATGAGATCGGCTTCTTCAAACATGGCGAGATCTCTTCAGCCTTCGGATCGACTTTCCGGCAAAACCGCTCACACGCTTGGCGTGGCGCATGGCGGCAATTTCGTACAGGTCCGTGTACGGGGTGGGAAAGCTTTCGCGGCTTCTTTTCGTGCGGACAAATATGGCGGTGGCGTGCAACTCAATTACGATCTCGTCGCCTCTGAATTTGGCTGTGGTAACGCGCACCAGTTTGCGGCTGATTCGGGTCATGCAAGCACCTCCTCCGAGCGGGCTTCGCGGATCGCATTCGTAACTGCTGCGCGCAATTCATCGCTATTCAGTGGCTGAGAGGCCATGAGAATGTCGGCCAGATTGTCGCGGGCATCGTACGCCTCGAAATCCGCGAATACGGTGGGATGGGCTTGCTCTTCAAACGCAATAGTGGCGGTAGCCAGATAATTGGCGATCTCGGCAGAGGCTGCCAGCGTGCCTCGATTTGCCGAGAGCCACGCCAGATAATTCTCGTGAGCGCAGCAAGAGCGCGTAAGATCGATGGCGGTGATGAGTAAGTCGCGAGTGGTGCTGATGATTCCACCATTCATAAAGTTGTCTCCTTTCGTTCGTAGTCATTCCTTACGGCTGCGCGCGTAAGCCAGCAGCCGCATCCAGAACCGCGCCGAGCGCGGGTAGCCATCAAACAACACCCCCTGGCGGCGGTGCGGAAAGGCGCGGCAACTGCCTTTCGCGAATGGCGTTGGCGCACCACGGGGCACCACGAGCGCAAGCGGATCGGGTTGCTGGCAACCTTTTCGGGGGAACCGATTTTCTGGAAGCGGCTTTTGCCTACAGCCTTTGGAAAATTGGGGGAACCGAAAACCCGAAGGGCGCTCCGCTTGCGCCGGGGTCGTGTGCGCGATGAGCGAAAGAAAAAAGGCAGTCGCCGTTGCCTGGACGCATACAATACCCGCCGCCCAGGGGAATTCAACAGTGTTGTTCAACCGCGCTGCCGCAGGCGATCGCGCTGAGCGCCACCGCAAGAATGTAGGGGGAGAGGCGTTGCGGAGAGGGAACGGCTCCGCTGGGGATGGGAGCGGAAGACGCTGTACAGACCGGGCACATAGGTAACACTTTGGACCGGGCACATCGGTGACAGTCCAGCGACTCAAAAACTACAAGGCCATGGAAACAATGTTTGCCATGCCATGGAAAGAGAGTCGAATCGTGGACGAACGAGTGAAATTCGTTGCCGAGGTATTGAAGGGCGAACGAAAAATCAAAGAATTGTGCCAGCAGTACGGAATTTCAAGAAAGACTGGCTACAAATGGATTGAACGGTACGAGGAAGCCGGACCGAAAGGCCTGGAGGTTCTTGGGCGGCGGCCGCAAAGCTGTGCGCACACGACGCCAGAGCCGATTGTCAAAGAGATTCTGGAATTGCGGTACAAGTATCCGACCTGGGGTGCACGGAAACTTCGGGCGAAACTGGAACAAACGAGGCGTGACACAGACTGGCCGGCAGCCAGCACGGTTAATGATATTCTTCGGCGGGCCGGGCTCGTACAGGCTCAGAAGCGCAAGCGAAGGGTAACACCGTCGTCTCACCTTTAGGAGAGATCGCGGCGCCGAATCAGCTTTGGTGCATGGACTTCAAGGGCTTTTCGGTGCGGCAACAAAGAACGGTGTGATCCGTTTACGGTTACCGATGCGCACAGCAGATACATCATCCGATGCGAGGCCGTACCCAAACTGAACTTTGAAAACGTTGACGCCATCTGTGAGGCAGCAATGCGCGAACACGGCTTGCCGGATCGAATCCGCACCGATAACGGAAGCCCGTTTGCTACGACGGGTCCCTTGGGCCTGAGCAAGTTATCGATCAAGTGGGGAAAGCTTGGGATTTTGCACGAGCGCATTCATCCCGGAGAGCCTGGCGAGAATGGCCGGCACGAAAGAATGCATCGAACGCTTAAATTAGAAACGGCGACACCGCCCGCGTTTACGTTGAGAGAACAGCAAGCGCGCTTCGACGAATTTCGGCGGTGCTTCAACAAGGAGCGGCCGCACGAAGCGTTGGCCTTTGCGACGCCTGACTCGTTATACGTTGCCAGCACGCGTTTATACCCCAAGGAACTGCCTGGGCACGAATATAGCGAGCAGTTCGTTGTCCGCAAGGTAAGGAAGGACGGAGACATCAAGCTGGAAGGGAAGTACATATTTATCAGCGGAGTCTTGAGTCATGAGCGGATTGGCCTTTTGGAGGTGGAGGAACAACTGTACGAGTTGTATTTGGGCGATATCCTACTCGGCGAAGTCGACACTCACTGGATGACGTTTACTTCAGTCCGCTAGTGGCCGCTTGATCGCGGGAGGAATGCTTTGCGCTATCGCAAGCATTCCTCGATTCCCAAACTCCTTCAATCTGGCCATGAAGAACCGCCCTGAAAAGGTTCATTTTTTACTGTCCGATAACGCCAAATATGCTCCACGATAACGGATTGTTCCCGAGTGGCGCGTTATCCAAGCACAATCCGTAAAGCTTCCCGTTTTTCTGATCAGTAAACCCTAAAACGACAAGGCAGGATCTTTGGGCGCGTGCTGGCTTCTTCTGCTGGCTAGTGTTACAGGTTGCCTATTTGGCCGACCTGCCGTGCTCCACGCACAGGTCCACCAGATCCGAGATATTCGCCTCGCCAACGCACATTACCGTATCTGCGCCACCCCAATAGATCTTCACGGTTCCATCGGACTCGGGAACGGCTCCGCAAGTGAACACCACGTTGTGGACATATCCAGTTATTTCCCAGGGATCTTCCGGCTGCAAGATCCACGAATCCCCTACGCCGATGACCTTCGCCGGGTTCAGCAGGTCGTGAAGAGCAACGCCCAAACGGTAGACCGATCCATCCATCGTTTGGAAAACTCCGTGGTAAATAGAAAGCCATCCCCGATCCGTTTTGATCGGCGGCGCGCCGGGCCCGATCTTCATCTCGTCCCAGTGATATGGCTCAGGCTTCATGATGAGCTCGGATTCGCCCCAAAAACGTAGATCCGGAGAATAGGAAATCCAGATTGACCAGCGGGAGATTTCCGAATGAGGACGGTCAAGCCGCGCATACAGTCCGTCAAATTTTTCGGGAAAGATCACCACGTTCCGATAGTCCGCCTCCGTGATGAGCGAGACTTTTTCCACGTGCCTGAAGTCCTTCGTCTTGGCTAGAGCGATCCGCACTCCATTGCGGGAATAGGCGCTGTAGGTGATGATGTACTCGCCTTCGAGCCAGGTCACGCGTGGATCTTCCACGCCGAACTCTTCATAGGCGGCAAACGAGCCTTCCCGCGCAGGAACCAGAAACGGTTCTGGATCGGCGGTGAAGTGGAATCCGTCGGGGCTGCGTGCCAAGCCAATGATGGACCGGCCCGTGCGGAGATGGGAACGGAAGAGCATAATGTATTCGTCCTCATGCTTCACCACCGCCGCGTTGTGAACGGTTTCCACTGCGTAAGGAATCTCCGCTTTGGTAAGGATAGGGTTGTGGCCATATCGCCTGACAATGTCCGGCTTCATGACTGTCTCTTCTCTTCCAGATCAAAAATCATCGAGTAAACCCGCTCGTACGCCTTCACCATGGTTTCGACAGAGAAGCATTGCTGGACCCGCTGCCGGCAGGCGCTGCGATCGATTTCGGCGAGGCGTTCCAGCGCTTGCACGGCCTCGTTCACGTCAGTGACCAGAAATCCCGTCTTGCCGTCTTTGATCACCTCACGGCAGGAGCCCAGATCCATGGCTATGACAGGCACGCCCGCCGCATTCGCTTCAGCCAGGACCAGTCCGAACCGTTCCGGGACCGTGTTCAGATGGATTAACGCATAGGCACGTGCGAATAGTGCATTTTTTTCGGCTATACCCACCGGCCCGATATAACAGACCTTTTGATCATCCACGTGTGGTTCTACTTCGTGCCGGAAGTAGGATTCATCCTGGATAATGCCGGCGATGATCAAGCGTCGGCCGCTCCGGTGAGCAACCTCAATCGCCAGATGAACGCCCTTGTCCGGGTGAATACGGCCAAGAAAGATCAAGTCATCGCCGCCGGAGGCCTGAAGAGGGTACAACGAGAGATCGATCCCGTTGTAGACTGTCGCGAGGTAATTCAATTCCGGCGCGCGATCGGAGTCGCTGATGGAGACAAAATATCCATCACGATACTTCTCATAGACGGGCATGATTTTAGGCGACGAGAACCCGTGGATGGTGGTAAGAACCGGTGTCTTGACCAGCCTGGTGTAAGTCAAAGCCATGAAGTCATAGTGGCTGTGGATGAGGTCAAACTCGGCGGCGTGCTCGAACACCTCAGAAATGTGAAGGTATTCGGCTACTTTGGGATCGGCGGCGCGATCCTCTTCATAACCCTGGTCCACTACAGAATGCAGATGAGCGCGGGTCACCGAATCGCCGCTCGCGAACAAGGTTACTTCCCAGCCACGAGCCACGAGTCCTTCGGCGATGTTGCTAGCCACCGTTTCCCAGGCGCCGTATTGCCGGGGAGGCGTTCGCCAGGCCACCGGCGACAGGACAGCCACCCTTTTATTGGGAGTTCTCATGTTGTGGAACGATCTTCCTAATCCATGGCGGCCAGCACTTCATTGAGTGGGACGGTAGCGAAACCAGTCGCGTGATCCGCCAGACCATAAGGGATGATCAGTTCGCTGTTGTGGAGAAGAGCGCCGCACGTATAAACGACGTTGGGAACATAGCCTTCCCGTTCGTTCTCATTGGGTTTGAGCAAAGGCTCGCGAAGACGGCCAATTACTCTGGTGGGATCGTCGCGGTCGAGTAGGAACGCGCCGATGCAGTACTTCCGCATGGGACCAACGCCGTGGCTCAGGACCAGCCAGCCTGCGTCGGTTTCAATAGGGGATCCACAGTTGCCAAGCTGGACCAGTTCCCAAGGAAAGATGGGTTTCAGCAGCACCGTACGGTCGTACCAGAAGTAAACACTATCGGAAAACATGACATAGATGTTCTCGTTGTCCTGGCGGGAGAGCATCGCGTAGAGACCGTTAATTTTACGCGGGAACAGCGCCATCCCTTTGTTTTCGGCGGCAGGACCATTCAGGGTGATGAATCGAAAAAGAAGGAAGTCCGATGTCTGGACCAATTGCGGCATGATCACCTTGCCATCGAACGCGGTGAAGGTAGCGTAGTAGACCTGCGTGCCGTCATCGTTTGCGAAGCAAACGAACCGTGCGTCTTCCACACCATTTCGTTGCGAGGGCGTGGCTGGAAAGATGATGCGTTCGGAGAGCGACTGTTTGGGCTGAAACTGAACTTCGTAGTTGGACCGGGCAAGCATCCAAATGCCATGTGCGGCGTCTTGACAAACTGCTGTATCAGACGATCGGGACTTCTGCAATTCGGCTTCGAGACTGGTCCGGAGCTCTTCGAGTGCAAACAGCTCGCCAAGCTTATCGATGACCCGTCCGGTGAATTCGCTGAGCAATCCCAGTTCAGAGAGTTTTTTCGTGAACTGAGGTTTCTCATACAGCGGGTTTGGAACTTGGCGCGGCTCGGTAAGGAAGCCGGCGGCGGTGAATACCTCGATCCGATGATCGGGGTAGATGATACCGCTTCGAAAAGTGATGGAAGAAATGTGCCCCTCCCCGGTGGCGCGCAAGCTGAGAATGAATCGCAAAGCGCCGGGTGGCAACCCGGTTTGATCCGGGTCTGGAACGATGGAGGGATTGAACAGCGCAGCGGATTCTAAAGAGTATTCGGCCAGGAAATAGGAGCCGATCAACAGCCGCCTTTGCTCGGAGATCTCTCCATCCGTCAGCACGAGCTCGCGGACTTGCTCAAATCGTTCCAGAAAGAGTTTGCGGATTTGCGCATGACGTTGGGAGAATTCGACGCAGACTTCGTTCAGTAGGGGCTCAACCCGGTCTTCGGGGAGCGCCATGACTCTCGCAACGATCCTGCCGATCCGCTGCGGATCCCCGGGGTGAAATGGCCGCAGAAGAACGCGTGATTGATCGGGCTTCAGGAGGGTGGCCTGGCGTTTGACGTCGATTGACATGATTACACTTACTCTTCAACGACGATTGGTTGCTTGAAACTTGTAAGCATATTCTGCGCGAGCCGCATTTCCGCCAAAGATAGTAAAAAAGCCAAAGTGGATTCCGCCCCCTGGTTCCCATTCACCCGATCCACGTGCAACCCATCGCGGCAGCCGCCTGTTTCAGCAGAGTAGAGTTCCAAACCGAGATCGTTCCAGCCGATAAACCAATCAAAGGCGCGTTGCGCCTGTTCATACCACCACACATCTGATGTGGCGCGATAGGCTTCGAGACACGCTGATACCGTCGCCTGTGCTTCAATGGGCTGCTGGTCGAAGTTGGCACGCGTCCCGCCACGGCGATAAAATCCGTTGCTGCCAATCGGTCGAAAGTGACCCTTCTCCGACATCTGCAATTCCGTCAGCCAGCGCAGCGCCTGCAGTCCTCGCTCATACACGGCCTGTTGTCCGGTTGCCCGTCCGCTCAGAATCAGGGCGTGCGCGAGTTTTGCGTTGTCGTACGACAGTTCCTTTTCAAACCAGCGCCAGTCAGGCCGGGAATTCTTTTCGAAAAGTTCCACCAGCCGGGAGGTGAGACTCTCGCGCGTTTGGTTGACCATGCTGTCGCCGCTCAACCGGCGCAGGTATTCGTGAATGCCGATCAGGCTAAACGCCCAGGCGCGGGGCGAAGTGAACTCCGTCACAGCCGGTAGAGCCAACGCGAAGAGCTGTCCGGCCATCATCTGAAAGCTTCGGAAGGGAGAACGTCCGACGCCTATGCCCAGCGCCCAGAGCGCTCGCCCGTGACAGTCCTCCGAGCCTTGCTCATCGAGCCAGCGCCGGTCAAAGCTCATGAAATTGTGGAACCGATTCCTCTTTGTGTCGAACGCGTGATGAAGAAAGGCTCCGCAAGTATTGGCCACGGCCCTCCCGCGTTCCTGGTCCTCTCCCAATTCATCCAGCAGCACGGTCAGGATAAACGCGCGCGCATTGTCGTCAGTGCAGTATCCTTCGGAAAAATTCGGGACGCTGAAAACGGCATGTTGGAGAACACCGGTTGAATCGGTCATCTGCGAAAGATGATCCAACTTCAATTCCGGCAGCTCCCGCGGTCTTTGATCGAGTGTCTTCGTAAGAAGAGATTTCCGGGAGAGCGCCGCTCCTTCCAACCGCGATAATTCGAACGAACGCATGTATAGCTGCGCGACGTTGCTCCAGATCATGTCGCGCCCAATCCGGTAAGCGTTCTTGCGCATACCGTGCCGGCGTGTGTCATCACGCAGCAAGCCGATCACCTCGCGCGCTATGGCCGGAGCATCAGCAAACGGCACTAATACGCCGCGGTCTTCCGCTAATAGTTCCGCCGCGTGCCAGTACGGCGTGGAAACTACCGCTTTCCCCGAGCCGAAAGTATAGGCCAGCGTTCCCGACGTGATCTGCGCTTCGTTGAGATAGGGCGTAATGTAGAGGTCCGCGGCGCCGATGAATTCCTTCAAGTTCTCGAGGTCCACGAACCGGTTGTAAAAGACGACGTTTTTCTCTATCCTGTTCTTCTTGGCAAGGATTTCAAGGCTTAGCCGGTATGCTTCGCCATGTTCGCGCAGTTCGTTGGGATGGGTGCCACCCAGGACAATGTAAACAACATCCGGAAACTCCGCCAGAATATCCGGCAGGGCGTTGAGTGCGTATTCGATTCCCTTGTTCGGCGAGAGTAGCCCAAACGTGAGGAGCACCACCCGGCCTTCTACACCGAACTGGTCCTTGAAATAAGTCGGATCCACGAACCCGACGTCGGGAATGCCGTGTGGGATCAGATCGATTTTGGCCAGCGGGGCATGGTAAATCTCTTCTAGCATCTGCCGCCCGCGCTCCGCCATCACCACCAGCCGCGTCGAAAGCGTGATCAACTCCTGCATCACGCGTCGTTGGTCTGTTCTTGGCTCGCGCAAGACCGTATGCAGCGTGGTGACCACGGGCATCCTCAATTCACGCAGGAATGCCAGAATGTGACCGCCGGCGGGGCCGCCGAAAATGCCAAACTCGTGCTGGAGGCAGACGATATCCACATTGCTGATATTGAGGAAGTCGGCGGCACGTAGATAGGAGGAAAGGTCCTGCTCCTCGATCTCGAAGCGCACTTCTTCGGGGTACTCGTATCCATCTTGAATATCGTTAACCGATACGGAGAGACACTGGCTTTGCGGATGGGCGGTTGCTACCGCCGCCAGCAGGTCTGACGTGAATGTGGCAATGCCGCACTTTCGTGGCAGGTAGTCGCCGACAAAAGCAATTTTGCGGGGTTTAAAACTTTCTTTCATGGACGTGGCTGTAATTTCTCAATCCGGCTCAATCGATTCGGAAATGTAGCGGGTCTCGCAGATTTTGGAGTTCCCGGTAATAATAGATCGGAGCCGGCCGTTTCCCCCTGAACCTCAGCCTCCGCAGAAACTCGATTTCCTCTTCGGTGGCATCGCCGCCTAAGGACCTATCTCTCAGAAACTCTTCCAGTCCTGGCTCTATACCAAAAACCTGTTCGGGTTCTCTCTCGACGAATTCAAATCGTTTGGGACGGCCAACGGCCAGTCTGCGGTTCAAGACAATTTCCATGCCGAAAGTCTGCAGGTCAATATCCCAGGACTCGATCAGCGGATCCAGAAACGAGACGCAGTTTTCAACCGAGACATGGAAGACATCCGTATCGAGAAACTCCAGGATCGCTACCCGCGTCTGCTCATAACTCCGGTCGCTGAGTTGCGCTATCAGACGGAGCCAGTCTTCACTTTCCAATTCCTCCTTGGCGATTTTCTTCGCTACGTCCAGAAGCTTTTGGGTGATCAGACGCTCGAGTTCGCCGAATGGCTCCTTCTCAAAAATTCGGCGTATTTCCTGTGGCTTCTCGGGGCTACATTTGCGGAGAATCAGTTCTCTAAATTCTTCGAACAAGGGCCTTGGTGGCTCTGCTATCTTCTTCCTTAACTCTTCCTGCCGCTGCAGGTCGGCCAGCTTCGAAAGTTCATCGTTCGGGAGCTTCAAGAACCGGCCCATTTTCTCATAGATGTCGGTGCGGCTGGACGCTGGAGGAGCCTTCTTTCGCGCCAGCAATTGTGAAATGTAGGATTCGGTGACTTGGGCAGCCGCAGCCAGATCCTTCTGGTCAAGGCCCAGCTCCTTTAGGCGATGCTTGATCACTAGCGGGACATCCACTGAAGTCCCCAGTCCCTTGAAATTAACTGACACAAGTGAAGCAACCTCCACCACTATTGCAGTTATGGCTTGACAAGTAAAGTAACTTAACTTATATTGGTTAATGGGCGGGCGCTTCTGCTGGCCTGCAAGTCGCTTGAACTAAGTCAGGCGATTTGATCCCCTCCTCTTAGATCTCTCTTCCACAACCGAGGAGGTTGCCTTGTTTGATTCACATCAAAAGTTCACCGGTCACGACTACACGGTAACAGTCGCTCTGCTTGCGATAGCTTTCATCTTCAGTCCGGCGGTGTTGCTCAGCTCACGCCCGATTGGGAATTGGTCTTTGTCGTTTGCAGTCGCCTGCAGTGTGAGCAGCGTGATCTGGGCTTGGGTTCATTGGAAGAGGTCCTCAAGGCTCTCCATTCCTTCCATCGCGGACCGCGCATTGACGACCAAAAATTAATCGAGGCTCACAACATCATGAATATCCGACCCCTATACGACCGCATCCTGGTGAAGCGGATCGAGGAACAAGAAACCACGCGCAACGGGATCGTCATTCCCGATTCTGCCAAGGAGAAGCCGCAGGAAGGCGAAGTGATTGCCCTCGGCCGTGGCAAGAGACTTGACAATGGCGAACTGGTCGCTCTCGACGTCCAAGTCGGCGACCGCATCCTGTTTGGGAAGTACTCCGGCAGCGAGACCAAGCTGGACGGCACTGAGTACATCATCATGCGCGAGGACGATGTCCTCGGCGTTCTCAGCTCGGGCGCCAAGTCCGCAAAGAACGCCGGCTAATTCAAATTTCGACTCATAAGGAACCCATCAATGGCAAAACAGATTATTTATCGTGACGAGTCCCGCCAGGCGATCCTGCGCGGCGTCAACCAGCTCGCCGACGCAGTGAAGGTGACCCTCGGCCCCAGGGGGCGCAATGTAGTTCTCGACAAGAAGTTCGGTGCGCCCACGATCACCAAAGACGGTGTCACGGTGGCGAAAGAGATCGAACTGAAGGACCCGCTCGAGAATATGGGCGCCCAGATGGTGCGTGAGGTTGCGTCGAAGACGTCTGACGTTGCCGGTGACGGGACCACCACGGCCACCATTCTGGCGCAGGCGATTTTCCGCGAGGGCGTCAAGGCGGTCACGGCGGGCGCGAACCCGATGGCCATCAAGCGTGGTATCGATAAGGCCGTCGAAGTGGCTGTTGAAGAAATCAAGAAGCTCTCCAAGCCCGTTTCCGGCGACATGATCGCGCAGGTCGGCAGCATTTCCGCCAATAGTGATTCCACTATCGGCGACGTTATCGCCGAAGCGATGAAGAAGGTCGGCAAGGACGGCGTGATCACGGTCGAGGAATCCAAAACTATGACCACCGAGCTTGAGACCGTGGACGGTATGCAATTCGATCGCGGTTATCTCTCACCGTACTTTGTCAGCGACCAGGAACGAATGGAATGTGTTCTCGAAGATCCCTATATTCTGATCCACGAAAAGAAGATTGCGAGCATGAAGGACTTGCTTCCAATTCTCGAGCAAATCGCTCGCGCGGGTAAGCCACTATTAGTGATCTGTGAGGATGTCGAGGGCGAAGCTCTGGCCACGCTCGTAGTCAATAAGCTGCGAGGAACGATCAATGTGTGTGCGGTGAAGGCGCCCGGCTTCGGCGACCGCCGCAAGGCGATGCTGGAAGATATTTCGATCCTGACTGGCGGAAAAGCCATTATGGAAGAGACCGGTATCAAGCTCGAAGGTGTTCAGTTGGACGATCTGGGCCGCGCCAAACGCGTCACGGTAGATAAGGACAACACCACCCTCATCGACGGCGCTGGAACGCCGAGGAACATCGAGGGCCGGATCAAGCAACTCCGGACACAAGTGGAGGAGACCACCTCGGATTACGATCGCGAGAAGCTGCAGGAAAGGCTGGCGAAGCTGGCCGGTGGCGTGGCGATCATCAAAGTCGGCGCCGCGACTGAGGCCGAGATGAAGGAGAAAAAGGCGCGTGTCGAGGATGCTTTACATGCCACTCGCGCGGCGGTTGAGGAAGGCATCGTTCCAGGCGGTGGTGTTGCGTTGTTGCGTGCGTCGATCGCCCTCGAGAAGTTGAAACTCGAAGGCGACGAGCAGTTCGGCGTCACCGTCGTACGCCGCGCTTGCGAAGAGCCCGTCCGACAGATCGTTCTCAATGGTGGGATCGAAGGCGCCATCGTCGTCGAGAAGATCAAGACGAACAACGATCAGAACTTCGGGTTCAATGCTTCTACCGGCCAATACGAAGACCTGGTGAAAGCTGGCGTCATCGATCCCACGAAGGTGACGCGCACGGCTCTTCAGAATGCTTCGTCCATCGCCTCTCTCATGCTGACGACGGAAGCCATGATCTGCGCGATTGCGGACGATTCAGGCAACTAGGCGGCAAAGAAAATACATGGATCGGATGACACTCATCACCCTCAATCTCACGTTTCAAGAACTGGAGCTGCTGACCACTCTGGTATCAGACCAGCTATTTCGCAGAGAGTTCATCGATCCTAAAATGCCCGGCTATAGGTCTAACTCCGAGGAGATGAAGCTGGGAAAGGCATTAGCGAGCCGCTTGAAATTGTTGGTCGACCCAGAGTCTGCGAAGAGGATCCCGCTCTCGAGGGGTAACGGGTAACCCTCCGAAGCTGGGAAGAAAATTTCCATGGGAGCATTAAAGATGCAGTTCAATCTCATAGGATTCAGTCAAGACAGGGAATTCCGGGTGTTTGCATTTGAAGGCGCGGCCGCCGGTCGAGTTCGGACCGAGTACACGGTCAGAGCGGATCTTGGTCTCATACGGAAATATGGCATCCGAGTGCAGGAACTCCCCTTATTGTGCCGGGGACTTCTAGAGCGCGCTGGCGAAGGCGAGCAAAAATGCGCGACGACCTTTACCGAGGAGGAGATGCGTCTGCACGCGCATAACTGTGCAGCAGCTCGCGATGCAGCGCTCCAGAAAAGGAAGTCGCCGCGCACGCCTCCCACACACCAGATCGGAAGCACCTGGCGAGTTCCACAGTTTGCGGGGAAATTGCCAGGGCGCGGGTTCGGAGAACCAACGAATACATCATCCACAGAGGGGCCCGCCGAATGATGAATCGACCTATGGTCGCTATGTTCTCGGTACACTGCCCTCATTGCCGGTCTATTGAGTTTAGAAATGTCGGCCGCCGAAATGCCTTCGAAAGAGCTTTCCGCTGGATTATTCTGCCCTACAGGTGCGCTCTCTGCGGCCGTCACTTTTTCCTGTTTCGATGGCAAACTTCCCTTCTCCGGATTGCCTAGAAAGTAGTGGCGATTCAGGCGTCGATCGTTGATGCCCCCGGCGTGATTATCGCGAATCCACTACGCACGGTGTGCAGTCACTGCACCGAATCCAACGTTTTCTCGAGTAATCTCATCCGATTACTGCGAAGGGCCTTACGGTGAAGTTGAGCTCGATTGGGAGGGTAGCGATCGTTCGAGCGGCGCGTTCAATCTTCCTTAACGGCGCAGGCGTTTAGAAATAGTTTCAGGTCGGGCGCCACCCGGAAACAAAAGGGCCATCGTCGTGCCCGGAACGCACCAACATCCGAAACCAAGACCATCGAACCGCCTGTCAGCGATACTGAACGTGATGTGGAAATGACGGGGCTGTGGAAAGCCCGGAAAACCAAAAGCAGGTTTTCCATCCTTCCCACCGTCCTTGGAAATCGCTTCGCGATTCCCACATTCCCACATCTTCGACGACTGCTGCACACTTAAATAGAACCAAACAACAACCACATCGCAGTGCAATCGAATCTTAGCCGAGGTTCGGATTGCTGATCTTTTGCAAATGATCTCTCGACTGCGATCAGAGAGGAAACGAGGATAATGTTTACCGAGTTCGTTGGGCTGTCACCCATGTTCCCGGTCCGGTCTGTTACCCATGAGTCCGACCATTCAACGGCGCGTCTTTTTTGCCGGCTGAAGCGCGGGAAGGGCGGCGTTTCGCCCCCTTCCCGCCATGATCTGTCTGCTCTTCAGGGCGCAGGATTTGCGGCTGCCGGACCGACATTCCACTGCGGATCAGGTAGAGCAAT
>Ga0308173_10000648_pt1 | contig 15449 bp, 10 predicted proteins | sample PhyPR1_FD_203716 | JGI IMG/M metagenome (GOLD analysis project Ga0308173, IMG submission 203716) | Soil microbial communities from UC Gill Tract Community Farm, Albany, California, United States - DLSLS.P.R1 | ecosystem: Environmental > Terrestrial > Soil > Agricultural land | place: USA...
CTCCGGAACCATCGGCATGTAAATGATCGCCCGGTCGCCGCTCTTGTAGCCGCGGCGCTTTAGTACAGTCGCAAAACGGCTGACGAGTCGATGCAACTCTTCATAGGTGATAATGCGCTGATCGCCTGGTTCACCTTCCCAGAGGATCGCCGGTTTTGTCCGGCGCGCGCCGGACGCATGCCTGTCCACGCAGTTGTAACATGCATTGATGCGGCCGCCTGTGAACCATTTGGCGAAGGGCGGGTCCCATTCCAGTCCCTTGGAGAAAGGCCGGAACCACGAAAGCTCTTCAAGCGCCAGTTCCGACCAGAACTTCTCTGGATTCTCTCTGGCACGATCATAGAGTTCGCGATACTCCTCAATGCTTTTCACCTGGGCGCGCGAAGCAAATTCAGAAGGAGGGGTATATGTCTTCGATTCACTCATGCTGGGCTTGGACGCTACAGCGGCCAGTTTAACGCAGCAAGGTCCGGAGTTCGTGGCCTTTCAGCAACGCTAGCATCAAAATGAGATGAACCTGGGCCGTTTTCTGATCTACGCGGGATTCGCTTTGATCGGCTTGGGTGTGGCCGTGCTGCTCCTCGCCCGGCTGAATCTGCCACTCGGACGATTGCCGGGTGACGTAGTGTGGCGCAGCAAAAACACCACCATCTATTTTCCATGGGTGACCTGCCTGGTGCTTAGCATTCTGGGAACGCTGATCCTGTGGCTCCTCAACCGTCGCTAACGCACCGATCCAATGTGGTCCGGTGGCCAGAAGACGAACACTGCTTTGCCGTAGATATAATTTCTTGGCACGAATCCCCACGCGCGGCTGTCGTTAGAGGAACTTCGGTGATCGCCTAAAACGAAATAGTCGTTTGGCGGCACGACAGTTGACGGATAGGATCGGTCATCCCGGTACTGCGGGGGGATGTAGTTCTCCACTAGCTTCTTCCCGTTGACTATTACATAGCCATCCTTCACAGCCACCGTGTCGCCGGGGAGACCGATGACACGTTTGATATAGGACTTGGTGGTGTCTTCCGGATACCAGAAGACGACCGTATCGCCGCGCTTTATATCGCCCAGTCCGAATTTGTAGCTGAACTGATTGATGAACAGCCGCTCCTGATCGTAGAGGCTCGGCATCATGCTTGTGCCTTCTACCTTAACTGGCCTATAGAGAAATAGAATGACAAGCAGCGCGATCAGCACCGATAGCATCAAATCGCGGAGCCACGCAATCGCCGTTATCAGACCAGAAGCGGATGACGCAGCTTTGGCCGGCGCAGGCGTGGTACAAGACACGCTCACTTCGTCAGCCGGCTCGCTCATACTCGTAACTAACTTCTAGCTTACTAGGCTGGCGCACCGCTCGGCGCGAGCGTCCGCCCTTCCGCAACTTTGGACGAGTCAGTTCGAATTTCGGTTGCCGGTGAGCCGGACCTGTGGTGAAGCGTAGCCTAACGGGTTACGCCTAGTTCGCGCTCCGCGCGTAGCCAGTCCGCTTCGGCCGAGCCATGTGCGTAACCGCGGGCTTCCCAATAGGAATGCGCCAGTTTTGCGATCTCTTCGCGCGAAACCGGACGCGCTGACGAGCTGGCAACATCGGCGCTGGCTGCTGCCGCTAACGTTTTTGGAGCGGGTGCGCCTTCTGTGGTTAGCGGCTCCCCAATGGAAGGAAAACCAGCCTTATGCTGATGACTCGCTAATCCCATTTCGGCTGTTTCGATTTTCTTCGGCTTGGAAGACCTCGTGTTTCGCGGGTTGCCGGCCGCCTCGCCCGTGGCGCTCATGTCAGGCGTTGCGGTTACCGTGTCATCCGTGATTTTACGTGTCTTTTTTGAAGCTTTGTTCGACTGCATGGGGACATTGTAAGCACAATTGAACAAATTTGTCAGTATTTGTTTAGGCTAAAAATGAGCGATAGAGCCATCGAATTTTTTATCTGCTGCATGGCGACCTACTTACCTCTTGTGGAAACGTGTGCATAACACCCCAAATCATTTTCGGTGTCTATGTGCATATAATTTGAAAGTGGACGTAAGCACGGTGAAAAAGATAAGCGCGAGTCGCGTACTCGCTCTGATCTGCCTCGCCGCGCTCCTGATTGCCTCTGTAGCCGCTTCCTTTCACACACATGATCCCGCACAGGATACGGCCTGCGTAATTTGTCACGTCACTCATCGCGCGAGCGTTGTCACTATTTGGAGCGACGCCGGCAAGCCCCACATCACACGTACGCATCAAGTGACCGCTCGCGCGGTTATTAGCGCCGCCATTGATCCTCCAGACTGCATCCGAATCCCGCGCGCTCCTCCTCAATCACAGTCACTCTAGCTCGTTCGGCCGCACTGTTCTTGCGGGAATAGTGGGCAATGGTCAGTGTGTTTGAGAAAGAGGTTTAACTTGAAGTTAGTAATTACTCCGGCACATCTGCTGCCGCTTCTGCTTGTTGTTTTTGAGGCATTTGCCGGGCAGGCGCTTGGTGCGCAAGCCGCTGGTGCTGGTGGAACCATTGAGGGCACTGTTGTCGATCCTAGCGGCGCGGTGGTTGCCGGTGCGGAAGTCCTTCTTAGCAACTCCCTCACCGGATACAAGGAAACCGTGAAGTCCGCCGCGAATGGCGGCTTCCGTTTGACGAACATCCCTCCAAATCAGTACAGTCTGCAGGTCACTATTTCCGGATTTCAGACTTATACCCAGCAGGTTCCGGTCCGTACTTCAGTTCCCATTCAACTCAAGGTCAGCCTTGTCCTTGCAGGCGCCACGGAGACGATCAGCGTTGAAGCAACACCCGACACCATTGAGAACGTGCCCACCGCGCATACCGACGTGAGTCAGAACCTGATTGCAACGTTGCCGATAGCTTCCACCGGGCAGGGGTTGAGTGATGCGATCACGCTGACTTCAGGCGGAGTCGTCGCCGATTCGAACGGATTTTTCCATCCCCAGGGCGATCATGCCGAGACTACGTACGTCGTTGATGGCCAGCAGATCAGCGACCAGCAGAATAAAACTTTTTCAACCCAGCTACCTTCGAATGCCTTCCAGTCGCTAGAACTCGTAACAAGCGGCGCAAGCGCGGAATATGGAGGCAAGACCGGGCTCATCGTGAATACGGTTACACGCTCGGGGTTAGGGCAAAAGCCGACCGCCAGCTTCGATGCATACTACGGCTCCTTTGGAACAGTTGGCGAAAACGCTACGTTCGGAATCGGCGGATCAAAATGGGGTAATTTTCTTGTGGTTGATTCCAGCAGAAGCGGCCGGTTTCTGGATTCACCGGAGTTCACTCCGTTTCACGATATTGGCAACACCGCGACCATTTTCGATCGAATCGATTACCAGCCCACCGGCGTCGATTCTTTTCACCTCGATCTGTTCGGTGCGCGCAACTGGTTCCAAATTCCAAACACCTACGATCAACTGCAACAAGACCAGCGGCAGCAGGCAAAGACTCTGAGCTTCTCCTTGGGATACCAGCATACGTTCGGTCCTACTGCTCTTTTGAGCATTAATCCTTGGGTTCGCCAGGACCGCGTCAATTACTACCCCAGCGCTGATCCGTTCGACGATCGTCCCGCGACCATCAATCAAGACCGGCATTTGACTAATTTGGGAACGCGCGCCGATATTTCCTATGCGAAGGGTATTCAGAATCTGAAAATCGGGACTGAGCTGATGCAAACTCGGCTGGTTGAAAATTTCGGCTTTGGAATTACCGACCCGGCGTTTAACCCGATTTGTCTCACCGAAGGCGGCCTTCCGGTTGCCGCGCCTGTCCCCACCAACCCGAATGCGTGCGGGAATTTTGGGTTCGTTCCGAATGGCCTCGTATCGCCGGGTCTCATTCCATACGACCTCACTCGCGGCGGCGGCGTGTTCCGTTTTCACGGAAGCGCCAACATCAATCAGCAGGCGGTTTATGCACAGGACCAGATAACCTCCGGAAATCTAACGCTGAATCTCGGACTTCGATTTGACCATTACGACGGAATCACCTCCGACCAACTGCTTCAGCCGCGAGTCGGGTTGTCGTACCTGTTTAAGCCAACCGGAACCGTTGTTCGCGGATCCTACACGCGCAGCATGGAAACACCTTACAACGAGAACCTGGTGTTATCCAGCACAACCGGCGCTGGCGGACTGTCTACAAACGTATTCGGAGCGTATGGCGATCAGGCCCTGCGGCCGGGACATCGGAATGACTACTCGGCCGGCATCCAACAAGCTGTAAAGAAATACATCCAAATCGACGCAAGCTATTTCTGGAAGTACACTAAGAACGCGTTCGATTTCGATACGCTCTTCAATACTTCCATTGCGTTTCCGATCGCGTGGCGTCAATCGAAGATCGACGGCGTTAGCCTTCGTGTTTCTACCTCAAACCTGCATGGATTCCAGGCTTACTCGACACTAGGACATACGCGGGCTCGCTTCTTTGGTCCCGAAACCGGCGGCCTCATCTTCAATTCGCCGCTGGACGTTGGAGCATTCCGTATTGACCATGACCAGGCCTTACAGCAGACCAGCTTCCTCCGCTATCAGCATGGCAAGGATGGCCTGTGGGCGTCATTCACGTGGCGCTACGACAGCGGCGAGGTTGCCGGCGCTATTACCGATTTGCAAGATGCTCTGGCGCTAAGTGCCGATCAGCAGGCAGCCATCGGCTTCTCTTGCGATGGTCAGGCCGCTACCGTCTACAGGCAGATCGCGTCGTGCCCTTCCGGGAACTACAGTGCCTCGCGCGTGACGATTCCCGCGCCTGGTACTTTTAATGCCGATCACAATCCTCCTCGAATCGCGCCGCGAAACCTATTCGACATGGGAATCGGCACCGGGAATCTTTTCCACAAGGAGAAAGTCAAGACAACTCTGAAATTCACAATCGTCAACGTCACAAATGAGGCTGCGCTCTACAACTTCCTATCTACGTTTAGCGGCACGCACTGGGTACCGCCGAGGACATATCAGCTATCGCTCGGCTGGATTTTATAGCCTTTCGCCGAATGGTGAATCACAAGAGATTGGGGCTGCGTCATATTCGTACAGATAGCGAATGAGGCCACTCAATGTTTTTCAATCGTGGGGAAAAGTACTAGCTGGTAAAATTCCGATGCTTTCCATCGAAGTGACGCGCGAGTGTCCGCTTCGATGTCCGGGCTGCTACGCTTACGGTGATTCGCATCTGGGAGAGGGTGGCCCGAATCTTCGTAGCCTCAGCGATTACCGCGGCGACGACCTGGTCGATGGAATTTTCAGGCTCGTTGAGGAACATCAGCCCCTGCAGATTTCGCTTGTCGGCGGAGAGCCGCTGATGCGCCATCGTGAGTTGAGCCGGGTGATACCGGAATTGAGTCGCCGCGGCATTTACACGCTGGTAGTAACCAGTGGTGTGATCCCCATCCCGCAAGTCTGGTGCAGTCTGCCCCGCGTGACGGTTGCTGTTTCCGTCGATGGCAATCCCGAGGACCACGACCTGCGGCGTGCGCCTGCAACCTACGACCGCATTCTCCGGAACATCGAAGACCGAATCGTGAATATTCACTGGACCGTCGTTCGGAACAACGTCGAGCAGCCTGGATATATGGATCGCTACCTGAGTTTCTGGAATGCCCAGGCTGAGGTCAATCGTATCTGGGTAAGCGTATACACACCGCAATTGAACGAAGAATCACCTGAACGCCTGACTTTTGAGAACCGGAAAGAGCTTGCAAGGTTCTTCACCACTTCCGGTGCAAGGTATTCGAAGCTGTCGATGCATCGCGGGCTGATGAATGCCTTCATGTCCCCTCCGGAAAGTCCTGCTTCATGCCTGTTTTCCACGCTTTCCGTGAACTACACTGCGGATCTTCACACTCGTGTTGAGCCGTGCGTGTTCGGCGGATCACCCAACTGCGCTGAGTGCGGTTGCTCCATCAGCATGGGTTTGCACTGGCTTGGTGAAGTCAACGTGGTAAAACCATTGAAAGCCCGGCATTTGATTCGCGGCTCGCTTGCCATCGGCCGGGCTGTCAACCGGATGCGACGTGAAGATCGGGACCTGCGTTGGAATGGCGAAGTTTACGCGAAACAACGCCTGTCCTCCAATTCGGAGGATCTGGTTCAGATTGACAAATAGGGTAGGCGATCCGGTCTCATGAAAGTCGGCATCCTCGGAACGGGCGCGATTGCCAACAAGCACGCCCAGGCATATCAGAACATCGGGTTTAAAGTTGTTGCCTGTTCGAATAAGACCGAATCCCGCGGCCGGGAGTTCGCACGCCGCTGGGGCGCGGTCTTTGTACCGGATTACAAAGACCTGTGCCGGTATCCAGGTCTGGATTTTGTCGATGTCTGCACCTTTCCCGATTTTCATGTCCAGCCAGTTGAAGCTTGCGCAGAGATCGGCCGGCCCATTCAAGTGCAGAAACCGATCGCCACGAATCTCGAAACGGCCCGGCACATGATTGACGTAGCCCGCGCGGCCGGCATCACGCTCGGCGTTGCCAGCCAACACCGGTTCGATGATGCGACCATCTTCCTGGATCGCGCGCTCGCGGCTGGCAGGCTCGGCCGTCTTCTGCAGGCAGATGCCTATGTGAAATGGTTTCGCAGCGATGAATACTATTCACGGCCGATCAAGGGAAGCTGGTACACCGAGGGCGGCGGCGCTCTGATCAACCAAGCCATTCACCAGGTTGACCTTCTTTTATATTTAGCTGGTCCCATCGTGAGTGTAACGGGAGCTTGGCAGCTGGGCGCCCGCCATGCCATTGAATCGGAAGATATCGTGAATGCTCTGCTCTCTTACCAATCGGGAGCAACCGGAATCATTCAAGCCTCTACAGCGTTCTGGCCCGGGTATACGGAACGCGTAGAGATTCATGGCGCGCTCGGAACGGCCATCATCTCGGGCGACCGGCTCACCACTTGGGATGTGCTGGACGATGAAGAAGCTAATCGAATGGATCCGGCTCCGCTGGCCCAAAACATCGCGTCGGGATCGTCGGACCCTATGGCGATCAGCGTTACAACTTTTGAACGGCAGTTTCGGGATTTCGCGGATGCCATCCGTCAGCGCCGTGAACCGCTTGTAAATGGTGAGGAAGGATACCGGGCGCTTCAGGTCGTGCTCGGCATTTATGAATCCTGCCGTGAACAGAAATCAATCAGAATTGGAGCGTAGATAAAGAACCGGGGCACTTCGTGCAATGCCCTTACCGCCCTGGCATCCGACCGCAGGCGTGTCCTCAATCTCGCAACCCTCGACTGGAAAGTTTCCTAACGATTTTGCGCATCCATTGCAGCCTGCTGAAGCGTCTCAACAGAGGATATAATCGAGCCGTCATTCGAGATAACTGAAATCGCGGACTATGCCGCCCCAAGTAGATGAACTAACGCGTGCATCGCTGAGTGCTCCCTCTGGCGCTGCCAAAAAGCCGAGCGAACCCGTTCAACTTGAAGTTCTGATCGATAGTTCTACCGATCCAAAACGAGTGGCTCAATACCTGGGCGAATTCAAGTCGCGTCACAGTCAGGTCTTCGAAGCACTGACGGACGACCCCGAGCGCCTGGTGTGGCTTACCACCATTTTTAGTTCCAGCCGCTTCCTCTCCGAAGAGCTTACCCGGCATCCGGAATGGATTCTGACTCTGAATGAAATGGAATCCACTTTGGAGGCCGCCCAATACAGATCCCGCCTTGAAGAGTTCTTAGCTGATCGCAACGTGGCGGCTCCGACGGGGCTAGATCTGGCTCTATTCCGGCGCAAGGAGTTGTTGCGGATCGTTCTGCGAGACCGCCTTTCGATTGCGGAACTGCCCTCGATAACAGCCGAGCTTTCAAACCTGGCTGACGCCATTCTGGATCGCGCTCTTGCCACCGTCATGCGAGAGCTGAACGAAAAGTATGGGACACCCTCCGACGCGGACGCGCCCGGCGAAAAGATCGCGGCTGTGTTTACAGTTCTTGCGCTCGGAAAACTCGGCGGTCGTGAGCTGAACTATAGCTCCGATATCGATCTGATGTTCCTCTATAGCGGGAACGGAGACACCTCTGGCCCAAACGTAATCACAAACAGAGAATTCTTCAAGAGAGCGGCCAATCAGTTCACGAATCTGCTCTCTACCTACACCGGAGCCGGCATTTGCTATCGAGTCGATCTGCGGCTACGTCCGGAGGGAACCCTGGGCGAAATCTGCATTTCGCTTGAGGCTGCGAAGGAATACTACACGAACCGCGCCCGCGATTGGGAACTGCAGATGTTGATCAAGGCGCGCGTTGCTGGCGGCGATGAGGCCCTCGGTCAGGAACTGCTGGGCTTCGTTGAGCCTCTTATTTATTCCACAAGCCTCGATTTCTCAACTATCGAAAGCATGTCGGAAACCCGTGAGCGTATCACTGAAAAATTAGCGAAGAAGAGACTGCGGAAAGATGAACTCGACATCAAACTGGCTCGGGGCGGCATTCGGGACATTGAGTTTTTAGTTCAATGCCTTCAGCGCCTGCATGGCGCGCGCGAGATGTGGGTGCGGCATGCTGGAACAAGGCTGGCGCTTTCGCGGCTGCGCGATAAAGATCTGCTTTCGGCGACGGAGCATTCCCGTCTCGCCGGGGCATATTCATTTCTGCGCCGCCTTGAGCATCTACTCCAATTCGAAGATGACCGGCAGACACACTCGCTCCCCAGTGATCCCACGGATCTCGAGCGTATTGCTCGGCGCATGTTATCCGCCGACGGCGCAATCGATCCCGGCGTGAGCGCAGGCGCCCGGCTGTTGAAGGACCTGAACCAACACCTGGAAAGCGTGCAGGCGATTTATGAACGCATCGTGCACGCTCAGCGGCCGCTGTACTATACTCCCGTTCAATCCGCCCCCACGATGACAGACGCCCCTGAAAAATCCGAGCGGGAAAGCGAGAGGATCGGCCTTTCTTCCGACCTTCTCGACCGCCTCGCCGATCAGGCGCCACGTCTGGCCGAGACTGTTCGCAGCCGCGGTGTTCAGCGGACCGAAGACAAACTGGCTACTTTTATTGAATACTTGCTGACCAACTCCCCTGATCTCGAATTGCTGGACAGTCACCCGGTTCTAACAGACTGGGTTCTCCAAATTTTCGAATTGAGCCCGTTTCTTGCTGAGCAGCTCGCATACTATCCCGATCTGCTCAAGGAAGTTCGACGTGCTGCCGATCACCCTACCCGGCGATGGGCTTTCGAGGGGCTTGCTGCGCCTTTGAACGATATCGCCGGTCTGCGCCGCTTCTTTCGTCGCGAGATGTTCCGCACTCAGGTGGGCAGCGTCTGCATTCCCGAGCCCGTTTTTCAAACGCTCGACAATACATCCGCGTTGGCTGAATTCGTTATCGCCCGGGCATACAGAATTGCGCTGGAACGCGGGCTGGAGCACGCGCGCACACACGCTACCCCCGAAAAGCCATTCCGCGATCCGCAAAGCGAGATGATGGTTGTCGCGCTCGGCAGGCTCGGGATGCGGGAATTCGATGTGGATTCGGATGCCGATCTGCTCTTCATCATTCCAGACGTGGAAGCTGAGCGGCAGCGTTTCTGGACCCGCGTCACGGAGCATCTCATCGATATCCTCACCGCCTATACCGGCGATGGAACCATACTCTCTCTCGATACGCGCTTGCGGCCCAACGGCCGAGAGGGAATGCTAGTGCAAACCGAATCAAAATACGTCGAATATTTTTCAAGCAAAGCGGAGGCATGGGAAGGGATCGCGTACATGAAGGCGCGCGGCGTTGCCGGAGACACAGATCGCGCTACGCAATTTCTGAATGAGTTGCAACAGGTTGACTGGCGTCGCTATGGCCAGGGTGGAAGATCGAAGCGCGAACTGCGCAAGATGCGCATGCGGCTGCAGCGCGAACAGGGACAGATCACGCCGCTTAAAGCTGCGGAGGGCAGTTATTACGACGCCGATTTCATTCTGATGTATCTACGGCTGAAGGGTGCGGGTTTGTTCTTCAAAAGCCTGAATACGCCTGAGCGAATCGATATCGTTGAGAAAATGGGGCACCTGGAGCGCAGCGATGCCGAATTTCTCCAGCAGGCGACCAAGCACTTTCGCGCTCTCGATCATGCGGTGCGGGTGGTCAGGGGACGCGCGGAAGAAAGAATTCCGGCCGCGCCAGACCAGCGTCAGATGATTATCGAACTGATGCATCGCTGGACCGGTGAGCGTTCCACTCCCGATGCCCTGGACAACCATTTACTTGAACTGCAACATAAAATGAGGCAGCTCTTCGATCGCATTTTTGATGAGTAGAACCTGGCCAGCAACAGCCGCCGGCTGGTTCTACTCTTCTTCTTCCACGTGCATGTGAGTCTTGGCGGCCGAAATGATCTTCTCGGCTTGCGGCGCTGGAACGTAGTCGTAGTGATCGAATTCCATGTGGAACGAAGCGCGGCCCTGCGTCTTCGAGATGAGGTCATTCTGGTAGCTGAGCATCTCCGACATCGGCACCTGTGCACGGATAGTCTGCATGTGGCCTTTAATATCCATTCCGGAAATGCGCCCGCGGCGGCCGTTGAAGTCGCTCATCAGGTCGCCGGCAAATTCAATCGGTGTCTCCACCTCTACTTTCATGATTGGCTCCAGCAGCGCAGGTTTCGCCTGCTGCATGGCGGCGCGGAATGCCTTCCTGCCCGCGAGTTTGAACGCCATTTCCGAAGAGTCCACATCGTGATATGAACCGTCATAAAGGGTGACTCTGAAATCCGTCACCGGATAGCCTGCCACAAATCCTTGTTCCGCGGCTTCCAAAACACCCTTCTCTACGGCCGGAATATACTGCTTCGGAATGGACCCGCCGAAAATATCGTTTACGAACTCGAACTTCTCGCCGCGCGCCAGCGGCTCAATCCGGATCCAGCAGTCTCCGAATTGTCCGTGGCCGCCCGTTTGCTTTTTGTGACGGCCCTGCACGCTGGCGGTGCCGCGAACGGTTTCGCGATACGGGATCTTGGGAGCCTTCAGCTCTACTTCCACTCCATAGCGGCGCTTTAGCCGGCTTACCACAATTTCAACGTGCTGCTGCCCGTTGCCGGCCAGCAGAAACTCCTTCGTCTGCGGGTCGCGATAGAAGCGCAGTGAGCGATCTTCTTCAAGAATCTTAGCCAACGCGGTGCTCAAGCGGTCCTCGTCGTTGCGCGTCTTCGCCGATATAGCGTATGCGATGGACGGTTCTGGAATCTCAACGTCGCGGAACACTACGCAGTTGGCCTTTTCGCAAAGCGTGTCGCCCGTCAGCGTTTCTTTCAGCTTTGCCACCGCACCGATATCGCCCGCCCGCAATTCCGTCACCGGCTGCATCGCCTTGCCAAACGGAGTCGCTATGTGCGCAAGGCGCTCGCTGACGTTCGAACGCATGTTCGTCAGGTGCGCATCATCCTTTATAACGCCTGACATTACCTTGAAGTAGGTCACGCGGCCTGCAAATGGGTCGGCAGCCGTTTTGAAGACGAAAATTGAGGGGGCCTCGTTGGGTGCGATCCCTTTCTTCACCTCGCTTCCGTTCTGGGTAGCATCCAGGGCTGGACGCTGCAGGGGAGAAGGAAGTATCTCCGCGATGAAATTCATCAGAAGATCCATTCCGATATTCTGCGCAGCAGAGGCACAGAGTACCGGGAAGATCCGCCGGTCGCGTACCGCTTGTTGCAGCCCGCTCACAATATGCTCAACCGGCAGCGTTCCCGTAGCAAAGAACTCTTCCATCAGCTCATCGTTGCCTTCTGCGATCATTTCCACCAGCGCTTCGTGGCCGTTGGTGGCGGCTTCCTGCTCGGATGCCGGGATTTCGCTTTCGCTGCCGTTGCCGTCCCCACCGGGCTTGTAGGAGTAACAGCGCATCCGGACGAGATCGATGACGCCAGTGAAATTCTTCTCCGATCCAAGTGGAAGCTGAATCGGAACCGTCGCCCGGCCAAACCCTTCGCGGACGCCTTCGAGCACTCGGTCGAACAATGCCCGCTCCCGGTCCAGCTTGTTTACGATGATTGCGGATGCTAGGCCAAACTCCTCCGCAAATTCCCAGACCTTCTCGGTTGAGACTTCTATTCCGGCCACCCCGTCCAGCACCACTAGGCTCGCATCCGCCGCAATTAGAGCCGATCGCGCATCGTTCAGGAACATGTTGTATCCGGGTGTGTCGACGATATTGAATTTCGTCTCCTGCCACGGGAATCCCGCCAGAGCCGAGCTGATTGTTAACTTGCGGGCCGCTTCTTCCTCGTCAAAATCGGTTGTGGTGTTGCCTTCATCCACCTTCAGGTGCCGGTCCGTAGCGCCTGCGGTAAATAGCATCGCCGAGGTCAAAGAGGTTTTGCCGCAATGGCCGTGCCCTATAAAAGCCACGTTCCGGATATCGGAACTGTCGAAGACCCTCATAATACGTGAACCTCCAGAGGAAAACGTGTGTTTCGGCCGGCTCCATGCGCGCGATGACCGTCTGGCAGGCTAATGAAAAGCTGCCCGAAGCCGTGAGGATATCAAACCAAAGTTCTTGTTTTTGCCGGGCTCGTAATGATGCGGCTTAGCGTCGGTTCAGGCCGTCTGCTGCGATGCCGCCACGTCGCCTGCAACATCCACTATCGGGTTGTAGGTGAGAATGCGCCCGCAGCTTTCACAGAACATGACCTTGTCGCCGCGGCGCAAATCCTGAAAGAATTGTGGGCGAAGAGAAATCTGGCAGGCGGAGCAGCGGCCTTCTGTCGCGTCCGCAATTGGAGTATTCCTGGTCTTCTTGCGGATGCGCTCATATTCCGCATAGAACCTGGTCTCCATTTGATCCGCGACGCTTTTTCGTTCGCTGCGCTCTTGCTCCAGCGCCTTCTGATTCACTGCGGTCCGATCACGCGCCCGCGTCTTTTCGGCTTCGACGTGCTGCTGCTCTTTTTTCAGCTCGGTTTCCGCCAGCTTCACATTCTTATCTAACGGTTCCGATTTCTCCATGAATTCGAGAATTCTGTCTTCGGCCTTTCGTATCTCAGTCTCCAGATACGCGATCTCATGCTGGAAAGCTTTGTACTGCTCGTTCGTCTTCGCATCGCGCATCTGGTCCTTCAACTTGGAGACCTTCTGCTCATGAATCTGAATATCGCCTTCGAGCTTTTTGCGATCCCGCTGATTCGCGGCTAATGCGGCGCGGTCGGTTTCTAGGCGGCGGGTATGCGATTCTAGCCGCTTCTCGATCTCGGTGATGTGTTTGGGAAGTGTCGCGATCTCGTTTTCAAGACTCGCGATCTTGCGGTCAAGCGCCTGAAGACGCAGCGCCAGAGCAAGCTCTTGCAACATTTTACTTTTGAATTCTAGCATGCGAACGTATTTCGCTGAACGAATATGCCGGGATGGAAGCCGCTCCGTATTATGGAGTATGGCCACCACGCTTCCTTCAGAACCGCAAGTGCTCTCCTCCTTCGAAACAATCGCGGAACTCGAGCGGACGTATCTTGTGCAGAACTACGCGCGCTATCCATTGGCTCTCCATCGCGGCAAAGGTTGCTACGTCTACGATCTCGAAGGGAACCGCTATTTGGACCTCATCAGCGGTATCGGAGTGAATTCTCTCGGCTACGCCCATCCGCGAATCACGAAGGTCATCCGCGAGCAGGCCGGGCTGCTGGTGCACACATCGAATCTGTACTATCACGAGTACCAGGGTCGTCTCGCCGAGCGATTGGCAAAAGTTAGCGGACTCAACCGGAGCTTTTTCTGTAACTCAGGTGCGGAAGCTATGGAAGGGGCTCTGAAGATGATCCGTGCGCACGGAAATGCAATCGCGCCCGGAAAGACCGGAATCGTGTCGCTTGAAAACTCTTTCCACGGCCGCACGCTCGGAGCGCTCTCTATCACTGGCCAACCGAAATATCGAAAGGATTTTGAGCCCCTGCTGCCCGGTGCCCGCTTTGTGCCGCGAAATGATATTGCTGCGTTAGAATCGGCCGTCAACGGCAATACTGCCGGAATCGTCCTCGAATTTATTCAGGGTGAAGGTGGTGTTCTTCCCATTTCCGAAGAGTTCGCGCGCGCGGCTCGCGACCTCGCCGGCAGACACCGCTGCCTTCTCGTTTTTGATGAAATTCAGTGCGGCGTCGGGCGTCCCGGCGCGTATTTCGCCTATCAATTACTGCATCCCGTCCTTACGCCCGATGTCGTCATCGCTGCCAAGCCAATGGCGTGCGGCATTCCTCTCGGCGTCATCATCGCCAACGAAGAAGCCGCAGCGGCCATCAAGCCCGGCATGCACGGATCCACTTACGGTGGAGGACCACTGGCCTGCCGCGTCGCACTGGAGTTCTTCGATATTCTCGATGAGCTTCTGCCTTCCATCAATGCAGTCGGCGGCTACTTCCGCATGCGCCTTACGGAACTGATGCGCACGTTCTCATTCATTCGGGAAGTGCGCGGACCGGGGCTGATGATAGGAGTTGAGATCGCGTTTCCCGGTAAGCAGCTCGTGCTCGACGGAATCAGGGAAGGCATCCTTTTCAACTGCACGCATGATACGGTTCTGCGCTTCTTGCCACCCTACATTCTGACGGAGCGGGATGTGGACCGCGCCATCTCGGCCCTAAAGAAGATTTTCAAGAATGCCAAGCCGCCCGAATAACTGCTCGAGTTGCTCCTACAGCAACTCCTCCCGGCCCTTCGCCTCTAGCGTTTTCACCAGCTTACTGACGTCCTGCGCCTTGCTGCGGGTTGTTATCAACAGAGCATCCGGCGTCTCGACGACAATCAAATTTTCCACTCCGACAAGCGCCACGGTCTTTGCCGCATCGATGAAATTTCCGCGGCTCTCCTGGGCGATCAAATCCCCCCGTGAAACGTTCGCGTCCGGATCTTTATCGCCAAGTTCGTATACGGCATCCCAGCTTCCCACATCGTTCCAGCCAATGTCATCCATTGCTATGCCGGCGACGTTGCCGGCTTTCTCAGCAATCGCATAATCGATCGAGATGTTTTCGCATAGCGGATACACTTCGGCCAGTTTGCGCTTGAAGTGCCGGCTCCCGAACCCCGGTAGACCGGCTAACAGGGTGGCCGTCTTTGGCTGGTGATGGCGCATCAATTCCAGAACGGTTGCTGCTCGCCAGAAGAACATTCCTGCGTTCCAGTAGAAGTGGCCGCGCTCTATGAACCGCTTCGCAGTTCGGGCGTCCGGCTTTTCACGAAAGCTTGTAACCGGCCGCGCCTCCATTCTTCCCGCCAGGGTATTCTTCGGAAATTCAACGTATCCATAGCCGGTTTCGGCCCACCGCGGTTGTACGCCCAGCACTACGATGTCATTCGCCTCGGCCGCCCGAAAGGCCGCTTTCACGAAAGTCCGGAAGCGCGCCTCTTTCAAAATCAGATGGTCTGCCGGAAAGACCCCCATCACTGCTTCGGGGTCGAGCCCATAGAAAACCTGTGCCGCCAGTGCAATGCACGGAGCCGTGTTTCGCTGAGCCGGTTCCGCAA
>Ga0308173_10000650_pt1 | contig 15441 bp, 15 predicted proteins | sample PhyPR1_FD_203716 | JGI IMG/M metagenome (GOLD analysis project Ga0308173, IMG submission 203716) | Soil microbial communities from UC Gill Tract Community Farm, Albany, California, United States - DLSLS.P.R1 | ecosystem: Environmental > Terrestrial > Soil > Agricultural land | place: USA...
GCTCATAGAGCACGCCCTTTGGGTTCCCAGTCGTTCCGCTAGTATAGCAAAGCCCGCAAGGCTCTCGCTCATCTCCCTCATACCAGGAGTAAGCACCGTCTTCGCCGTCCAGCAGCTCATCGAATTCATCGTCGAAGCAAATGTATTGCTCGATCGAGGACCAGCGCGGCTTCAACCGCTCGACTATCGGAGCAAAAGCGCGGTCGTAGAGAAGAACGCGGTCCTCTGCGTGATTAGCGATATATTCAAGCTGGTCGTCGAAGAGCCTGGGATTGAGCGTGTGGAGAACACCGCCCATGCCGACCACCCCGAACCAGGTGACGAAATTTCGGTCATGGTTCATCGCCATGGTGGCGACACGATCGCCCGGCTTCATGCCAAGCCGCTCGAGCGCCTGCGCGAGACGGCGGGCATCGTGCGCCACTCGCTTCCAGTTAGTCCGAAAAGTCGAGCCGTCGGCTCGTCCGCAAACGATCTCAGACGATCCATGCTCACGCTCCGCGTGATCCATCAACCGCATGATGCGCAGCGGAAAATCCTGCATTGCCCCAAGCTTCACCGCCATCTCCCCTTCGGCAGTTATCCCCAGTCTGACGTCAGTCACTGGCGGACACAAGCGGGTCTAGCTTGCGGTCGAGCGACCGCAACTTGCGCAATGGCGACAGACTAGAAGGGCAGCTTGAAACCGGGTGGCAGTGGCAAGGTGCCCTGCATCTTCTGCATTTCGGCAGCTGCCGCCGCGTCAGCCTTGCCTCGCGCATCGTTGATCGCAGCGGCAATCAGGTCTTCGACCATCGTCTTTTCCGACGGTTGAAGGAGGCTCTCGTCGAGATCGACCGCGAGGATGCGTCCCTTAGCGGTTGCCCGTACCTTCACGAGCCCGCCGCCGGCGGCTCCTTCGACCTCAATCTTGTCGAGATTGTCCTGTGCCTTCTGGAGTTCGGCCTGCGCATTTTGCGCCATTTTCATGATCTCATCGAAGTCGGGCATCTCGGGCATGTCAGGCGCCTCTCGTCGTAAATGATTCAAGCTCGGATCCGGGAAACGCGTCCATGACCGCACGCACATTGGCGTCAGCGAGGACGTTGGCGCGAACGCGCTGCTCCGCCATTTTCTCCTGGTCAAGAAGCGATGTGTCGCCCGGCTCGTCCGACAGTGACACCTGCCAAGTCGCCCCTGTCGCTGACTTCAGCGCGACCGCGAGGTCGCGTGCCCAGTCAGAGCCGAGCGGGCGCAGCGGCCTGACGACCAGATCGGGCGGAGCATAGCGCACGAGCCCGATCTGGTCGTGAAGCTGAACCGCAAGCTGGTGCTTCCCCGCCTGTTCAAGTTGATTGATGAGCGCCGGGAAATCCGCGGGCAGCTGGGCTGTTACGGTCGTGCCCTTGGGTGAAGACGCCGCCGCCGGGCTTGCGACGGCGCCCTCCCCGCTCAACTTCTGGAGCAAAGTGGCCGGGTCGGGCATGTCGGCGGCGTGGATGAGGCGCAGCAGAGCCATCTCGGCCGCCTCGCGCGGATCGGGCGCGATTTCGACATCCTGAAGGCCCTTAAGCAGCATTTGCCAGAGGCGGTGGATGGTGCCCCATGACAGCTGCCGCGCCATTTCCGCGGCACTTTCGCGCTCCTCCGCGGATTGGAGCGCATCGGCTGTCGCGCCAGCTTTGGCGCGCGTGGCGGCGTGGAGGTTCTCCATCAGGCCGCGCAACAACTGAGTAGGATCGATCCCAAGTTCATGCGCCTCGTCTAGCTCGGCGAGGGCGGCGGTCGCATCGCCGGAGAGCACCAGCTGAAGCAGTCGGCGGACACGTCCGCGGTCCGCGAGGCCAAGCATGTCCCGGACCTGTTCGGCGGATACAGCGCCGCCTCCGTGCGCAATTGCCTGATCGAGAATCGAGAGGCCGTCCCGTGCTGAGCCTTCCGCGGCACGAGCAATCATTCCGAGCGCTTCGGCGTCGACTTGAACACCTTCCGATTCCGACACCTGAGCGAAATGGCCAGCGAGCTTTTCCGCGGGAATGCGCCGTAGGTCGAATCGCTGGCAGCGAGACAGTACCGTCACCGGCACCTTGTTCACTTCGGTCGTCGCAAAGAGAAACTTCACATGCTCCGGCGGTTCCTCAAGAGTCTTGAGCAACGCATTGAATGCGCTCTTCGAAAGCATGTGGACTTCGTCGATGATGTAGATCTTGTAGCGCGCGCTCACCGAGGCGTAGCGCACCGCATCGATGATTTCTCGCACGTCGTCGATGCCGGTATGCGAGGCCGCGTCCATCTCAATCACGTCGATGTGCCGGCCTTCCGAGATCGCGCGACATGGCTCGCAAACATTGCACGCATCGATGGTCGGATCACCCTGCCCGTCCGGTCCGATACAGTTCAGCGCTTTGGCAATCAGTCGCGCGGTCGAAGTCTTTCCCACGCCGCGAACGCCGGTGAGCAGGAATGCATGCGCAATCCGCCCTCGCGCGATCGCGTTGGCCAGGGTCCTGACCATGGCGTCCTGGCCGATCAGTTGGGAGAATGTCTGCGGACGGTACTTCCGGGCGAGCACGCGGTATGGGGAAGCGGCCGTTGGCTGCTGCGGCTGCTCCGGAAGATCGAGCCCCAGGCCCGGCGATTCGGCATCTGTCATCGGGACCAACTGTAGGGGCTGACAACTGCGATTGCGAGGAGCGGCCGGTGCTTGTCGCCCTCAGTCGGATCGAAGTTGCATGCGGTGGAAGCCGACGACCCGGCACGAAATCGTTGTGGCTGCTTCCTTCCGGATCTGACCAGGTTGGCGACAGCGCCGTCCGCCGACTTCCGTGCGGGCATATGGGTCAGGACTGACAACGGCGCAAGGCTGTCAGAAAGTTCACTTGCGAGACTGCGCGTGCTTCATCAGCGGTTCACCTGCGCAGGACAACGTCGAAAGCGCCCCAGGAGGCCCTCTGCATGCCCGTCTCAGCTCTGATGCTGCCGATACTTGCCGTTGCAGCGCAGCAGGCCACAGTCCCGTCGCCCGTGTCGTCCCCGACGCCTGTGGTGGTCACCGGACGCGGCGGCGTCCCCTTCATCAGCCCGATGGGCGAGCCAATCCGCGCCCGCGTTGCGAACGAAGACACGCTTGCGCGCTGGTTCAATCAAGTCGACCGCAACCGCGACGGCTATCTGACGCCAGACGAGCTGGTTTCTGATGCCACCCGCTATTTCGAAATCCTTGACTCCAACGAGGATGGCCAGATCGATCCAGACGAACTGGTCCACTACGAATGGACCGTAGCACCCGAGATTCAGGTTAATTCACGCCTCCGGCGAGCGCGCGCACCAGGTGAAGACCCGGCCGAGGCTGATACCAAGTCCACCGATGGAGACGATGGCGAAACAGTAAATAACCGGCACGGCAACGACACAGGCGAGCGCAAGGAACATCGCGATGCCCGACCGAATCGCTTCGAGGAAGGTCCTCAGGGTGCGGGACGCTACGCCCTGATCAATATGCCGGAACCCGTCGCAGCGGCCGATGCGGACTTCAATCGATCGATTACACTCGCAGAATTCAGGCAGGCGGCACTCGACCGCTTCCAGGTGCTCGACAAGAAGCACGAAGGACATCTCTCGCTTGCCGAGCTAGAAGCGCTGAAGCCCGCGCTTCCCGACCCCAAGAACCGCAGAAAGCATCGTCGCGACGAGCCCGATGACCGCGTTGGTGTACCCCTCCCGCCGGGAAATTGAAGACCATGCCAGTCCCTGCTCTACTCATTCTCGCAGCAGCAGCCGCTCCGACCGGTACTCCAGAACCTGCCCACCGCTGGACGCGAATGTTCATCAGCCCAATGGGAGAGCCGTTCCGTCCGCACGAGCGCGGAGAGGACATGCTCGCCGCATGGTTCAACCAGGCCGATCGCAATCATGACCAGACGCTGACTTCTGACGAAATGCAGGCAGATGCCGACCGCTTCTTTGCCCTTGTGGACACCAACCACGATGGTGAGATCGACCCGGACGAAATCACTCATTACGAGCAGGTCATCGCTCCGGAAGTGCAGAGCGGTCCGCATTTTTCCCTGACTTCCGATGCCGATGCGCCTGCAAGGCGTAGCGGCCATCGCGGCGGACATCGTCACCACTGGGGCGGCGGAGGTGCTGACGTGGCAGGCTATCAAGGCGCCGAGCGTTTCGCCTTGCTCGACCTGCCCGAACCGGTGGCGGCGGCAGATCTCGATTTCAGCCGCGGCATCTCTCTTCAGGAGTTCCGGCACGCGGCCCTTCAGCGCTTCCAGGCACTGGACATGGAGCATCAGGGCCGCTTGGCCCTCGAAGAGTTGGAGAACATGCGCCCGGCTCCGCCCGCACAGCCGAACAAGCCTGATGACAGCGCAACTGCCTCGCAGGCGCCAGGAGGCTAGCGCTTCATCCAGTTCGTTGCGCCGCCCGGGATACGAACGTTGATCCTGGCGAGGTCGTCCGTAAGCATGATCTGGCAGGCTAAACGTGAAGTGCGCGTCGCATCCGAAGCGAGGTCGAGGAGGTCCTCTTCTTCTTCGGTAGCCGCTGGCAGCTTCGCGAAGTCTTCAGCATCCACAATCACGTGGCAGGTGGAACAGGCCATCACGCCCTCGCACGCTCCCTCGAGCGGCTCACGCGCCGACCAGGCCACGTCCAGCAGCCTTTGTCCGGGTTTTGCTTCCACTTCTTTGTCCAGGGTCCCGTCCGCCCTGAAAAACCGCACCAATGTCACGCGACGAGATGCTCCTGAGCCTTGGCCGCAGCCGCGATCTGCTTGCACGCGGCAACTAGGTCCTGCTGCGTCGTATAGCGCCCGAAGCCGAGCCGGATGGACGAACGCGCTTGGGTGTAATCCAGACCAATCGCGCGAAGGACATGACTGGGTCGCCCCGACCCGCTGGCGCAAGCCGAGCCGAGCGAGAACGCGATCTCGCGCAGATCCGCCAGAAGCCGCGCCGCGTCAATTCTATCGCGGCGAATGCTGAGATTGCCGAAATAACGGTGTGCCGTGCTGCCGTTGATGATCCAGTCGGGTCCCAGTGCGTGCATCGCGGCGGTCCACAAGCGCTGGACGTGATCATAATCCTTTGTCTGCCGCTCGTCGGCCAGCTTGGCCGCCGTGCCGAAACCCACGCACAAGGCAGGCGAGAGCGTACCTGAGCGCATGCCCAACTCCTGCCCACCGCCATGAATGAACGGCGCGGGCTCCTTGCCTGTCCTCATCCACAGCGCGCCAATCCCCTTGGGACCGTGGATCTTGTGTGCTGAGACAGCGATCAAGTCCGGCCCGTCGCAGAGTTCGACTTTTCCGAGCGCCTGAACCGCATCGCACACCATGATCGCCCCAACCTCGTGCGCCATTCGAGAGATCGCCGAGATCGGCTGAGTGACGCCGATCTCATTGTTGACCATCATGACGGATACGATGAGCACCCGCTCGTCGAGTTCTTCCGCCAGAAGGTCCAAGTCGAGCCGGCCGTCGGAATCGACCGGCAGAACGGTCAAATCGATGCCCTGCTCCGTCAGCCATTCGCAGGTGTCCAGAACTGCGGCATGCTCGGTCGCGACGGTAATGACGCGGTTGCGCTTGCTCCCAGCGACCCGTGCCTTCTCCACGGTGCCCTTGAGCGCCCAATTCAGTGCCTCCGTGGCGCTGCCCGTGAAAGCGACGACTCCGCCTTTGTGACCGATCGCCTTGTCGATACGTTTGCGCGCGATCTCGATGGCCGCTTCCGCCTCATGACCCCACCGGGACGGCGAATGTGGATTGGCGAAGCGCTCGGCTATCCAGGGCAACATCGCTTGTTCGACCTCGGGAGCAACGGGAGTTGTTGCCTGATAGTCGAGATAGATCATGCAGCCTCCGCCCTCGTGCGGCTCTTGATCAGGCGCCACTCCGCGATGAAGCGATCGACGTCCGCCACGCTCGTGCGCGGACCGAAGCTTACCCGAATGAAGCCACCAGCGATCTCGGGTGGCACCCGCATCGCCGCAAGAACTTCACTGGCTTTCATCTTGCCGGACGAACAAGCGCTTCCGGCCGAAACCGCAATTCCCGCAAGGTCGAGTTGAACCAGAAGCGCAGCCGAGTTTCCGCTCGGCATCGAAATCGAGCCGATCGTCGGAATGCGAGGCGCATTTTCACCAACCACAACGCTGCCTTCCGCCCTTACCGACTCTTCCAGGCGTCGACGCAAGTCGGCGAGCCGACCCATGTCGTATGGCTTTGCGGCCAAGGCAGCGGCGAAACCGAGTGCAGCGGGCACGTCCTGCGTTCCACGCCGGTAGCCTCTTTCCTGCCCGCCTACGGCGGAGAGCGTCGCAAGGTCCTTGACGAGCAGCACGCCGACTCCCGGCGGCCCACCGAGCTTATGCGCGCATGCGGCGATGAAGTCCGCGTCGGGCAACGGCAGCTTACCAGCACTTTGGGCGCTGTCGGTCAGCAGCAGCGACCCGGCGGCGTGGATCTTTTCGGCCAGCCGTTCCAGCGGCTGTATGACGCCGGTTTCGTTGTTCACCTGCTGGATGGCGACCAGTGCCGGTCCCTTCGCGAGCACTGCGTCGAGCGCTGCTTCATCGATCAGCCCGTCCGTCGTAACGCCAATGACTCTCGAGGACGGTCCCATGGCGTGCGGCACGATCGCGTGTTCCGTTGCGCCATGAGCACGCCCGGCGATGTGCGCTCGCGTCGCCGCGATTTCGACAGCCTCGCTGGCACCGCTGGTGAAGATGACGTCATGCCGCCACCCCAGCAGCGAAGCGACCGTCGAACGCGCCTCCTCGAGAAGCGCGCGCGCGGCGCGCCCTTCGGCATGGGGTGAACTGGGGTTCGCCCACGCTTCAAGCGCCCGTCCAATGGCAGCGCGCGCTTCCGGGATGACCGGCGTCGTCGCAGCGTGATCGAGATAGATGCGGTCTGGAGCGGTCAAAAGCGGTAGATTCCTGCTAATTGCTACTTCAACGCCGGCCCCTATATAGAACCGTACGCCGCCGCGCACCCGCGCTCGGGCGGCTTTTAAAATTTCACGTGAGCTAAAGCACCCATGCCTGAAGTGATTTTCCCCGGACCAGAGGGACGCCTCGAAGGCCGTTTCCATCCTGGCACCCGTCCACGCGCCCCAGTCGCGCTGATCCTCCATTCCCACCCGCAGGCGGGCGGCACGATGAACAACAAGATCGTGCAGCTACTCTACCAAACCTTCGTCAAGCGCGGCTTCGCGACGCTGCGATTCAACTTCCGCGGGGTCGGTAAGAGCCAGGGCGTGTTCGACAATGGCATTGGCGAGCTTAGCGACGCGGCGTCGGCGCTCGATTGGGTGCAGAGCATTCACCCGGAAGCCGAGACGACCTGGGTCGCCGGAGTCAGCTTCGGTGCCTGGATCGGCATGCAGCTTCTGATGCGCCGCCCCGAAATCCGCGGCTTCATCTCCATCGCGCCGCCGGCGAACATGTACGACTTCAGCTTCCTCGCGCCCTGCCCCTCATCCGGCATCATCATCCAGGGCGAGGCGGACGAGGTGGTGACGCCCAGCGCTGTCCAGAAGCTTGTCGACAAGCTCCGAACCCAGCGCCATATCACGATTCATCACGACCTGATCCCGGGCGCGAACCACTTCTTCGCGAATGAGCTCGACCTGCTGATGAAGTCCGTCGACGACTATCTCGACATGCGGCTCGCGACCGATCCCATCAAGCCCCCTACACTGTCCAGATCATCACGTTCATGACCATCACGAGGGCCGCGACAATCATTAGCATGCCGCGGCCCCTCGTTTAACGCGTCAGTGCCAGCTTCACGCCCCCCAAGAACAGCATAAACGCCGCGCTCATCGCGACTGCCATTGCTGCCGACGAAAATTTATTCACTTCGCCTCCTGATTTCACGATCGTTTAACCAAGATGGGCGAAACACGCATTATGCCCACCTCCGACCAGCAGGCGCGCCTTGAGGAGGCCTTCGAGAAAATCGAAGAAACGATCCTCCCGTGCATTGCCATGATGCTCGAGACATTGATCGACGCGTCGGAAGCTGTCGCCGAGAACGAACGCCGTTTCCTTGCCGCCGAGCTCAAGACGCTCGCTGCGGAGCTCGAAGAGCTGACGCAAGCGGTGGAGCGCTCCAGCCCGATGCACGTCGAGCCTGGCGAATACAGAACCCGCAACGTCGCTTAAGGCGCGTTTGCGACGATCCGCGCATGAAGCGCCGGATCGACATTTCCGCCCGAGAGCACGACTACGGTCTTCTCACCCGGCTGCAGCTTGCCGGCGAGAAGCGCGGCTAGAGCTGCCGATCCGCCGGGCTCCACCACGATCCCGTGACGCTCGAAGACGAACCGCATCGCTTCCTCTACTTCCTCGTCGGTGACCGACAGCGCGCTTGCGTGGCGATCCCTGAGAACTCCAAACGTGATCGGCGACACTCGAGGCGTCTGGAGAGCGTCGCAAAGCGTGTCAGGTGCGCCTGCCTCCACGGGCACGATGTGCCCAAGTTCGAGCGAGCGGCCCATGTCGTCCCAGCCAGTGGGCTCAACGATGGCGATTTCTGCCTCTGGTACCGCAAGCGCGATGCCGGAAGCCAACCCACCGCCGCCACAGGGAACAACGATCCGCGTCGGTACCTGGCCGAGCTGTTCGGAAATCTCCAGCCCCGCCGTACCCTGCCCCGCGACGATGGCCGGATCATCGAAGCTCGGCACAACGATTGCGCCGGTCTCCTCGGAAATCCGTGCTGCGATCGCTTCCCGGCTTTCAGTGCGCCGGTCGTAAAAGACGACTTCCGCGCCCTCTGCCCGGGTGCCGTCCACCTTCACCTGAGGAGCATCGGAGGGCATCACGATGATCGCGCGAATGCCCAGGCGCCGGGCGGCAATGGCGACGCCCCGCGCATGGTTGCCCGACGAAAAGGCGACCACGCCCTTGTCTCGCTCGTCGGCCGACAGCTGGAGCAAACGATTCGTCGCGCCCCGCAGCTTGAACGCGCCACCTGTCTGCAAACACTCGCATTTGAGCCAGATTCGCATGCCGTTGATTTGAGCCTCGATCAGCGGCGTACGCTCAACTAGACCGGCAATTCGCTGGGCCGCGCGGAGGACATCATCGCGCGTGACAGGCGGAATTTCGAGCAAGTTACTGATTCTACTGTCCCTTCGACAAACTGTTCCAATCTGATGACGAATGAAGCCACGCTGTAGTTTTTAGGGGCAAAAAAACTTTACAGTGGGGACCCTCAACCATATATCGCGCCCCCGCTGCCCCATGGGACTTCCAACCGCAAGGCAGCTCTTTATCGAAACTGTACCGTTGGAGGTCCCTTGAGTTGCACAAGCATCATCGCGCGCTGGGGTTAGCGTACTCCCCTCACGGCACTCGCACAGGTGCCGACATCGCCAAGACGCGCCCGGTGCAGCCGGTGACGCTCCTCCGTCCGCACGCTGCGCGTCGGGCCGCGGAGTTCTTCGTCGACAAGTTTCCGGGCCGGTCGCTCTACGCTGTCAAGGCGAACCCCTCTCCCGATCTGCTTAAGATTCTGTGGGATAGCGGCGTGACGCACTATGATGTCGCCTCGATCGCCGAAATCCGGCTGGTCCGCGAGACTCTGCCCGAAGCGGTGCTCTGCTTCATGCACCCCGTGAAGGCCGAGGAAGCCATTGCAGAGGCATACTTCGCCCATGGTGTGACGACGTTCAGCCTCGACACGATGGAAGAGTTGGAAAAGATCGTCCGCGCGACCGCATCCGGCGAAGTCGCCGCCGCGGATCTCAACCTGCTGGTCCGCATCCGGGTCAGTTCGGACCATGCGAAGCTTAGCCTCGCATCGAAGTTCGGCGTGGATCCGCGCGAGGTTGGCGCCCTGCTGTTCGCCGCCCGTCAAGCCGCCGACGCGCTGGGCATCTGCTTCCACGTCGGCAGCCAGGCGATGACGCCCGCGGCTTACGCCGAGGCAATGGAGCGCGTTCGCGACGCGATCATCGAAGCGGCAGTAACCGTCGACATCGTCGATGTCGGTGGCGGCTTCCCATCGTCCTATCCGGGCATGGAGCCGCCCCCGCTGGAGGCCTATTTCTCGGTCATTCACGCTGGCTTCGAAGCGCTGCCGATCAGCTATTCGGCCGAGCTTTGGTGCGAGCCGGGCCGTGCGCTCTGCGCCGAATATGCGAGCGTGCTCGTTCGGGTCGAAAAGCGCCGCGGCGATGAACTCTACATCAACGATGGCGCCTATGGTGCGCTCTTCGATGCGGCGCACATCGGCTGGCGTTATCCCGTGCGTCTGCTCCGCGAGCCCGAGTCACACGTCCGTCCGGCGAAGTTCAGCTTCTACGGCCCAACTTGCGACGACCTCGACCGCATGGCTGGTCCGTTCGATCTGCCGGCTGACGTCAATGCCGGCGACTATATCGAGATCGGCATGCTTGGTGCCTACGGCTGCGCCATGCGCACGCAGTTCAACGGCTTTGGCGTGACCGAATCCGCGATCGTCGACGATGAGCCGATGGCGAGTCTCTACGGTATTGCCGCGCCGGCGCAGTCGAACGTGGTCAAGCTGTAAACCAATTCTCCCCTTCCGCTGCGGCGGGAGGGGAGCTAACCGCCTTGCGGTTTTCGGGGTGAGGCTGTCCCCCGCAAGTGAACGACATGCCCTTTATCCCGAACCGCTCGTCTGGGCGGCGCAATGGAGCATGAAATGGAAACGGATACTCTGAACAAGGTTCAGGACGTCGAGCGGATTAACGACACCCGAAAGGCAGAGCTGCTGTCCTCGCCGATCGAGCACATCGACATCACGAAGTTCGATGCTCGCCCGATCATCGATTCGATGGGCAAGATGAGCTTCACCAGCCGCGACCTGTCGCGCGCGACCGGCATCTACAATCAGATGCTGGAGGACAAGGACTGCTCGATCATTTTGGTCATCGCGGGCTCGACCTCTGCCGGGGGCTGCATGGATCTTTATGCGGAGTTGGTGAAGTCGAACATGGTCGACGCGATCGTCGCCACAGGCGCCTCGATCGTAGACATGGATTTCTTCGAAGCGCTTGGTCACAAACACTATCAAGCCAATGAAATCCCTGACGATGACACGCTGCGCTCGCTCTACATCGATCGCATCTACGACACCTACATCGATGAAGAGCAGCTGCAGGATTGCGACCACACGATCGGCAAGATCGCCGACAGCCTCGAACCGCGCGCCTATTCCAGCCGCGCCTTCATTCGCGAGATGGGTAAGTGGCTGAGCGAGGGCAACGCCAAGAAGCAGGGTAGTCTCGTCCAGCTCGCCTATGAGCATGACGTGCCGATCTTCTGCCCCGCGTTCGTCGACTCATCGGCCGGCTTCGGCCTCGTGAAGCACCAGGTGGACGCGATGAAGCGCGGCGGGCACTACATGGTGCTCGATGCGATCGCCGACTTCCGCGAGCTCACCGACATCAAGATCAAGGCAGGTACCACCGGCCTTCTCATGATTGGCGGCGGCGTTCCGAAGAACTTCACGCAGGACACGGTCGTGTGCGCCGAGATCCTCGGCCACGACGATGTCGAGGTTCACAAGTACGCGGTCCAGATCACTGTTGCCGACGTGCGCGACGGCGCCTGCTCCTCGTCCACGCTTCAGGAAGCGGCGAGCTGGGGCAAGGTCTCGACGGCCATGGAGCAGATGGTGTTCGCGGAGGCGACGAGCGTTCTCCCGCTCCTGGCGAGCGACGCCTGGCACCGGGGCGCCTGGCGCGATCGCGAGAAACGCCGATTCGCCAAGCTGTTCGACTAAGCCGCCGCTTTTGCGGGCTCACTCGAGCCGCTTCGGTCCTGCCGGAGCGGCTCGGGTATGAACAACGCGCCTATGAGAGCAACGGTCACCGCGCCCATCATGTACCAGCCCGGAGCAACCGGATTGCCCGTCCAGCGGATCAGCAGAGTCTCAAGGAACTGAGTGGTGCCGCCGAAGATCGCGAGCGCCAGCGCGTAGACCAGACCTGTTGCTCCAGCTCGGACGCGTGCGGGGAGCGCTTGAACAAACAGTAAGACCGCCGGCGTCGAACCCAGGATATGCAAAAGGCTCAACACCCCGGTCGACATGAGTAGAGCCGTCGCGGTTCGTGTCTGGCTCAGGATTGTAAATACTGGGACGACGAAGCCGATCAGCAGCAGCCACGGCACGAGCAGGACCCGTTTTGGCCCGAACCTATCGGCGAGACATCCGCCAGTCAGATCCGCGGCAACTGCGACTAGCCCAAGTACGATGGTCGCCTCGAATGCGGTAGGGACTGCCATATGCAGCGCCGACTGCGCATAGGTCGTCAGGTAATCGAGCGTGTAATTGCTGATCGCTGCCCCGGCGATGATGAGCAGCCCTGCAGCAGCGATGGGCAGGGGCGGACGGTGCGCCGTGAGTGAAGGATCAGCTTCCGAAGCAGCGGGAAGAGTCTCGACGAGCGTACGCCGCAGCCGCAGTCCGAACGGAACGATTGCAGCGCCGAGAATGAAGGCCAGACGCCAGCCCCAAGTGTCGAGCTGCGCCTCGGTCAAGGCCGAGGACAAAAAGAAGCCCAGTAGTCCTGCACCCAAGGCGGCGCCATCGGCGCTGGCGAAGTTGAGCGAAATGTAAAAGCCGCGCCGGTTTGGAGGCGCGGCCTCCATCAGATACGCGATGTTCGGGCCCACCTCTCCGCCGAGTGCAAAACCCTGGAGAAGCCGAAAACTGACGGCCAGGATGGGTGCCCCCATTCCGATCATCGCGTAGGAGGGCGTCAGCGCGAGGCCGGTCATCGCCACGCCCATGATGGCAAACGACAGGATCATCGCGGGCTTGCGACCCCGACGGTCGGCAAACCTGCCGATCAGGAGACCGCCAAGCGGGCGAGTGAGGAAACCCACTCCGAAGGTGGCGAGCGAATAGAGCAGCGAATTGGACGCATCGCCGGGAAAAAGAGCGTGGCCTATCTGGGTAGCGAAGAAAGCGTAGGTAACGAAATCGTAGAATTCGAGCGCGTTACCGGCCGTCACTGCGGCGATCTGCGAGCGCGTCAAAACCGGCCTCACGCTCTGCGTGTCTGGCATCCGATCCCTCCTCAACCAGACTCGATTGCCAAGCGTAACGAACTGACGCACCTTTGCCTATCATCTCAGGGGGACGAATTGCCATGCACTACAGCCCTATTCTCGCGCCAATCGTGGCGCTGGTCGCATGGTCACTGGTCATGCTCGTGTGGCTGGCGATCGCGCGCCGGCGAGCCTTCGCCAAACTCGGAATTTCGTGGGGAAGCATTCCGAGAGGGTCTCGCGGCGTGAACCTGGACGGAAAGGCGCCGGACGAGGCGCAGTGGCCATCCCACAATTACGTCCACCTAATGGAGCAGCCGACGATCTTCTACGCGATTGCGCTGACCCTCGCGCTGATGGACTTCGGGAGCGGCATCAATTTGTGGATCGCCTGGGGCTATGTCGGACTTCGTATCGTGCACAGCATCGTCCAGTCGACGGTAAACATCGTGCAGATCCGCTTCCCGATTTTCTTGCTAGCGTCACTGTGCCTCGGCGCGCTTACGCTCCATGCCGGGCTCAAGATCCTGCACGACTGCGGGATCATCGGCTGAAGCACGCGGCCAGTTCCACATGGGTGGACCACCGGAATTGCCCGACTGGCTTCACCCACTCGAGGCGATATCCGCCATCGACTAGCGTCTTTGCGTCGCGAGAGAAGGTGGCGGGATTGCAGCTCACGTAAGCGATGCGTTGAACGGTTGACACTGCGAGCGCCGCCACTTGCTCGGCTGCGCCCGCGCGTGGCGGGTCCAGGACGATCGCGTCGAACCGGGAGAGCTCGCCCGGTGCAAGCGGGCGCCGGTACAGATCGCGGTGATCGATCACCATCGCCGGTGCCGCCCGCTTCAATGCTGCAGCAGCGTCACGAGACGCTTCCGCGGCATACGAAGCTCCCAACGCGATAGCGAAAGTGCCAAGCCCGGAGAACAGGTCTCCGATGCGTTCGCCCGCTGCTGACTCCGAAACGCATTCGATGAGCGTCCGCTCACCGTCCGCTGTCGCCTGCAGGAAACCTCCTGTCGGGAAGGCAATGGGAACTCCAGATAGGCTCACCGTGGTCACTTGCGGCTCAAACAAGGTCTCGGGCCCGAGGCCACGGTCCACGCTGAGCCGTGCAAGGCCCTGCCCCGAAGCGAAGGACGTCAGCGCCTCGATCGCTTCAAGGCCGTCCGGATCGACGCCCTTTAGCAGCACGTCAGGCCCTTGATCCACCAGAGTCATTTGCACCTCCGCCGTGCGCTTCGGCTTCAACAGCCGCGAGACGAGCTGACGAACCGGTGCGACGAGCGCGAAGAGCGCGGGGTGCAGGATGTGGCACTCGCGCATGTCGATGATGCGAACCGACTTTTCTTGGTTGAAGCCCACCACAGCACCCTGCCCGGCCCTCAGGCCGCGCAAGGTCGCGCGCCTGCGGCTGTTCGGAGGAGAAAGATGGGGCTGGCGGATATCGGTCGTCAGCTCGTGCTGAGCGAGTGCTGTCTCCACGCGCGAGACCAGGTAGCCTTGATATGTGACATCGTCTGCGTGCTGGAGCTGACACCCGCCGCACTCCGGATAATGTCGACATGGCGGTTCCTGGTGATGCGGACCGGGCGCAAGCGCGCCGTCGTCGAGCAATGCGTCGCCCGGCACGCCGAATGCCACGTGGCGGCCGCTTGACGTCACGCCGTCGCCTCGCGCCGCAATCCGGACGACCAACTCGTTCATCTTAGAGCGGAAAGCGCCTTTGGAATTGCGTCAGCGAGGTCGTCGGCGATCATATCCGGGCCGGCAGCTTCGGCAGCCCGTCCATGCAGCCAGACAGCAGCGCTGGCCGCCTCAAAAGCTGGAAGCCCTTGAGCACGTAGTGCGGCGATCATGCCGGACAACACATCGCCCGTTCCCGCAGAAGCGAGCCACGCTGGCGCAGGCGGAGCGAAACCCACGCGGCCGTCGGGCGAAGCCACAAGTGTGTCCGGTCCTTTGTAAACAACCACCGCGCCGCTCCTCCGAGCTGCCTCTAAGGCACGCTCTGGCTTAGACCCCGGGATGTCGCCAAACAGCTTCCGGAACTCGCCTTCGTGCGGAGTGATGATGGCGTCCTGCCCGCGCAGTCGCTCCGGATCGCCCAGCTGGTTAATCCCGTCGGCATCGACGACCTTGGGCGCGTGCGAGGTCAGTGCGAGTGTCAGCACCTGCGGAATGTCGCCCATGCCCGGCCCAACGAGCAGGCAACCGATTCGCTCGTCATTCACCTCCGCCGTGTCGACCTGCACCACCGACGCCGGAAGACCCTCGATTGGTCGCGATGTGCTGACGCGGACATAGCCGGCTCCAGTTCTCGCCGCGGCCTTCCCGGCAAGCGCTATGGCCCCCGGCATCTTGCCGGCCAGAGCGTGAACGAGACCACGTCGAAATTTGTGCCCGCCGGGGTCC
>Ga0308173_10000651_pt1 | contig 15436 bp, 13 predicted proteins | sample PhyPR1_FD_203716 | JGI IMG/M metagenome (GOLD analysis project Ga0308173, IMG submission 203716) | Soil microbial communities from UC Gill Tract Community Farm, Albany, California, United States - DLSLS.P.R1 | ecosystem: Environmental > Terrestrial > Soil > Agricultural land | place: USA...
CGGCCGGATAGCCGTCGGCGGTGAGCCCGACGGCGACCAGCGGGGGCGACGCCGAGACGCTCATGACCGAGCTGACCGTCGTCCCGACGTCGTCGATGCCGTCGCGGACAGTCAGCAGGCACACGCCGCTGGCGTACTGGCCCAGGGCGATGGCGAACTCCGCGGGATCGACCGGCATGGCGGCCAGTCGATCACACGAGCCGCTGGTCGGAGCGACGACGGCCGGCCGTTCAGCCCAAGAGGGCCGCGGCCGACCGCTCCCGGTGGCTGTGGGCGTCGCCGAAGAGCCGGGCCGACGTCATCGCGCGCTTGTAGTAGAGCTGGGCCGGGTGCTCCCAGGTGAATCCCATCCCACCGTGGAGATGGACGCAGGCCGCCGCCGCGCGGCAGTAGGCCTCGGCCGCGTGCGCCGCGAGAACCGGCACGAGCGCGGCGAGTTCCCCGGGATCGGTGTCGGACAATCGGCCGGCTTCCTCCACCGCCGGCCGCAGCGCGTCGATCTCGAGTAGGACGTCGGCGCAGGCGTGCTTGACCGCCTGGAAGGAACCGACCGGGCGGCCGAACGCCAGCCGCTCCTTCACGAAGGCCACGGTCAGGTCGAGACAGCGCTGCGCGCCGCCCAGCTGCTCGGCGGCCAGCGCCACGCAGGCGAGGTCCGTCGTCCGGCGGAGCAGGGTCTCGGCGCCCGCCGCGACCTGGAGCCGCCGGGCGGCGACGCCGTCGAACACCAGCCGCGCCGCCGGGCGGGTCGGGTCGACGACCGGCCGTCGCTCGCGCCCCAGGCCGGTCGCCCCTGGCGTCACCACCACCAGGGCGAGCCCGTCCTCGAGCTGTGCGGGTACGACCACGAGATCCGCGGTCGCCCCGTCCAGCACGAAGTCCGCGCGCCCGTCGAGGACGACGTCGCTCCCGACCTGGCGGCCCCGCACGCCAGCCGCACCGGTAACCAGCGTGCCCTGCAGCTCGCCGGCGGCCAGGCCAGGGAGGAACTCCGCACAGATGGCCCGGTCGCCGCTCTCCGACAGGGCAGTGATCGTCAGCGCGCGCGTCGCGAACAGCGGCGACGGCAGCAGCGTGGCACCCAGCTCCTCGAAAGCGAGGACGAGCTCGGCCCAGCCACCGCCGACGCCACCGAACTCCTCGGCGACCCCCAGCCCGCTCAGTGCGAACTGCCCGGCCAGCACCCTCCATGTACCCGCGTCGTGGGGATCGGCGACGGCGATGCGGTCCCGGACCTCCTGGTGGCCCGCGGTCCGACCGAGGAACCGGCGCAGCTCCGACCGCAGGGCGTCCTGTTCCGCCGTGGCGCTCATCGGGGGAGCCCCAGCAGGCGCTCGGCGATGACGTTGCGCTGGATCTCCGACGTGCCAGCCGCGATCGTCTCGGCCAGCGCGCTGAAGTGCACCTTGAGCCAGGCGGCGCTCGACAGGGCGCTCGCCCCGGGCTCGTCGGCCAGGAAGTAGCTCACCGGGTCGCTCCCCTCGTAGACCAGGCCGTCGTCTCCCAGCACGGCGCAGGCCAGGGCCGTCGCGCGCACGTGGTACTCGCTCCAGAACAGCTTCTCGACGGAGGACTCCGCGCCGATCGGCTCCCCACGCTGCCACCGGGCGAGGTTGCGGCGGCCGTTCAGCGTCATCAGCTGGACGCGTTCGTGGCACCAGGCGAGCTCCTGGCGCACCCAGGGATCGGCCTCGGCGCCTCGTGCCCGCACGAGTGCCACCAGCCGGTCCAGCTCCGCCTGGAACCGGACCGGCAGCGTCGCCGTCGTCTCGCCGCGTTCGAACGTCAGAAGCCGCGTGGCCGCCGGCCAGCCGCCGCCCTCGCCGCCGACCTCGAGGCCCACGGCGGTGACGGCGCCGTCGTAGAAGACCTCGCAGAACTCGCTGGTCCCGCTCATCATCCGGATCGGCCGGATCTCGACGCCGGGCTGCTCCAGCGGGACGAGCAGCAGGGTCAGCGCGCGGCTGCGGTCGGTCTCGGGACCCGCCGTGCGGCACAGCACGAAGCACCAGTTCGCCGTGGTCGCGTTCGACGTCCAGATCTTCTGGCCGTCGACGATCCAGGAGTCGCCCTCCCGCCGGGCGCGGGTCTCGACGGCGCGCAGGTCGCTGCCGTGCCCCGGCTCGGAGAACCCCTGGCAGAACCGGTAGGTGCCGTCGAGGATGCCCGGGAGGAAGCGCTCCTTCTGCTCCTCGGTTCCCAGGGCGAGCAGGGTGTTTCCGATCATCTGGATGCTGAACGGATCGTTGGGCCCGCCCCGCGGGGCGCCCCGGCGGGCCAGTTCCTCGGCCTGCACCACGCTCTCCAGATGGCCCCTGCCTCCGCCGCCGTAGCGCGCCGGCCATGCGGGCGCCAGGTGGCCGCGCAGCGCGAGCGTCGTCCGCCATCTCGTCCGGAACGCCTCGTACTCCTCCGGAGAGAGGCTGCCCACCCCGGGCCAGTCCGGGCCGAGCTCGGCGTCGAGGAATCGGCGGATGTCGGCGCGGTAGGCCTCCGCTGCCGCGGTGGCCGCGGCGAGCTCGCCCAGGGTTGCGCTCACGCCGGCACGCTGTCGCGTCGGGCGCGGATCGCCGCGCGGAGGGTTGCCCCGTCGGCGTACTCGTCCAGCCGGACGATGCGCCCGTCGGCCCCCAGGCGCGCGACGACGCAGGCCGCGATCTCCACGTCCAGCTCGGGGAAACGTACGAGGTGCTCCTCGCAGAACGCGTCGTCGGTGGCGATCCGCCGGACGTCGGTGTACTGCCACGGGCCCGCCGCCTCGCGGATGCGCAGCCAGGACTCCCGGGCGGTCACCGGGTCTGCCGGCGCGGCGCCTGGATGCGTCGCGAGGACCGCGGCCGGGTCCAGCAGCGACACCGCCGTGTCCCAGTCGCATGCCTGCGTCGCGGTGAAGAAGCGCTCGGCCGCCTCGGCGCCGCGCGGCTGTGTCGCCGCCCGAGCGGCCGGCACCTCCAGGTCCGGCAGCACCGTGCCCTCGCCCAGCGCGGGGAACCGGGGCTCGCGGCGACCGAGGAAGGCCGCCACGCCCTCGGCCAGGTCAGGGCCGTCCAGCGACGCCATGACCAGGCGGTCGGTCTCCTGCTCGCTCTCCGCCAAGGGGAGGACGGCGTGCCGGAGCACCTGCTGCTTGATCGCGCGCAGCGATGCCGGAGAGCTGGTGCGAGCGACGCGGTCGGCATACGCGACGGCCTCGTCGAGAAGCTGGTCGCGGGGGACCACCTTCGACACCAGCCCCATGGCCAGCGCCTCGTCGGCCTTCACCCGGCGGCTGCTGAGCAGCAGGTCCAGCGCGTGCGCGCGACCGACGATCTGCGGCAGCAGCCACGACGTCCCGTGCTCGGCGACCAGGCCCACCCGGGCGAACGCCGTCGTGAAGACGGCGTCCTCGGCGGCGATGCGCACGTCGCAGAAGAGGCTGTGCACCATGCCGATGCCTGCCGCCGCACCCTGGACGGCGGCGACCAGCGGCTTCGGGAACCAGGCCGGTTCCAGGTAGGTCTCGGGTGCGAGTTCCGCGGGGACACCCGTGCCGGCGCTGATGCCGTCGAGTAGTGCCATGTCCGCACCGACGCAGAAGTTGTTCCCCGCGGCCGCGAGGACGACGGCCCGGACCTCTCGGTCGGCTGCCAGCGTGCGCAGCACGTCGAGGTACCCCACGTGCAGCTCGACGCTCCACGCGTTGGCCTGCTCCGGCCGGTTCAGGGTGACGACGGCGACGCTGCCTCGCCGTTCCACGCGGACGGCCTCGGTCATCGTTCCTCCTCGTCCGGCCGTAACCGGGACTGCGCAAAAGTGAGTAGAACTCATTTCCTCTGCCCGATGATTGAGTCATACTCAGTTCGTGTCAACCATCGAACAGCCGCCCCCCGGCGTGGAGGCCCCCTCTCAGTCGGCGGACGGAAAGGGGGCGCGCACCCGGCGGACGCTGATCGGGCACCTGCTGGCCGTGATCGCCGAGTCGGGGGAGTTCACGGCCGACGCCGTCGCGGAGCGCGCCGGGGTGTCCCCGGCCGCCTTCTACGCACACTTCGCCACCAAGGACCGGGCGCTCGCCGCCTGCCTCGATGCCTCCTTCGCCGACTACGCCGCGCGAATGGCCGAGGTCGAGACGATCGAGCACCTCCTCGACCACGGCCTGGAGCAAACGCTGCGGGCGATGGTCGCGACCCTGCTCAGGGTCAACGCCGACTACCTGAGCCTGCTGCGCCTGGCCCGCAGTCGTGTCCAGAGCAGCGAGGAGCTGCGGGAGCAGTCACGGACGGGCGAGCGGGCGGCATTCGCGGCCACCGCCCGCCTGCTCCAGCTGGCGCAGGCCGCCGGTCATGTCCGGGCCGGCGACGTCGAGGTGATGACGGCGACCGTGCGCACCGTCCTGCAGGGCCTGGACTCGTGGCTGGTCCGCAGTCATCCCATCGTGGCCGCCGACGAGGTGCCGCGGCTGCTCGCCTCCTATCTCTCCCCCGGAGGACCGCATGACGTCGACGCCTGACACCGCTGCCGCGCCCGCGACGGCGGGAACCGATGTGCTCGTCGAACGACTCCCGGACGAGCCGTCCGTCGTCGTCATCACGCTCAACCGCCCAGAACGCCGGAACGCCTACACGGCCGGGCTGTGCGGCGCGCTCGTGGCGGCGCTCGAGGCCTACGACGCCGACCCCGACCTCCGCGTAGCCGTCCTGCGCGGGGCGGGGGGCGCGTTCTGCTCCGGCGGGGACGTGCGGTCCGCTGATGAGGTCGAGCAGGGCGACAGCTCGCCGTTCGGCCACGGCACCGTCATGCGCACGACCGGCCAGGCCGTCGTTCGCACGCTGCTCGCGCTGACCAAGCCGGTGATCGCCTCGATCGACGGGCCCGCGGTCGCCGGGGGACTGACGTTCGCGCTCGCCTGCGACCTGCGCATCGCGTCGGACCGCGCCCGCCTCGGCGACACGAGCGGCCGGTTCGGGTTGCTGCCGGACGAGGGCGGCACATGGTTGTTCCCCCGCGCCATGGGGCTCGAGGCGGCGCTGCGCATGAGCCTGCTCGGCGAGGTCTATCCGGCCGCGGAGGCGCAGCGACTGGGCCTGGTCGGCCAGGTCGTGCCCGCCGCTGATCTCGAGGAGGAGACCGCGGTCCTGGCCCGACGCCTCGCCGCCGCGGCTCCGCTCGCGGTGTCGACCGTTCGCCGGCTGATGCGCTCCGGGCAGGAGCAGGACGTGTCGCCGGCCCTCGAGGCGCTGCAGTTGGCGGTCGACGTGGTCAACCGCAGTCAGGACGTCGCCGAGGGCGTCGCGGCCTTCGTGGAGCGCCGCCCGCCACGGTTCCGGGGCGCCTGAGCGCCCGCGGCCCGGCTCGCCGCCGGGCCGCAGGCGTCGCGTCAGCCGGCGGCCGGCGCGGACTCCGGAACGCCGGCGCGGTCACGCGCCCGGAGGCCGTGCTTGATTATCTTGCCGCTTCCGCTCTTGGGCAGCGCGTCCATGAACTCCACGACCCGCGGGCACTTGTACCGCGCCAGCCGCGTGCGGGTGTGCTCGACGAGCTCCTCCGCCGTCACCCGGCTGCCCGGCGTGACCGCGACGACCGCCTTGACCACCTCGCCCCAGCGCTCGTCGGGGATGCCGTACACGGCCGCCTCGAGCACGTCGGGATGGGTCATCAGCGCGCTCTCGACCTCGACCGAGTACACGTTCTCCCCACCGGAGATGATCATGTCCTTCAGTCGGTCCTTCAGGTAGAGGTACCCGTCCTCGTCGACCACGCCGATGTCCCCCGTCCGGAACCATCCATCGGGCAGGAAGGAGTGGGCGGTCTCCTCCGGGCGCTGCCAGTAGCCGAGGGCGTTCTGCGGACCGCGCACCCACACCTCGCCGTCGGTGCCGGCGGGGACCTCGTCGAGCGTCGCGGGCTCGACGATCCGGAACTCGTAGTGGGTCGTGGGCTGCCCGACGGTGCCGGGGAGGTCGTCGACCTCGCCGTGCTTGCGGAAGGGCGCCACCGCCACCCCGCCGCACGTCTCGGTGAGCCCGTAGCCCTGGGTGAAGCCGCATTCGGGCATGAGGGCCATGGCGTCGGTGATCAGCGTGCCGCCCGACGGCGCGGCCCCGTAGATCAGCACCTCGAGGCTGGTGAGGTCGTACTCGCGGGCGCGCGGGTCGTGGACCAGCTGGCTGATGAGCGTGGGCACCAGGGCGCTGTGCGTGATGCGCAGCTCCTCGACGGTGCGGGCGATGTCGCCCGGATCGGCGGGGACGACGACCTCGCCGCCGGCGTGGAGGGTGGAGAAGAAGCAACCGGTCCCGCTGACGTGGAAGAGCGGGAGGATGGCGAAGAACCGCATGTCCGGACGCATCCGCCAGCGCACGCTGACCTCGGCGATCATCGCGGTCATGTTGGTCTCGCTCAGCATGACGCCCTTGGGCAACCCGGTGGTGCCCGTCGTGTAGAGCATCATCACCGTCGCCTCGGGATCGACGGGCCGCTGCGCCAGGGCGGCGCGCGCCTCGGGTGCGTCGCCCGCGGCCAGCCACTCGTCGTAGGACACCTGCGCCGGGCCGCCGGGAGCGTCCAGCCAGACCTTCGCCAGGGCGGGGTCGGCGTCCCGGAGCAGGACCTCCCACTCCGGCTCGAGGATCACGAGGGCGGGCTCGGCGTCCTCGAGGATCTGGGCGACCTCGACGGGGGACAGCCGCCAGTTGATGCCGACGAGGATGACGCGGGCGCGGGACGCGGCGAAGTGCAGTGCCACGAACTCCCGCCGGTTCCGGGCGATCATCGCGACCCGGTCGCCCGGTCGTAGGCCGCCGGCGACGAGGGCACCGGCGAGCCGGGTGGCAGCCTCGTCCAGGTCGGCGTAGGTCCACGTCTCGCCTGCCACCGTGAGCGCGGGGGAGCCGGGTCGCCCGCCGGCGTGCGCGGCCAGCACCTCGCCCATGGTCGCGCCGATCGGGGCGTGTGCGGACAGTTCGGTCACGGCAAAGCTCCCTTGCTCCTGGTGAAGGTCATCGTGCGGTCCAGCCCCCGTCGACGACGAGGACCTGCCCGGTGCAGTAGGACGACGCGGCGGAGGCGAGGTAGAGCAGTGCTCCGTCGAGCTCCGCCGGTTTTCCCGGCCGGCGGAGCATGGTGTTGCGGTCCACCCATGCCGCGGACCGCTCGTCGGTGAACACGGCGTCGTTCATCTCGGTGTGGAACCAGCCCGGGGCCAGGGCATTGACGCGGATGCCCCGTCGTCCCCACTGGCCGGCGAGTTCCCGGGTGAGACCGATAAGCCCGGCCTTGGACGCCGCGTAGCCGGCGCCCCCCAGGGGCGCCCCCGACACGAGCCCGAGGATCGAGGCGACGTTCACGACGGCCGCGCCACGGTCGATCTCCGCCCGCTCGGCGACCAGCCGGCAGAGGTCGTAGGGGGCCACGAGGTTGGTTTCGAGGACCTTGGCGAAGTCGCCGGCGGACTCCGAGTCAGTGTCCGGCCGGCCCGGGACGGCGGCGCAGTTCACCAGCACGTCGACCCGGCCGGTGCGGGCGGCGGCGGCCTCGACGAGCCGCTCGCGGTCGCCGGCGTCGGTCACGTCGCACCGGACGGCGGTGATCCGCTCGTCGTCGGCAGCGACGGCACTGACCCGTTCCAGCCGGCGCGCGGCCGCGTGCACGTGCGCTCCGGCGGCGGACAGCACCCGGGCGAACCGCGCGCCGAGACCCGAGGACGCGCCGGTGAGAACCACCGTGTAACCGGTCAGGTCGAAGACGTCGCCGGGCGCCTGAACGAGGCTCTCGCCCGGAACGGCACTCATGCGACTGCCGTGCGCCCGCCGTCGACGGCCAGCACCGCTCCGGTGGTGTAGCGGGACAGGTCGGACGCCAGGTAGAGCACAGCACCGACGAGCTCCTCCGGCTCGCCCAGCCGGCGCATCGGCACCGAGCCGACGACCTGATCGCGCAGCGTCTGGTCCCACGTCGCGCTCATGTCCGTCGCGAAGGGTCCGGGCATGACGGTGTTGACCCGGACCATGGGCGCCAGCTCCTGCGCGAAGCCCGCGGCGGCCGCGTTGAGTCCCGCCTTGGCCGTGGCGTACGGCAGCTCCAGGGGTGAGGGCCGGACGGCGGCGATGCTGGTGACGTTGATGATCGAGCCGCCGCCCGCGGCAACCATCCGGGGACCCACGACCGCCATCAGCCGGAAGGGACCCTTCAGGTTGACGTCCAGGGTCTTGTCGTACAGGTCCTCGCCCACCCCCTCGAGGCTGTCTGCCACCGGCGCGATCCCCGCGTTGTTCACCAGGACGTCGAGCGACCCATACTGCTCGTAGATGCTGTCGACGACCGGCTCGATCTCGGCCCAGCGGCCCACGTGCAGCGCGCGCCAGCCGACCTCGGCCCCCGACGCCGCCGCCAGCTCCTCGGCGGCGGCCGCGCAGGCGTCCGGCTTCCGGCTGGACACCACGACCGTGGCGCCGGCCTCGGCGAGGCCGCGGGCCACGGCCCGGCCCAAGCCCCGGGTTCCTCCGGTCACCAGCGCGACCTTGCCCTTGAGGGAGATCTCCACGGTCATCGCTGCACTCTCCTGATGTGGTCCGGTGTGCCTGTGCGGGCGGGGAACGACTGCCTCATCGGGGCACCTTGCTCCACGGCAGCCCCTTGTCCACGCGCGGATCCGGGGGCAGGCCCAGCAGTCGCTCGGCGACGATCGACCGCTGCACCTCGTCGGTGCCGCCCGCGATGCTGTAGCCGAGGGAACCGAGCACGTGGTCGTTCCAGCTGAACGTCCCCCACTCCCCGCTGTCGGCGATGAGTCGGTCACCGAGGATGGCGACCGCGGCGTCGGAGACCTCCCGCAGCAGCGCGACCCACTGCAGCTTGCGCAGCGAGCCGGTGGCGCCCAGCGACTCACCGCGTGCCCGGCGTTCGGCATCGGCGAGGCGGGTGACCTGGTTGAGATGGTGGCGGGTGTAGACCCGGGCCAGCTTCTGGCGGAGCAGAGGGTTCTCGTACGCACCGGCCCAGACGGCGAGCTGGTGGAGCTGCTCCCAGGAGCCGCCGACGTCGCCGCTGCCGTCGCTGGATTCCCGCTCGAAACCCAGCACGGCCATCGTGACGGCCCAGCCGCCGCCGACCTCGCCCACGACGGCGTCGTCGTCGAGGACGACGTCGTCCAGGTACACCTCGCAGAAGGAGGCGCCGCCGGTCAGCTGACGGATGGGCCGGACGTCGACGCCCGCCGTGTCCAGGGGGAGCAGGAAGGCGGTGATGCCGGCGTGCTTGACGACGTCGGGATCGGTCCGCGCGAGCAGGAGCCCGAACTGGGCGAAGTGCGCTCCGGAGCTCCAGATCTTCTGGCCGGAGATGACCCAGCGCCCATCCACCCGCCGGGCGCGGGTGGCGAGCGCGGCGAGGTCGGACCCGGCACCGGGCTCGGAGAACAGCTGGCAGCAGAGCTGCTCCCCGCCCAGGAAGGACCGCATCGGGCCCGCCTGCTGCTCCGGGGTGCCGAACTGGAGGAGTGCCGGCGCGACCAGGCGGACGGTCACCTGGACGAGCTCGTGGCCCATGGGCGCGGCGAAGCCGGCCTCCTCGGCGGCGAAGGCGGCGGCGAACCGCGGGTCGAGACCGCGGCCGCCGTGCTCGACGGGCCAGGACAGCGCGCCGTAGCCGTCGCGGACCTTCGTCGCCTGCCAGGCCAGCTCCGAGTCCAGGAGCGCCCGCTCGTCGGCGGGGTCGAGGTCGTGGAAGACGGAGACGTCGTGCGTGCCGACGCCCCATCCGCGGCCGACCGCGTTCCCCCGCGGCTCCAGCCGGGCGGCCAGCCAGGCGCGGGCCTCCTCGCGGAAGGCCTCGATCGCGTCTTCGGACACGGCTGCCCCGGTCATGGCTTCTCCTCCGACAGGGTGCGCGCGAGCTGATCGCGGAGCTGGTCCGGGCCGCCGAGGAGCAGCGCCGTGGAGCGCGCCCGGCGGTAGTACAGGTGGGCCGGGTGCTCCCACGTGAAGCCCATGCCGCCGTGCACCTGGATGCAGGCGGCTGCCGCCGCGATGTACGCCTCGGACGCGTGCGCCAGCACCAGGGGAGCGAGCAGGGCCAGTTCGGGTGCCCGGACGTCGACCGCCCGGGCCGCGTGCGTGACGGCGGCCCGTCCCGCGTCGACCTCCAGAAGCACGTCGGCCAGGCGGTGCTTCACGGCCTGGAACGAACCGATCGGGCGGCCGAACTGGATCCGCGCGCGGGCGTGCTCCACCGCCATCGCCAGGCACCGTGCCGCGCCGCCGATCTGCTCGGCCGCCACCGCGACCGCGGCGCGTCGCCAGGCGGTCGCACGGGCGTCGGTCGCGGCGGGGCCGGACGCGAGGACCCGGACCGGCGTCCCGTCACAGCTCACCGTGGCCAGCTCGCGGGTCAGGTCCAGGACCCGCATCGGGGTGCGGGTCATCCCGCCGGCGCCCGCCTCGACCAGCACCACCGCGGGCGCTCCGTCCAGCGAGGCGCCCAGGAGGAGCAGGTCCGCGACGGCGCCGTCCACGACGGGCTGGACGGTCCCGTCCACCACGACGTTCCCGTCCGGGGCGGCGCGTGCGACGAGGCCGGCGCTGCCGAGATCCGCGGTCGCGGTCGTCCCGGCGGCGAGCTGCGCCAGGGTCTCGCGGACCACGTCCGGCTCCGCGGCGCCGGGGAGCAGCGCCATGAGCAGTTCACCGGCCAGTACCCGGCTGGCCAGCAGTGGGCTCGGGTGCAAGGCGCCCCCGAGCTCCTCGAAGACGACGACCAGGTCGGCGAAGCCGTATCCCGACCCGCCGAGGTCCTCGGGGATGCCGATCCCGGGAAGCCCGAGCTCGACGGCCATGCCCCGCCACGCGGCGTCGTCCTGGAGCTCGCCCGCCTCCACCTTCGACCGCAGCCGCTCGTGCCCGCCGTTCCGGGAGAGGAACGCGCCGACGGTGGCGCGCAGCTCCTCCCGCTCCTCGTACGTCCCGGCGGAAACCGCCGGGACCGGCTCGGTCGCCATCGCGTTCATGCTCGTGCTCCCAACGTGGTCAGGCCCCGACGGCACAGCTCACCGACGACCGCCCCGCGGTCGGCCATCCGTTCGTCGGCCGTCTCGCCGCGGACGTAGCGGGTGTAGAGCTGGCCGCAGATGACCGCGGTGCGCCAGCAGCCGAGCGCCTCGTAGAAGTCGACGTCTCCCAGGTCGAACCCGGTGCGGGCGGCGTACCGGTCGAGCACCTCGCCCCGCGAGGGGAGCCCCAGCGACTCCAGCCCACGGATGGCGGTGGGGGCGTCCGGGTCGTCGGACGGCCAGTAGTTCAGCAGGGTGCCCAGGTCCACGAGGGGATCCCCGAGCGTGGCCATGTCCCAGTCGAAGACCGAGACGACGCGGTCGGGGTCGCCCGGCCGGAACTGACAGTTGTCGACCTTGAAGTCGTTGTGCAGCACCGACACCCGGATCGGCTCGGGACGGCGGGCGTCGAGTGCGTCGCCGAGCTCCCGGACGGGGTCGTGGCCGTCGGCGAACAGCAGGTCGCCGACACTCGGTCGGATCGCCTCCCACCGGGACCGCCACCCGCTGAGCTGGCGCTCGACGAACCCGTCCGGACGGCCCAGGCCGGACAGCCCGCAGGCGTCGGCATCCACCAGGTGCAGGTCGGCGAGGGCGTCGACGACCGCGAGGCCGATCCGGTGACCGGGCTCCGGGCCGACGGCGAGCGCGGCCGGGACGGTGCGCCAGACGACCACCCCGGGGCGGTACTCCACGACGAGGAACTCCGAGCCGATCACCGAGACGTCAGTGCCGTGGTGAAGGGCGCGCGGGGCTCGGTCGTAGCCGCGCCACAACGAGGCCAGCGCGCGGTACTCCCGTCCCATGTCGTGCCCGCCGTGGGCGACCTGGCCGAAGGGCGGGCGGCGCAGGACGAGCATCCGGTCTCCGAACGCGACCCGGTAGGTGAGGTTGGCCGCGCCGTTCGGGAACTGGAGCACCGAGAAAGGGCCGTCGAGCTCGGGCAGTTGCTCGCGGAGGTAGGCCTCGAGCCGCGGCCAGTCCAGGTTCTCGGCCTCGCGGACCGGAGCCACCTCGGCGGGCTCGGTCATCGGGGTTCCCCGTCTCGCAGCGCGCGCTTGAGGATCTTGCCGCTGCCGGTCTTCGGCAGGTCGTCGGCGAAGTCGATCAGCCGGGGCCGCTTGTAGCGGGCCAGCCGGTCGGCAAGGTGGTCGAGGAGCTCCTCGGCCGTCAGGGCGGACCCGGGCCGACGGACGACGACGGCCTTGACGGTCTCACCCCAGTGCGGGTGCGGAACGCCGTACACGGCCACCTCGAGGACGTCGGGGTGGCTGCTCACCGCCGCCTCGACCTCGACGGAGTAGATGTTCTCCCCGCCGGAGATGATCATGTCCTTGAGGCGGTCGCGGATGAACAGGAAGCCCTCCTCGTCGACGGCACCGATGTCCCCGGTGCGGAACCACCCGTCGGCGGTGATCGCCGCCGCGGTCTCGTCGGGGCGCCCCCAGTAGCCCGGCGTCCGCTGCGGCGTGCGGAGCCAGATCTCGCCGTCCTGCCCTGGAGGCACGTCCGCCCCCGTCCCCGGGTCGACGACGCGGACCTCGCAGGTCTCCAGGATCCGCCCGGCCGTGCCTGGCCGCGGGTCGGCGTCGCCGTGCCGGACCAGGGGAGCGATCGCCACCCCGGCGAAGGTCTCGGTGAGCCCGTAGCCCTGGGAGAAGGCGGTGGTGGGCAGCATCGCCATGGCTTCCTCGATCAGCCGGCTGCCCGAGGGCGCGGACCCGTAGATCAGCACCTCCAGGGACGTGAGGTCGTAGGAGGACGTCGCGCGATCGTGCACGAGGCTGGTCAGGATGGTCGGCACGAGCACGGTGTGGGTCACGCGGTGCCCCGCGATGGCAGCACCGATCTCGTGCACGCCCGTGCCCGCCGGGATGACGAGTTCGCCGCCGACGTAGACGGTGTCGATGATCGAGGTGATGCCGCTGACGTGGAAGAAGGGCAGGGCGGCCAGGAAGCGCATGCGGTCGTGCATGAGCCACTTCGGCGAGACCGTCCGCACCATCGCGTCGGCGTTCGCCTCGGTGAGCATCACGCCCTTGGGGCGGCCCGTGGTCCCGGTCGTGTAGAGCTGCAGCATCACGCGGTCCGCGGGCGGCGGCTCGCGGCGCAGCAGATCGGCGCCCTCGTCCGGGTCGCTGGCGGCCACCCACCCGACGAAATCCTCGTCCGGGCCGTCCAGCCACACGACCGACGTGGAGTGGTCCGACGCGGCGTCACCGAGCAGGTCGCGGAACTCCTCCTCGGCGAACAGCAGCCGTGCGGTGCTGTCGGCCAGGACGGTGCGCAGCTCGCCGGAGGCGAGCCGCCAGTTCAGGCCGACCAGGGCCACCCCGGCCCAGGACGCCGCGTAGAGCAGTTGCACCCACGGCAGACCGTTGCGCGCCAGGACGGCGATCCGGTCGCCGGGCTGCACACCCGCCCGCCGGAGGGCGGAGGCCAGCCGTGCGCAGCTCTCGGACAGCTCGGAGTAGGTGGTCCGCCGCCCGGTCCGGTCGGTCACCGCCGGGGCCTGTGGGCGGTGCGACCCGTGCTCCGCGAGCGCCTCGGCCAGGGTGGTGGCGACCGTGCCGTACGACGCGGGTGGCGTGCTGGCGAGCGTCTCCACGGCGCGGCTCACCGCCCGGTGGCGACGGGCAGCTCGTCGCTGGGCCCGAGGTGCCCGCCGGCGAGTGCGATCGCCGACGCATACCGGGTCATGGCCTCCTCGCGGGCCTGGGGCAGGTGGGCCCGCGGGAAGAGGCCGCCAGTGGGCTCGTACCCGCGCAGCAGGCTCTTGGCCACCTGCAGCTTGTGCACCTGGGTGGGGCCGTCGGCCAGGCCCATGTGGAAGGACTCGAGGACCATGCCGGCGAACGGCATCTCGTTGCTGACGCCCAGGGAGCCGTGCACCTGCAGAGCTCGGGCCGCGACGTCGTGCAGCACCTTCGGCATGGCCGCCTTGACGGCGGAGATGTCGCGCCGGACGAGCTCGTAGTCGTCGTACTTGTCGATCTTCCAGGCGGTCTGCAGGACGAGCAGTCGGAACTGCTCGAGCTCGATCCAGGAGTCGGCGACCATCTCCTGGACCAGCTGCTTCTGCGACAGCGCGCTGCCCTTCGTCGAGCGCGACACGGCTCGCTCGCACATGAGGTCCAGCGCGTGCCGCACCAGGCCGATGGTCCGCATGGCGTGGTGGATCCGTCCGCCGCCGAGCCGGCTCTGGGCCACCGCGAACCCCTCGCCACGGGCGCCGAGCAGGTGATCGGCGGGGATGTGGACGTCGGTGTAACGGACGTAGGCGTGCGTGCCCTCGTTGTCCGCGTGCTCGGCCAGCCCGACGTTGCGGATGATCTCGACGCCCGGGGTGTCGGTCGGCACGACGAACATCGACATGCGCTGGTGCGGGGACGCCTCGGGGTCGGTGACCGCCAGGACGATCAGGAACGCAGCGAAGCGGGCGTGCGAGGAGAACCACTTCTCGCCGTCGATCACCCAGGTGTCGCCATCGAGCCGGGCGCGGGTGACGAACTGCAGCGGGTCCGACCCGCCCTGGGGCTCGGTCATCGAGAACGCCGAGACCACCTCGTTCGCGATGAGCGGCTCGAGGAAGCGCTTCTTCAGTTCCGGCGTGCCGAACCGGGCGAGGATCTCCGCGTTGCCCGAGTCCGGTGCCTGGCAGCCGAAGACCATGGGGCCGCAGTGGGTCCGGCCGATGATCTCGTTGAGCAGCGCGAGCTTCACCTGCCCGTACCCCTGACCGCCCAGTTCGGGCCCCAGGTGCGTGGCCCAGAGGCCCTGGGCGCGAACCTTGTCCTGCAGCGGCGGGATGAGCGCCTGACGGATCGGGTGCGCCAGATCCCAGGCGTGCCAGATGACGTGGTCGAGGGGCTCCACCTCGGTGGTGACGAACTCCTCGACCCAGTCCAGCTGCGCCTGGAAGTCAGGGTCGGTCTCGAAGTTCCAGCTCATGGGGGTCCTTCCGGGGCGGGGAGTCGGAGTGGGCGGTCAGCGGGTGAGCACGGTGCACGCGCTGATGCCCGGAGCCCCGTAGACGTGGGTGAATGCGGTGCGGGGGGAGTTCGGCACCTGGCGGGCACCCGCCGTGCCCCGCAGTTGGCGGACGGACTCGTAGACCTGGCGCAGGCCGGAGGCGCCGATGGGCTCGCCGTTGGCCAGGCAGCCCCCGTCGGTGTTGACCGGCAGGGAGCCGCCGATGCGGGTGGCGCCCTCGGTGATCAGCTTCTCCTGCTCGCCGTCGGCACAGAACCCGGTCTCGGCGAGGTGGATGACCTCGGCGCCGGACTCGGTGTCCTGCAACTGCGCGACGTCGATGTCCTCGGGACCGACGCCGGCGCTCTCGAAGGCGGCCCGGGCGGCGTCGACGCTGGGGCTGTCCCCGCGCTCCAGGGAGAGGCCGGGGGAGAAGACCTC
>Ga0308173_10000652_pt1 | contig 15433 bp, 13 predicted proteins | sample PhyPR1_FD_203716 | JGI IMG/M metagenome (GOLD analysis project Ga0308173, IMG submission 203716) | Soil microbial communities from UC Gill Tract Community Farm, Albany, California, United States - DLSLS.P.R1 | ecosystem: Environmental > Terrestrial > Soil > Agricultural land | place: USA...
CAAGCGATCTTCTCAAATCTCCCTTCCACCACCGCATCGTAGATGTACGCCACACCCTTCTGTTCCTGGCGCATCGCCGCTTCGATCTGAATGAGCGAGCTGCCGGCGTAAAAATGCAAATTCAAATCGCCCGAGAACGGACCCGCGCGGAGGCGGTTCAAACTCACTGTCGCCCGCGCCCCTGCGCTTTCCACGCGGACCGATTTCAAATCCAGTGCTGCCGTGAAATGCCGCACCGGTCCATTGGTGCCAGTCGCCGGTTTATCGAAAAAAATGTACTTCACTCCGGGCCGTTGAACTCGCGCGCCGGTAGTAATATCAAACACTGGCGTCACCTCCGACGCCAACACCTTACCACTAACCCCCAGAGCCTTCAGGAGCGGCTCACCTGGTCGAAGAGAGAGAGTTGCCGCACAGTTCCGTTCATGGCTGCCGCGCCACTTGATTTCCAGCGCCTCTCCCGCTCGCGCAATCAGAACGCCGCATCCCGAATCGTATTTTGGGAACTCGACATCCAACGCCAAAGCGCCTGATCGGAAAGCACCCGCGAAAAGCAACAGCAGCGCCGAACCTCGAACCAGCTTCAACATTGGTCAAATCACGATGCTGACGTGCTTGGTTTCGAGGAATGACTCCATACCTTCGATGCCCAACTCACGACCCCAGCCACTCTGCTTCACGCCGCCAAACGGTGCTTGCGTGGCCGTCGGCAACCCGTCATTAATCCCGAGCAATCCCGTTTCGAGACCTTCTGCCAAGCGGAACATCCGGCTCAAATCTCGGGTGAAAGCATAAGCGCTCAAGCCGAATGGAGAGTTGTTCGCCTCGCGAATCGCCTCCTCTTCCGTATCGAACGGGCAGACCGGCGCGATTGGCGCGAACGTCTCTTCATACATGCACAATCCTCCCTTTGGAACATCTGCCAGCACCGTCGCTTCGAAGAAGAATCCGCCGCGCGGCAACCGTTTCCCGCCGCAGAGCAACCTTGCCCCACCGCGCACCGCATCTTCCACATGCTCGGTCGCTTTTGCCACAGCGTCCTCATCGATCAATGCGCCGATCTGGCTTTGGGGGTCGAGACCATCGCCCACGTTCATTGGCCGCACTTTTTCCACGAACAGTTTCAGGAATTCCTGGTAAATACTGCGCTGCACATAAATCCGGTTTGCCGCGATGCACGACTGGCCCGAGTTGCGGAACTTCGCCAGCATGGCGCCGTTCACCGCCACATCCAGGTCCGCGTCCTCGAATACGATGACCGGCGCATGCCCTCCCAGCTCCAACGAAAGCGGCTTCACGCTTTTAGCTGCGCCTTCGATCAATTGCTTTCCCACCTCAGTCGAACCCGTAAAGGTGATTTTCTTGCACAACGGATTCTCCAGAAACTCTTTCCCGATTTCCGACGCGCTGCCCACCACCAATTGAAAAACCCCCTTCGGCAATTTCACCGTGTCGACGCATTCGGCAAACGCTGCCGAAGACAGCGGGGTCTTGCTTGCCGGTTTCAATACGACTGTGCAACCCGCTGCTAGCGCGGGCGCGACTTTTCGCACCGCAAGCGTCAACGGAAAATTCCACGGGCTGATTGCTCCCACCACGCCAATCGGCGTCTTAAAAACCAGGTGCCGTTTCTCTTCCGTCTGCGGAGGAACGATCCGCCCGTAACCGCGCCGGGCTTCTTCGGCAAACCACGTCAAATGGTCTATCGTCAGGGCCACCTCCCCAAGGCTCTGGGTCAGCGGCTTGCCATTCTCAAGGGTGATAAGCCGCGCGATTTCATCCCTTCGCCTCTCCACTTCCGCTGCCACCTGCCGCAACAATTCGCCCCGTTTTTTTCCGGTCACCTGCCGCCAGCCGATAAACGCTGCATGCGCGTCTTTGATCGCTTGCGCGACCGTTGCCCGCGGCACGGTGCACATGCGGGCAAAAGCTTCGCCATTCGCTGGGTTCGTGACAACGTATGTATCTTCGGTAATCGTTAACTGGCCGTTGAGGTAAACTGCGTAGGTTTTCACTTCCGGAATCTTTGCGGCGTTCACGGGTGGGTGCAACGAAAATTGCGGAGGAACAAGCCCAACAAAAAAGCTGCGATGACGTTTGTATCTGTCGTGCCCTTTCGGGCTTCATCATCGCAGCCACCGTAAAAATACAACAGTACGCTTCTTCTGCAAGCCATTCGACTAAAGGAAAACACCTACCTTCCAAGAGGGGCTGGACAGTAGCATGATGTTCTCAGGCCGTAGCTGACTGAAAAAGACCTCGAGTGAGGAGTCTACCAGTAAGTCCCCGCGGCCTGCTTTTTTTCTATTTTCGAAACAGCCACAGCAAAAACGTAAGAATCACACTCAGCAACAGGCACGTCACTATCGGAAAATGGAACCTGAAATTGCCTTTGCTGTAGTGAATATCTCCCGGCAACCGCCCCAGCCACCCGTTCCCCACACCGGACCAAAGAAATAGTCCGATCCCCGCGATCACCAGCCCAACCACAAAAATAGTTTTCCCGACCTCGTTCATGCTGGTCCTGCTTGAAGTCTTTCGAAACCTTCTTCGATGAACGTCGTTCCCTGAATCCGAGCGAGCCTGCTGTATAAGCCGCCATCCAGCGCGACGAGATCCTCGTGCGTCCCTCGTTCAACGATTTGCCCCTGCCGCATCACCAAAATCTGGTCCGCCTTGCGGATCGTGCTTAGCCGATGCGCTATGACAAAGCTCGTCCGATTGGCCATCAATCGCTCCAGTGCTTCCTGAATCAGTTTCTCCGTCGCGGTGTCCACGCTGGCAGTAGCTTCGTCCAGAATCAGGATCGGCGTGTTCTTGAGCAGGGCCCGGGCAATACTCACGCGTTGCTTCTCTCCAACACTCAGCTTCACACCGCGTTCGCCCACCCGCGAATCATACCCGTCCGGCAGGCGTTCGATAAACTCGTGGCAATTGGCGGCTTTCGAAGCAGCAACCAGTTCCTCGGCCGTCGCATCGAGCCGCCCATATAAAATGTTTTCATGGATGGTGCCGTTGAAAAGAAAAGCCTCCTGGCTCACCACGCTGATGTGTTTGCGCAAAGATTCGAGCGTGATCCCGGTAATGTCCTGTCCATCAATCGTGATTTGTCCCGAAGTCGCTTCATAAAACGCGGGCAGCAGGTTTACCAACGTCGATTTTCCCGCGGCGGTCGGACCGGCGAGCGCAATCATCTCTCCTGGCCGGGCATGCAGCGAGACGTTCCGCAGCACCGTGCGGTCAGCCTGATAACCGAAACTGACGCTTTCGTATCGGACCTCCCCGGCGACAGGTTCGCGCAAGGCCTGGCGCCGCATGCCATTTGCGCGCTCCACCGGCGCATCCAGAATATCGAAAACCCGCTCACCCGCAGCCCGCGCCGCCTGGACCATCTGGTTTAAACCATGCAACCGCGTCACTGGCTCGTAAAACAAGCCGAGGTAAATCGTGAACCCGACCAATTGGCCCAGCGTCATTTTGTCCGCCAGCACCTGGCGTCCACCCACCCACAACACCAATCCCGTCCCAAGCGCGCCGGCAAAACTCATCGCCGGCGAATACGCCGCCCACACGCGCATCACGCCCAATGTGCCCTTGCGAAGATTATCCGCGCGGTCCGCAAACCGGCTGTCCTCGTGCTCTTCTCGCCCAAATGCTTTGATTTGGCGCACCCCTTGCAAATTATCCATCAGCAACGCATTCATCGCGCTGGCGGCTGCGCGCTGCGTGCGGTAGCGGTGGTGCGCGGTCAGTGTGTACCAGAGCGCGCCCCCAGTCAGAATCGGCAGCGGCACAAGCGCGACCGCCGCTAGAATCGGATTGGTCGTGAACATGATCGCGGTCACGCCCACGATTGCCAGCAGCGCCACCGTTCCCTGCTCTGTTCCGTCGATCAGAACCCGTTCCACCGAGTTTACATCCTCGATCACTCGGGTCATCAAATCCCCGGAAGCACGCTGGTCAAAATAGTTCACCGGCAATCGCTGCAGCCGCGCGTACACCTCCCGGCGCATATCGTAGATCACATTTTGTTCGAAAGTATTGTTCACCAGGATGCGCAAACCGTTGAACAAATCGCGCAGCAGGAAAGCACCGAGCAATCCAAGCATCATCGGGACCAGCAGATTTACTCGTCGTTGACCGATAACTTCGTCGATGACGAATTGCGTCAGCTTGGGATAGGCCAGCGAAAACAGCAGCGAAACCACCGCACAACTCACCGTCCCGGCAGCCATCCATTTGTAAGGCCGCAGATAACGCGCGACCCGCCGCACGACTTCCCAGGTCGATTGCGATTTGGCTCGGAAACTCGGGTCGATGCCGCTCGACGCCATATGATGTACTGACATTATGGCGCGCAATATACAGTGACTTCTCCATGTGAAAAAGCGTGCAATGAGAATCCTCCTGAACTAAAGTCCCTCCGATGTTTGCGCCGGTCTCAACCAAAGATCCGGCCGCCGTGGAGGCGGAGGCTCAGTTCGCTTGTCTCGACATGTTTCCGACTTGCGACCAAATGTTCGTTCCGCAGTTTTTTGACTGGGCCCTGCAGGCTTTCAGCGGCAAATACAAGGATTACCAGGCTCTCGATGCCAGTTATCATGACATCGAGCACACAATGCAAGGCACCCTTTGCTTTATTCGCCTGCTTGTGAGCCGTCATCGGACGGGCGCCCAACCTCCCCTGACCAAAAGCATGTTCCAACTGGGCCTGCTCGCCATCCTGCTGCACGACACCGGGTACCTCAAAAAACGGGACGACACCAAGGGTACCGGGGCCAAATACACGGTCACCCATGTCGGACGCAGCGCTGACTTTGCGACCGAACTCATGCGGGACAAAGGCTTTCAGGAACCCGAAATCATGGCGGTTCGCAACATGATTTCCTGCACCGGCGTCGATTCTCCTTTCGAAGGCATTCATTTCCAGACCGAACTGGAGCGCGTTGTCGGCGCTGCCCTCGCCAGCGCAGATTTGCTTGGTCAAATGGCGGCCGAGGACTACGTCCGCAAACTACCCGTGCTTTACGGCGAATTCGTTGAAGCCGTCGATTTCTCTGGCTCGCACGACCACTTCATCGCTTCGTTCAACAGCGCCGATGATTTAATGCGCAGGACCCCGGCGTTCTGGCAGCAGCACGTCGTTCCCAAACTCGACCACGATTTCTGCGGTGTTTGGAAATACCTCAATCAACCTTTCCCCCACGGTACCAACGCCTACATGCAGCGCGTCCAATCCAACATGGACCAACTCAAATCTCTCACTCTCTGAGCCCCAAGGAGCTCCTTCGAGACTCCAGCCTTCAACTCACGCGAGGATTGAAGATTCAAGATTCGACATTGTAACTTTGTAACCATGTAAACCCTTCCTGGGTATTCACAACCCGTGCCAACCGCTCGTACTGACAATACCCCATGGAAATCTATCGCTCCGCCAGCCATAAAGGAGGGCGTACTTTTGAATCAATGGTAACCAAACTGAAACGGTAAATTAAATCCAACCCCTATAAGGAGTAACCGAATGCAGGCTCGACATATGGAAACAACGACCCTCGGACGTGAAGTAGTCCCAACCGCCCCTAAAACGGCGAAACCTCGTGCGACCGCCAGGGATAACGGTCAGAAAGCATCGAACCAAAAGACTGTCGAATTGAATTTCGAAATGCCCCAGGCCCGCTCCGTCGCAATCGCGGGAACGTTCAACAATTGGGATGCTAAAAAGAACCAATTGCAGAAGGACGGCAATGGTTGGAAAGCCACGCTGACTCTTGCCCCTGGCCGATACGAATACCGCTTCGTCATCGACGGTGCCCAATGGCTCAGCGATCCCAAAGCTCGCGAGTCCACCCGAAACATCTACGGGAGCACGAATTCAATCCTCGAAGTTTAGGCCTGCGAATCGCGACTCTGTCGCCGCGACCCGCAGCGCGTTTAACCGCGTATTCCGGACGTGCTGCGGTTGGTCTCCGCCAGACAGCCGCAGTCTGCCAGCCCTATCCAATCCTCGCCCGCGCACTCATAACCCACGCTGAGTGGTGTTGCTCAAAGCCAATCCTGGGGTAATACGCTTGTGCTTTCGGTGCAGCGAGCAGGATAAGTTTGGCGTTCGGCCCCAGCTTCGATTGCGTGAGCCGGATCAATTCCTTCCCAATCCCCGTTTTCTGATACGCCTCATCGACCGCCAGGTCTGATAGATAGCAGCAATACTCGAAATCGGTCACCGAACGTGCGACGCCCACCAACATTTCTGCGTCCCATGCAGTGCAAAGCAGCTTCGCATGCTCAAGCATCGCTTCGATGCATTTCAAATCATTTACTGGCCTGCGCTCCCCAAGGCTTGACCGTTTCAGAACATCAACAAATTGCCCAGGCGTAATTTGCGCGTCAGTGCGGTATTCCACGTTCATTTCTCTACCTGCAAACCGTAACCAAGCATTCGGCTGAAAACGAATCACTTTTTCGGCTCTGCTCGTGCGGCAAGCTCTCCAGTTCCAAATGTTTCCAGCCTCCGTTCGCTTTCTTTCCTTCCGTTGAACATCTTGGTAAAAAGAACGCACGCAAGATAAGTTTGCCATGCCCAAAGAGACCTGGATTGCGGGGGCGGTCCTGACCGTTCTCGCGGTCGTCGGCGTGGTTGTGCTCGCGTCTCGACAGCACGGCCGCGAGATTGACCAGAGCAAAAACGAACTCGGTGACGCCCGAGCCGCGCTCAGCAAATCTCAGGCTGAAGCCGAAGAACTAAGCAGGAAACTTTCTGAGGCGCAGAGTCAAAACGAAGACCTCAAAAAGGAGCAAGAGGCCGCCATTCAAATGCACAAAGGTCTCGAAGATGAGATGCGCTCCGCGCTCGAATCAAAAGATGTCACCATCTCGCAACTCCAGGGCAAGCTCACCGTCAACATCCTCGACCGCGTCCTGTTCAGTTCGGGCGAAGCTGATTTAAAGCCGGAGGGCGCAAACGTTCTGCGAAAAGTGGGCACCATTCTTCTCCAGCATACGAATGTGACGGTTCACGTCGTCGGTCACACAGATAACGTGCCCATCCGCGCCTCGGCGCGCAGCCGGTTCGCCAGCAACTGGGAACTCTCCACCGCCCGAGCAACCGCGGCAGTGCGATATCTTACCGAATCCGCCGGACTGGATCCCCGTCGGTTTGGAGCTGTCGGTTACGGCGAATTCCGGCCGCTCGCGGACAACTCGACCGCCGAAGGGCGCGCCCGCAATCGGCGTATCGTGATTACCATCGTCTCTGACGAACTCGTCGGCGCCGACACGACTCAGGCGAAGACCAACCGCATGGCTCCGGTTCAAACGACGTTCGCCAAACCTGCCACGAACTCGCTCTCCAGTTCGAAGTCCCCGGACCACGCTCCTGAGGATTGAGTTCCCCCAAGCTTGTGCTTCCGCCGCCCGCATACTATAGTTTGGCACTGTGAACCGATTGACCAGGCACGAACAGTTGGTTCTATGCCTTTTCATAGGATTGCTCCTGACCGGTTGGGCGGTTAAAATTGTTCGGAGCGCCCATTGGCAGAAGCAAACCGCGGCGCACCAGAAACTTTAAAAATGCAAGAAGCCAGTTTCGACGAAGGACTCGAGAAGATTCGGGTGAAAGACCCACGCTATACTCGCGACGCTTACATCTTCGTCCGCGAGGCCCTCGACCATACCCAGAAGACGATTGTCAAAGATGCCAAGGGCCGCATCCGTCATGTGAGCGGCCAGGAACTGCTGGAAGGGATCCGCGACCTCGCGCTGGCGCAGTTCGGTCCCATGGCGACGACCGTGCTCGAGGAATGGGGAATTCAGAAATGCCAGGATTTTGGCGAAATCGTTTTCAACATGGTCGAAAATGATTTGCTCGCCAAAACCGACAAAGACAGCCGGGCGGATTTCGCGAGCGGCTATGATTTCTTCGATGCGTTCCGGAAGCCCTATCTGCCCTCGCACCGATTGAACCAACCCAAAACTGAAGCGCCGCAACGGTCGGAAAATCTGAAGCTTCAGTAAGGCCCCTCACCTCGCTTGTGGGACGGGCGTGGGCTCGGCCACACATTTGCAGTTTATTGTGGAAGCTAAAAAGAACATCATGACATCGCCCCTTCCCCAGAATGGCGAGATCCCTGCCATCCCCTCGGGCGTTAAAACAACTACCCTCGAAAATGGCCTGACCATCATTGTCCGCGAGGACCACAGCGCTCCGGTTGTCTCCGCCCAGGCGTGGTGCATGGCCGGAAGTATTCATGAAGGCCGCTGGCTCGGGGCCGGCATGTCGCACGTCCTCGAGCACATGCTTTTCAAAGGCACTACGACCCGCCCCGGCAGCCGGATCGACCAGGAGGTCCAGGAAGCGGGCGGTTACATGAACGCCTACACGTCCTTCGACCGGACCGTTTACCACATTGATGTGCCGAACACCGGCGCAAAGGTCGCCATCGATATCCTCTGCGACATCATGCAGAACGCCAGCCTGCCAGCCGATGAGATGGAGAAGGAGAAGCAGGTCATCCTTCGCGAGATGGACATGAACGTCGATGACCCTGGCCGCCGCGCCAGCCGGCGCCTGTTCGAAACCGCTTACACCCGGAGTCCGTATCGGCTGACGGTCATTGGCTATCCCGACATTTTTCACGAACTGAAACAAGAAGACATTCTTGGTTATTACCGCGAGAAATACGCGCCCAATAACGTCTTCTTCGTCGTCACAGGTGATATCAAGGGTGAGGAAGCGGTTGAACAAATCCGCGCCGCTTACGCCAAAGCTAAAGCCAAAGCCCTGTCCCCGGTCGTCCTGCCGGAAGAGCCGCGACAGACCGCTCCACGCGAAGTCATCGAAGAAGCGCCTATCGAGCTGGGCTATTTCCATTTCGCCTGGCACATCCCTGAGTTGCGCCACCCGGACGTTCCATTGCTCGACGTGCTGGCCGTCCTCTTGGGCCATGGCCGAAGTTCGCGGTTATTCCAGGAAGTCCGCGAAAAACAAGGCCTCGTTAGCTCCGTCGATTGCTGGACCTACAGCCCCGGCAATCCCGGCTTGTTCGGCCTCAGCGCCACGGCCGATGCGGACAAATTTCATGCCGCCCGAAACGCCATGCTTGCCGAATTGGAAAAGATGAAGGCGACTCCGGTGCCCCAGGCCGAGCTGGACAAAGCGGTCAAACAATTCATCTCTGCCACGCTCTCTTCGCGCAAGACCATGCAAGGCCAGGCGCATGATCTGGGTGGAAGCTGGCTCGCGGCAAACGACCTGAACTTTTCCGAACGTTACCTCGCGGCCATCAAGCGCGTCACTCCCGCCGAAATTCAGCGGGTTGCCCGCCAATACCTCACTCCTGAGAATCGGACTTTGTATGCTTTGTTGCCACAGGGCAGCAAATCGATGGAAACGAAACAAATCGAATCTTCCAAAGAAAACGCGGTCGAAAAATTCGTTCTACCGAACGGCCTTCGCCTGCTCATCAAAGAAGACCATCGCCTGCCCTTCGTCGAATTCCGTGCCGTCTTTCAAGGCGGCGTCCTCGCCGAAACGCCAGAAAAGAATGGGCTGACCCAACTTACGGGTAAACTTTTGCTCAAAGGCACAACCACGCGGTCAGCCGAAGAACTCGCGCAGGACATAGAGTCGGTCGGCGGCAGCATCGACAGCTACGGCGGCAACAACAGTTTCGGCGTCAACGCCGAGGTCCTCAGCAGCGATTTCAACACCGCTCTGGACATGGTCGCCGACGTCCTGCTGAACCCGACCTTCCCTGCCCCTGCCCTCGAACGTGAACGCGAAGTCCAGCTCGCCGGCATCCGTGCCCAGAAAGACAATCTGCTGCAGAGTGCCGCGCGCGCGATGCGCCGCGGCCTCTTTGGCGAACTCGCCTACGGCCTCGATGCCCTTGGCACCGAATCCAGCGTCAGCAGCATCCAGATTGCCGACCTGAAAACATTTCACGACACCTACTGCCGCCCGGGCAATTGCGTCCTGGCCATCTACGGCGATGTCAAACCGGCCGAAACACGTGCCGCCGTGGAGAAAGCTTTTGCAAAATGGCAACCTTCTGCCAAATCGCACCCCTCACTGGATGTCAAACTGCCACCGCTCGATTCGATCAAACGAATCGCGGAGGTGCGCGATAAGAAGCAAGCGGTGCTGCTGGTAGGTTTCCGCGGGACTACCCTGACCAATCCGGAGCGTTATCCGCTCGAGTTGCTCCAGGAAACATGCAGCGATCTCGGCTCGCGTCTGTTCCTGCGCATACGCGAGGAGCTTGGTTTGGCGTATTACGTCGGCGCACAGAATTTCGTCGGGCTCATCCCCGGTTACTTCGCCTTCTATGTCGGCACGATGCCGGAAAAAGCGGCCCTCGTGGAAACCGAACTGCTGAAGGAAGCCGAACTCCTTCGGACCGAAGGTCTCACCGCCGAGGAACTCAGCCGGTCAAAAGCAAAAGTCATTGGGCAGCGAAAGATCGGGCGCCAGGAGCTCGGCAGCCTTGCCATGGCCAATGCCCTCGACGAACTCTACGGCCTCGGCTATGCCTATAGCGAAAGCGAGGATGCCCGGTACGAAGCAGTCACCCTTGAACAGGTCAAAGCCGTGGCGCAAAAATATCTCAAGCCCAACGCTCTCGTCATCGCCACCGTGATGCCGGTGTAATTAATTGTAGGAGACCAGGTAACGAGGCTCTAGTATGGCTGTTTAAGGCCACGCATGCCGGAGATCATTCTCACTACCCTCAACGCAAAGTACATCCACGCGGCATTTGGGTTGCGGTACCTCATGGCGAACCTCGGGCCGCTGGAAACGCGAGCGGCCATTCTGGAGTTCGATATCAACCAACGACCGTCAGACGTCGTTGAGATTCTACTCGCCGAAAAACCCACGATCATCGGCCTCGGAATTTATATCTGGAATGTGGCCCCAGCGACTGAAGTGGTCGCCACGCTCAAGAAACTTCGGCCCGATATCACCATTGTTCTTGGCGGACCGGAAGTCAGCTATGAAGTCGAATCGCAGCCGATCATTCAGCTTGCAGACTACGTCATCACCGGTGAAGCGGATTTAGCGTTTGCCAAAATTTGCGCTGAACTGCTGTCTGGGAACCGTCCCGCGAACAAGATTATCCCCGCCGAACTGCCTGACTTCGCCCGGCTGAAACTGCCTTACCGCCTCTACAACGAACAGGACATCGGCCACAGGATTATTTACGTCGAAGCTTCGCGAGGTTGTCCGTTCACTTGTGAATTCTGCCTCTCCTCCCTCGACATTCCCGTCCGGCAGGTACCCCTTCCCGAGTTGCTGGGACAATTGGACGGCTTGCTTCAGCGTGGGGTCCGCCAATTCAAGTTTGTTGACCGGACCTTCAACCTGAACCTCAATGTCAGCAAAGCCATTCTCGAATTCTTTCTCGAACGCTACCAACCAGGCCGTTTCTATCATTTCGAAATGATCCCGGACCGGCTGCCTGAAGGTTTGCGGGAGTTAATCCGTCAGTTTCCGCGTGGGTCTCTGCAGTTCGAGCTCGGGATTCAGACCTTCAACCCGGAGGTCGGGCAACTCATCAAACGACGCCAAAACTACGAACGCCTTGAGGAGAATCTTCGCTTTTTGCGAGCCGAAACCGGCGTTCATGTTCACGCCGATCTGATTGTGGGGCTTCCGGGAGAAACCCGTGAGAGCTTCGCGGTCGGTTTCGACCGCCTCGTCGCGCTCGGTCCGCAGGAGATCCAGGTCGGCATCCTCAAGCGGCTTCGCGGCACTCCGATCATCCGCCACGACGCTGAATGGGAAATGGTTTACAATCCCCATCCGCCGTACGAGATCCTGCAAAACAAGCTCCTCGATTTCGCTACGATGCAGAAGATACGCCGCTTTGCTCGTTATTGGGACCTGGTAGCGAACAGCGGCAATTTTGTGGAGAGCCATGCTTTGCTCTGGAGTGCGGGTCCGAGCGAGTCGCCGTTTTGGAGGTTCATGAGCTGGAGTGAATGGCTTCACAGCAAAACCGGCCGGACCGATTCCATCGCTCTCGTTCGGTTAATGGAATTCCTGTTCGATTATCTGACGGACGAGCGCCATCTCGAAAAAGACCTGGTCGCCGGAGCATTATACCGCGATTACCAACGCGGAGGTCGCCGGGATAAACCAGGGTTCCTGAAAATATTTTTGGCCAAAGAGAATATGGAACCTTCCGCACACCTGGAGCGCCGCGGCCTTCCGAAACGCCAGGCGCGGCATTTGGTTTAGCAACTTTTGGCTTTTAGAGAGGCGAGATAAGAGCCTGCGAATTCTGCATGCGGATCTGCCATCACTTGGTCTGGTTGCCGCAGTCGGCGTCTTATTGCTGTTAAGGCCAAGGTTCGTAAGCGTTTGCAGACGCGTTAATGCAGTGTTCGAAGATATGCAACGAGATTACGAAACATGGCTTGCATGACAGGTTGCAGCCGCGCCACGCGTTGCTCATGATCCGCAACCAACTGCTCGAACTCTGGTCGTTTGGCAAGCCGAGCAACTGTGACCGCGTACATAGCCGGTCCCGGCCCGGGAATCTTCTCAGGTATGCGAGTGAGATTCATCACCTCCGCAAGTGCTGAAACATTGTCGTGCGAGTCCAGGAATGGAATTATTTCTTCGGCCACAATCGGTTCTAAACGCTCGGCTGCCCTTGCGATCCTCCGGATTGGAAACTACGAACCAGCCATCCTCCGGAGAAACAAATCGCGCCTTTGTGGAGAACCCAAAAACTGGTGAACAAGACTCTCAACCGCCTCGATACGGACGGAGATGTTAAGCGAAAATTTAAAATCAGGATTGTAGTCGATAAGGGGAACTCCAATCACTTGCTTGCCAATCGGCGTAACCCGTACAAACGCGCCTTCGCTCTTGTTCATTCTGAAGGAAGGATCATGGATTCTTGGCTCCAACTCCTTAACATCTGCCTTATTCATTGCGGAATCATAAGCCAATGGAGGGCAATCGGGCATGCTCGATTTTTACGGACACAGTTAAGAGCTCGGAAGCAAAGGGTGGCTTTCGCTCGAGTCATCAGCTGAGGGGGCCTCTGAGGGTTTGCCCCCACAGACCTGTTGAGGCAAACCCCCTAAGACCAGAACGGCGTGCGTTTCTTTGTCACATTTCCCGTTCGGTTGACTACATAAGCGGTGATATGATTAAGACCGGGATGAACATCGAAGTGGGCACGGCTGACGCGGAACTCGTGACCAAAACCAGCGAGGGGAATCGGGACGCGTTCGGCCAAATTGTCTCACGGTATCAGGCCTTGATTTGTTCGCTGGCCTACAGTGCCACGGGAAGTTTGGGCCAGAGTGAAGATCTGGCTCAGGAAACCTTCATCACGGCCTGGAAGCACCTCGGGCAATTGCGCGAACCTGGCAAGCTGCGTGCCTGGTTGTGCGGCATTGCTCGAAATCGGATCGGCAGCTTCCTCCGCCGCGAAGGCCGCGGTCGCCTGCAAGCACCCGAATCGTTAGAAATGATACCGGAACCCTCTTCCGGGCAGCCGCTCCCCTGCGACCAGGCCATCTCCAACGAAGAAGCTGCGCTTCTCTGGCAGTCGATCCAGCACATCCCGGACGCTTACCGGGAACCGCTCGTTTTGTTTTACCGTGAGGGAGAGTCCGTCACGCGCGTTGCCGCAGTATTGGACCTTTCCGAAGATGCCGTGAGGCAACGTTTATCACGCGGGCGGAAACTGTTGCATGATCAGGTGCTCGCGTTGGTGGAAGGAACTCTCCGGAAAACAACGCCGGGCAAGACTTTCACGCTCGCTGTGATCACCGCCCTGCCTCTGCTCGGCGGCACCGCAGAGGCGGCAACCGCGGGTGCCGCAGTCAAGGCAAGCCCAGCCGGCAAGAGTGTTCTCGCGATGGCCGCCGTCGGCACGATACTCCTTTTTTACTCGTTGCTTGCCTTTCTGGCATCCCTGGGCGGCTGGGCTGGTTATGTCATGAGCCGAGCCTGCGCCACCTCGTCCAAACAGTGCGAGAATATTATCCATTTCTGGCGTACGGTCGCCATCGGCTTCTCGTTCTGTCTGTGCCTGTGGCTCGTGTTTCCGCCCTTGCTGGCCTTCGTTCGTCCATGGTTGATTTCGTTTGGTTGGATGCGCCCTTTTATCCTTGAACATTACCTCGGCGGACTAAAGGCCTGGACGGACCTGTTTTGCGGGCTGGCCCTCATCGCCCTCGCACTATGGGTGCGGCGTTCGTGGCGTGATTTCCCCAATCAGGACGCGGTCACGCAGACGCCCACTACCAGACTGCACCGGACGAGGTTTATCGTCTGGTTATCGCTGGGAATGATCGGGCCAGCTTGCCTGGTTGTGCTGTTTCTCTGGTCTATGCTGAACCAGACGGTTGGGCCGATGGCGGAGAAGCGCCTTACCGCTGGGGAGGTGCAACGCATAGTCACCGAGCGCAAGGACGCCCACTTCGCGGTGTGGCGGGGATGGAATGGCACGAAGAATTTGCACATTGCCTTGCCTGAGGAAAGCGGCAGATTCACCATCTGCGCTACCGCCGATGAGGCCATGCTGCGGATGCTCGATCGGAACAATATTGATTACAACTCCATCCGGGCCGATATGCAAGAGCCCTGGCCATTTGGCCGCCTTCTGACTGCATTCCTGGCGGCCATGGGCGGAGTGCTCCTGCTGCGTCACCCCCCGAAATGGTTGCTGGGAAACCATCGCGCCCGAGAACGCCAAAAGCCTGGAACGGCAGAACTCCGTGTATGGCAGATTGCTTCTGCAGATTCGCGCCAATCGGCTGATGGGGAGAACCTTTGGAACGTCTTCGCAGTGGTCTTTCTGCTGGTCTTCGGCGCGAATGCGTTGGCCGCAAAGGGTCTTTACGTCGTGCTCTTTGTGGGATTGATAAAGGGAGCTTTTCTCGGTCTGGTAGCCGCAATCGGCGTCTTATGTCTGCGAGTTAAGGCCAAGGTTGGGTAAGGCGTTTGCCGTGAAAAGGCTTATGACCATGATTTGCGTGCTCGTTGCGTTGGCTGCGGCGGTCGTGCTTGTGGCCACACGAGGCAGCACCGTTGCGCGGCCCTTACCGGCTCGGGACGCCTCGCTTCTGCTTCTTGGCCTTACCAACTTTCCCCGAGGCAGCTTCGCTATCTTCTGCCTTAGCAACAGCACACGGATGCACATTGCTTGCATTTCGGCGGCTTTCGCAGAAGCCAGCGCGGGTGCCTGGACGAGCACGCCACTCACCGGCCGGGCAAGCCGCGCGGTGCGCGATTGGCTCGGCGTGCCTGAGGAGCTGAAGCCGAGCCAAGCGGTTTCATTCCTGGTGCCAGTGCCAACCAACAGCGGAGCCTGGAGACTTGTCTTCATGTGCCAGGAACAGACGCCGATTACGGATGCCATGACTAATATTGTGCGGCAACTGACCGACACCAACGCCGCACGACTCCAAAGCA
>Ga0308173_10000654_pt1 | contig 15420 bp, 16 predicted proteins | sample PhyPR1_FD_203716 | JGI IMG/M metagenome (GOLD analysis project Ga0308173, IMG submission 203716) | Soil microbial communities from UC Gill Tract Community Farm, Albany, California, United States - DLSLS.P.R1 | ecosystem: Environmental > Terrestrial > Soil > Agricultural land | place: USA...
TTGTCCGTCAGGGCGGAGACTTCCGTGGAAAGGTCGGTCATGCCGTCACCCCGCGACGGGGCTCCCTAAACGCAACCATCGCGGCATCCTGTCGCACGAACTCATCTATCCGCAAGCCCCGGTCTTGATCACGCCTCACCGACTTCAACGCGCGAGCGCGGCCAGCGAGCCGAAATCACCGCGCCGCGCGGCCTTCCGTTCTGAAAGGTGACGACCGCCCCGGTCCTTTCCAACAGGGTCTTGGCGATGAAGAAACCGAGCCCCATGCCGATGTGGCCGGTGCGCGAGCCCTCGGCGCCCGGCCGGGTGGTCACGTAAGGCTCGCCGAGCTTGGCGAGGATCTCGGGTGCGAAGCCGGGCCCGTCGTCGCGCACCTCCACCGAGACCGTCTCCGCATCGAAACGGGCGGTGACCAGCACCTCGGCGGCGGCGAAATCGACAGCGTTCTCCACGAAGGAGGCCAGGGCGTGGACGATCTCCGGCATCCGCCGCATGTCGGGTGAGCGCACGCCAGGCGCGCCGGTGACGATCGCCTCGACGCGGACGTCCTTCACCTCGGCGTGCGGCTCGATCACCTCCTGCACGAGCTGGCGCAGGCTCATGCGTTCGTGGACCTCGTCGGAGGCCTTGTCGGGAGTCTCGGTCAGCCTGCGCAGGATCTCGCGGCACCGCTCCGCCTGGGCCATGAGCAGCTCGGCGTCGTCCTTGACCGACGGCGTCGGCGCTTCGCGGGCCAGCTCCTTGGCGACGATGGAGATGGTGGCGAGCGGCGTGCCGAGCTCATGGGCCGCCGCGGCGGCGAGCGCGCCCAAGGCCGAGAGCTGCTGTTCGCGCGACAGGACGGTCTGGGTGACGTCGAGCGCCAGGGCCATGCGCGCCGCCTCCACCGCGCTCTGCCGCACGAACCCGCCGATCAGCGCCAGGCCGGCGATGTTGGCGATCGCCGCGCCCACCCGATAGTCCGGCGAGATCACCAGGCTGGTTCCGACCGTTTCCGGCAGCGGCAGCGAGACGTAGGCCAGCAAAAGCGAAGCCGCCGCAGCCAGTCCCACCAGGACCAGGAGGTGACGGCGCGGCAGGCTGGCCGCCGCCAGGGTCACCGGGGCGATCAGCAGCACCATGAAAGGGTTGGCCGTGCCGCCGGTCAGGAACATCAGCACCGCGATCTGGGCGATGTCGACGCCGAGCTGGGCGGCGGCCTCGACGTCGCCAAGCACCCTCTGGCCCGGCGAGGCCACGCCGGTCAGCAGGTTGACCCAGCCGCCCGCCGCCACCACGCCGAAGCAGAGTGGATACGGCGCGCGGAACCCGAGCACGAAATAGGCGACCAGCAGCAGCAGGGCCTCGCCGCCGATGATCAGCCAGCGCTGGGTGACCAGCGAACGGACGCGAAGGCGGCCCCGGTGGATCGCCCCTTCGCCCCAATCGGTCTCGCCCGGCGTCGCGCTGGCTTGCGCGGCGCCGGAGCCCACTTTATCGAAACGCCCAGCGGGCGTCGGAGAAGGCGTGGCGGGGGTCCGCACGTCAGCCATGGCCCTGTCAGGATCGCGCGCTCGGCGGTCCCTGACGAGGCCAAATGCGGAAAAGGAGCCCGAACGCGTCATGAGCCGGGGTTTCCTGGTCGTCCTCGCCGGGCTGGCCCTGGCCTTCGCGGTGCTGACGGGTCTGGCCGTCGAGCGGGGGATCCTGCGCCCGCAGCAGCAAACCGCCGCCATAGGCGGGCCGTTCCACCTCACCAGCACGTCCGGCCGGTCGGTCGACCAGAGCGTGCTGAAGGGCAAGTGGAGCGCCGTCTTCTTCGGCTACAGCTTCTGTCCGGACGCCTGCCCGACGACGCTGTTCGCGCTCGGCCAGGCCGAGAAGGCGCTGGGGCCGAAGGCGGCCGATTTCCAGACCGTCTTCATCTCGGTCGATCCGGCGCGCGACACGCCCAAGGTCCTGGGCGCCTATCTGCACACCCCGGCCTTTCCGCAGCACGTGGTCGGCCTCACGGGCTCCCCTGCTCAGGTGGCCGAGGCCGCGCATGCCTACAAGGTCTTCTATCAGGCCGCCGGCGCGGGGCCCGACTACACCGTCAATCACTCGAGCTTCACCTATCTGATGAACCCGAAGGGGCGCTTCGCCTGCGTGATCCCCTACGATACGCCTCCCCAGGCGATCGCCGCGCGCGTGGAGAAGGCGATGTCACAGGGCGCGGCGGCGACGAGCTGCTGAGCGCGCGCGCCGCGCCGGATTGTTCGGCCGATTAACGATTCGCATGTTAATGCCGCAACGCACAATGGCGAGGCGGCATGCTCTATTCGCTCTACGAGGCGGGCTACTACGCGGCGACGCCGCTGCGCATGGCGGCTCTGATGTCGCGGGAATTCTGGTCCTCTCCGCTGAACCCGGCCCGCGAGACCGAGCTTGGACGGAGCCTTTACGCCGCCTCCGATCTCTACGCGAACCTCACCCGTCGCTATGGCAAGCCGGCCTGGGGCCTCGATGAGGTGTCCGTGGAGGGCCGGCCGGTTCGGGTTACGGCCGAGACGGCCTGGTCCTCGCCGTGGGTGAACCTGCTGCACTTCCGGCGCGATCCCGCAGGCCTGGCCGCCGCCGGACGCGCCGCGCCGGAGCCGAAGGTGCTGATCGTGGCGCCGCTGTCGGGCCACCACGCCACGCTGCTGCGCGGCACGGTCCGCGCCTTCCTGGCCGACCACGAGGTCTATGTCACCGACTGGGCCAACGCCCGCGACGTGCCGCTCGGCGACGGCCCGTTCGATTTCCACGACTACATCGACCGCGTCTGCGACATGCTGGGCGAGATCGGGCCGCGGGCCCACGTGGTGGCGGTCTGCCAGCCCGGCCCCGCCGTCCTGGCGGCGGCCGCCCTGATGTCCGAGGACCGCGACCGGAACCGGCCCGCCTCGATCACCCTGATGGGATCGCCCATCGACGCCCGGCTCTCGCCGACGGTGACCAACCGGCTCGCCGAGGCGCGGCCGTTCGCCTGGTTCCAGTCAAACATGATCTATGCCGTGCCGGCCCCGCACCCCGGCGCAGGCCGGCGTGTCTATCCCGGCTTCATCCAGCTCGCGGCCTTCCTGTCGATGAACCTCGAGCGGCACCAGGCGGCGCACCTGCAATACCTGCAGCAGCTGATGGCCGGCGATGGCGATTCCGCCGAGAAGCACCTGGAATTCTACGACGAATATCTGTCGGTGCTCGACCTCACCGAGGAGTTCTACCTCCAGACGGTGGACGAGGTGTTCCAGCGCTATCTCCTGCCCAAGGGCGAGCTCGTCCATCGCGGCCGCCAGGTGCGCCCCGAGCGGATCGCCGACATCGGCCTGCTCACCGTCGAGGGCGAGAACGACGACATCTCCGGCATTGGCCAGACGCGCGCGGCGCACGAGCTCTGCCGCGGGCTGCCCCCGGAGCTCAAGGAAGACTACGTGCAGCCCGGCGTCGGCCACTACGGCGTCTTCAACGGCCGCCGCTTCGAGGCCGAGATCTACCCCAGGATCCGCGCGTTCATCCGCCGCACGGACCCGGGCTTCGACACGACTCGCGCCTGACCCTACAGTCGCGGTCCATGGCGCCCTTCGGCAGGTCTCTCACCGATGGCGACCGGCTGGAGGTTGCCGGCGCGGTCGTGACGCTCAAGGTCAACCGTCGCGCCCGCCGCGTGTCGCTCCGGCTCGACCGGACGCGCCGCCAGATCGTCGCCACGGCGCCGTCTCCCCGGCGGCTGGCGGAAGCCGCCGCCTTCGCCCGCGAGCGCGCCCACTGGATCGCCGCGCGGCTCGCCGAGTTGCCCGCGGCCGAGCCGATCCATCCGGGCCTGGTGCTGCAGGTGTTCGGCGAGGACGTGTGGCTGGAGGCGGGATCCGGCCGCGCCCGCTGGCACGACGCCGCCGACGGCCAGCCCCACCGCATCGCCGCCATGGGCGAGGGCGAGGGCTACGCGCGCGCCGTCATGCTGATGATCAGGAAGCGCGCGCTCGCGGTGCTCGGCGAGCGCACGGCGGCGCACGCCGCGCGGCTGGGCGCGCCGATGCCGAAGGTCGCGATCATGGACGCCAAGGCCCGCTGGGGCTCATGCCGTCCGGGACGGCGCGGCGGCGCGGGCTCGATCCGCTATTCGTGGCGGCTGGCCCTCGCGCCTTTCGAGGTCGCCGACTACGTGGCGGCCCACGAATGCGCGCACCTCCTGGAGCTCAACCACGGGCCGCGCTTCTGGGCCCACGTGAAGGCGCTGATCGGCGACGAGCGGCCGCACCGCGCCTGGCTGCGCGCCGAGGGCGCCAGGCTGCACGCCTTCGGAACCTGAGGACCAATCCCTCTCCCCGCCGCGATCGTAGCTACTCAGTACGGCGGCAGGTTGGGGTCGGACTGCGGCTGCTCCGGATAGGGCTGCGGCGGCGGCCCCTGATTGCTCGGCCGGATCGCCTGCTGGGCGCCGTTCAACAGGTCGCCGATCAGATCCGACGGCTGCGGCTGCGGCGCCTCTCCGCCGGGGATGGGCGCGACCTTCAGCCGGGGCAGCGCCTGGGCCATGTAATCGTGCCAGATCCCGGCGGGCACAGTGCCTCCGGTCACCTTGCGCATCGGCGTGTTGTCGTCGCGGCCGACCCACACCGCCGTCGTGAAGCCGCCGGTGTAGCCGATGAACCAGGCGTCGCGGTAGTCGCTGGTGGTGCCGGTCTTGCCGGCCAGGTCGAAGCCGGGCACGGCGGCGCGGGTTCCGGTGCCGGAGCCGATCACCGCGCGCATCATGCGGATCATGTAGGCGAGCGCCGGCTGGCCGATCACGGCGCGCCGATCGGCGCCCCCCATGCCCTGATCGTAGAGCACGCGCCCGGAGGCGGTGCGGATCCGCTCGATGGCGTGAGCCTTGACGAAGAAGCCGCCGTTGGAGAAGGCGTCGTAGGCCTGGGCCATCTCGAGCGGGCTCACCTCCACCGCGCCCAGGGCCATGGAGGGGTCGAGCTGGATCGGCGAGGTGATGCCCAGCCGCTTGGCGGTCATCGCCACATTGGCGGTGCCGACCTCGTTGGCGAGCCGCGCGGCCACGGTGTTGATCGATTCCTTCAGGGCGATCTCCAGCGTGATCGGACCCAGGTAGCGGCCGGTGTAGTTGCGCGGCTGCCAGTTGCCGATGGTGATCGGCTCGTCCACCACCGGCGTATCGGGCGTGCGGCCGGCGTCCATGGCGGTGAGGTAGACGAACGGCTTGAAGGCCGAGCCGGCCTGGCGCCTGGCCTGGCTCACCCGATCGAACTGGCTCTGCAGGTAGTTGATCCCGCCCACATAGGCGCGCACGCGGCCTTCGCCGTCGATGCTGATCAGCGCTCCCTGCTGGACCCCCTGGCTCGCCGCCGCGGCCACGTCGCGTTGCAGCGCCTGCTCCGCGGAGGTCTGCAGCGGCAGGTCGAGCGTGGTCTCCACCACCAGGTCCTCGGTCGGTTCGCCCACCAGTTGGCGGACCTGATCGTCCAGCCAGTCGGTGAAGTACTGCGCCCGCTGGTTGGCGAGCACCGGGTTGACCCGGATCGGCCCGCCGTTGATGGCCGCTTCCTCCTGCTGGCGCGTGATGGCGTGCATGCGCACCATCTCGTCCAGCACCATGGTGGCGCGGCGCGCGGCGCGGTCGGTCGCCGCCACCGGCGAGTAGCGCGACGGACCCTTCATCATGCCGGCCAGCAGCGCCGCCTCGGAGAGCGTGAGCTGCGAAGCAGGCTGGCCGAAGTAGCGCTCCGAGGCCGCCTCGATGCCGTAGGCGCCGGCGCCGAAATAGACCCGGTTCAGGTAGAGCTCGAGGATCTGCTTCTTGGAGAACTTGGCCTCCAGCCAGACGGCCAGGATCAGCTCCTGGATCTTCCGCCGGTAGGTCTGGCTGGGCGTCAGGAACAGGTTGCGCGCGAGCTGCTGGGTGATGGTCGAGCCGCCGCGCAGCGGGCCGCCGCGATGGGTGGCGTTGTAGAACAGGCTGCGGGCGATGCCCCAGGGATTGAACCCGAAGTGCCAGTAGAACCAGCGGTCCTCGATGGCGATGAACGCCTTCGGCACGTAGGGCGGCAGCTTGTCCAGGTCGACGGGCGGCGCGTACTGGCTGCCGCGCACCGAGATCAGCGCGCCCGAGCGGTCCAGGTAGGAGACCGAGGGCTGGCGCTTCACCTGGTAGAGCTTGGAGGTGTCCGGCAGGTCGACCGAGAAGACGGCGAAGAAGGCGACCAGGAAAATCAGCGCCCAGACGCCCATCACCATGGTCCAATAGATGAACGCCTGCAGCCGCGTGCGCCTGGGGCGGGGTGGGCGGGGACCGCGCCTGTCGGGTCCGCGACCGCCGGGTCCGGGCGATTGCGCGTCAGCCATTCTCGTTGGTCGTCCTACTGTGGGCCGCCCCGACCCGGCCCGACCCTTACCTCAGCGGACGATTGCGCGCGACAAGATTGACGAGGTGTGAACGGCCCGCGGCCGCGCCTTCCTTTGCGGCCCGGCTTGGGCCACATTCCGCGCCGCGCCGCGACCCTGGGCGCCGTCTTGAGGGATGAGGAGATGCCGAGAATCAAGCTCGCCGTGGCCGTCCTGCTGAGCGCCCTGGCGCTGGCCGCCTGCAGCCAGAACAAGGGCGGCGGAGGCGGCGGCTCGGCGACGGCCCTGCCCGACGACATGAGCCTCGGCAACCCGAAGGCCAAGGTGACGGTGGTCGAGTACGCCTCGGTCGGCTGCCCGGTCTGCGACAAGTGGCAGCTCGAGGTCTGGCCGGCGTTCCGCGCCAAGTACGTCGACACCGGGCGCGTGCACTACGTGTTCCGCGAGATGCTGGTCGGCGGCGGCCCCGAGGTGACGGTGGCCGCGTCCGGCTTCCTGCTCGCCCGCTGCGCCGGGCGGGACAAGTACTTCCCGGTCATCGACGCCATCTTCAAGAACCAGCAGGAGGCCTTCGCCGACCCGCGTGGGACGCTGGAGACGATCGCCAAGTCGATGGGCATGAGCGAGGCCCAGTTCAACCAATGCGTCGGGGACGACAAGGCGATTCAGGCGCTCAACGACCGCACCGAGAAGAACGCCAAGGACAACCACGTCGATTCCACGCCCACCTTCGTGGTCAACGGCAAGATGCTGACCCCCGGCTACCACAGCCTGCCCGAGCTCGACGCCGCGATCGCGGAGGCGGGCGGCTAGGAACCGCGGAAGACGCGGAACAGATTCGCCGGCCCTCCGCGCCCAGAGCACTGGGCGCGGGCGGACGGGTCAAGTCGTCCGCCGTTGCGATCGGATGGCGCTGGTCCATACTCGCGGCTGCCGACACGGAGGGCTGGATTGAGCGCGCTTCCGCCCGCCTTGGATGTCGATCCGTTCTCCGACAGCTTCCTGGCGGATCCCTATCCCGAGCATGAGAGATTGCGAGCGGCCGGGCCGGTCGTCTGGCTGGAGACGTACGGGGTCTACGCCTCCGCACGCCATGAGGAGGTCCGGCAGGCGCTGCAGGAGTGGACCGTCTTCTCCTCGGCCGCCGGCGTCGGGCTGGCGAACATCCAGAAGGAAGCCCCGTTCTTTTCACCGCCCAGCATCCTGCTCGAGGCGGATCCGCCGCTGCACGGGCGCACCCGGCCGGTGCTGGCGCGCGCCCTGTCGCCTTCGGCCCTGCGCGACCTGCGCCCCGGATTCGAGGCCGAGGCGCATGCCCTCGCCGATCGCCTGGCGTCGCGCGGGACGTTCGATGGCGTGACCGAGCTGGCGGAGGTCTATCCGATCCGGGTGTTCGCCGACGCCCTCGGGGTTGGCGAGGATGGCCGCGAGCACCTGCTCCGCTACGCAGCCTTCCTGTTCAACGCCTTCGGCCCGCGCAACGCGCGGTTCGAAGCAACGCTTCGCGAGGGCGAGGCGGGGCGCGCGTGGGTGCTGCGACAGTGCAACCGCGGCGCCCTGCGGCCCGGGAGCCTGGGCGCCCGCGTGTTCGAGGGCGCCGACCAGGGCGAAGTTTCAGAGGAAGAGGCGGCGCTCCTCGTCAGGACGCTGCTCTCGGCCGGCCTGGACACCACGGTCCACGGGCTGGGGAATGCATTGTTCGCGCTGGCGACCCACCCCGAGGCGTGGGCGCAGCTGCATGCGCAGCCGGAGCTGGCCCGCTCTGCGTTCGAAGAGGCGCTTCGCTTCGAATCCCCGGTGCAGACCTTCTTCCGCACCACCACGGTCGAGACCGAGCTGGGGGGCATGAGGCTGCCGGTCGGGGCGAAGGTCCTGCTGTTCCTGGGGGCCGCCAATCGCGACCCGCGCCGATGGGACGATCCCGATCGCTTCGACATCGCCCGCAAGACCTCCGGTCACGTCGCCTTCGGCTACGGCATCCATAGCTGCGTCGGCCAGGCCGTCGCGCGCCTGGAAGGGGAGATCGTCCTGAAGGCTCTGGCTGAACGCATCGCGCGGCTGGACCTCGCGGCGCCGCCCGTGCCGCGGTTGAACAACACCCTTCGCGGCCTCGCGAGCCTGCCCCTCAGGGTCACACCGGGACGAGACTGACGATCGCGCGCGGCGCCGGGTCGGCAGGACCCGCGGGAGGCTCTTCAGGGTCAGGAGTCGAGGCGCCGGAACGCGCGCCGCTGGGAGCGGAAGCTGCGCCGGGCGGCCGCGGCGCTGAGGAGGGCGAGGACGGCGAAGGCGACGGCGTCCCATCCGGCCATGGAGAGGCCGAGGACGCGCCAGGGCGCCTCGTCACAGCGCGGCGCCTTGGTCATGTTTCCCTGCATGGCGCGGGCGATGTCGGCGGCGGTGACGGTGGTCGCGCCGGAGCAGCTTTCGGGGGCCGACCAGAACCTCCATTCCGCCCCGGCCTGCTGGACCGCAATCACCGCGCCGGCCAGGAAGATCACGACGAGCAGGGCCTCGATCCACGGCGTGAGCCGCCAGCCGGGCGCGAAGCGCGCGCTCAGCAGGCCGATCAGCGCGACCAGAGCGGCCGACCAGTAGGCGTCCCTCTGTTCGAGGCAGAGGTGGCAGGGCTCGAGTTTCCCGAACAGCTCGAAGGCGTGGGCGATGGCGAGCAGGATCAGGCTGGCCGCCAGCGCAATGGCGGGCCAGCGGCGCAGGATCGGATCGATCGTCGGCATGGCCAGGCTCTTACCCGCCTGCGGCGGCTTCGGCGAGCCTGTGCATCGGCGTATCGCCGGTGTTCGAAAAAATCGCTTGGCGCCGATCTTAACACCGTTATCTTAGCAGTGCTCAGTTCCTGTGCGTCACCGGAGGGGATAACCGGCGGCGGAACTCCGCAGGCCGCTGGGCCGCCTCCCCACCGGGGCGGCGCCTCCCCCAAACGACTGGAGGGCTTTCATGAAGCTCCATACCCTTGCGGCCGCCTGCGCCGCGCTCCTCTCCCTCTCCGCCACAGCCGCTTTCGCGAGCGACCCGGTCACGGCCAAGCTGGCCCAGCCGCTCGCCCAGCCGGTGAAGTTCATCGCCGGCGGCGCCATCTTCGTCTGCGAGGCCGACGCCTGCGTGGCCCGGGCGGCCACCTCGAACACCTACTCCGTCGACACCTGCAAGACGGTGGCGGCCAAGGTGGGCCCGATCGCCGCCTTCAGCGACACGCGGACCTTCACCGCCGAGCGGCTCACCGCCTGCAACGCCTCCGCCGTGGCCAAGGCCAAGGCCGGCGAAGTCGCCCAGAAGTAACGATCTCCCCAGAAGCTCCGTCAACGAGCTCTGCCCCTGGAGGGCGCCGGATCACCGGCGCCCTCTTTTTTCATGCTCAGCGGAAGCTCACGCCGCCGGCGGCCCGATCGCCCGGAGCCTGCTCACGAAGACTGTGAGCATTCCGCCGCGGCGCCTCGTCCCCCTTCTGTTGCGGCGCGAAAGGGCGCGTGCTATCAGGCGCGCGGCTTAGGGCAGGGGGTCATATCGGACCTCAAGCCCGGTGTGCTTTTCCCAAGCGCTTTCAGGCCTTTGAGCTGCAGCGGCGACGTCGCGGCGGCTTATCCATACCGACCGGGCGGAAGAGATAGGTGGCGGACCAATCCAACGCGTCGATGGTGGCGGGCCGATATGGCCGGGCGCTGTTCGACCTTGCGAGCGAGCAGAACAGCGTGGCGGCGGTCGAGGCCGACCTCAGGTCGCTGAAGACGGCGCTGGCCGAGAGCCGGGATCTGCGCGCGCTGGTGGGCTCCCCGGCGTTCGGGGCGGCGGACAAGGCCAAGGGTCTGGCGGCCATCGCCGAAAAGGCGCAGCTCCATCCCACGACCCGCAAGTTCCTCGGGCTGCTCGCCGCCAACGGCCGGGCCTCGGCGCTGAGCGAGGTCATCCGCGCCTTCGAGGCGCTCGCCGCCCAGGCGCGCGGCGCGGTCTCCGCCGAGGTCACCACCGCCGTACCGCTGTCGGCCGCCCAGGCCAAGGGCGTCGCCGCGGCGCTTCGCCAGGCGCTCGGCAAGGAGCCCGAGATCGCCACCCGCGTTGATCCCGCCATCCTGGGCGGCATCCGCGTGAAGGTCGGCTCCCGCCTGTTCGACGCTTCGCTCCGCTCGAAGCTCGATTCACTGAAATTCGCCCTCAAGAGAGCGTAAGCCCATGGATATCCGCGCCGCCGAGATCTCGGCCATCCTCAAGTCGCAGATCGCCAACTTCGGCGAGGAGGCCGACGTCTCCGACGTGGGCCAGGTGCTCTCGGTCGGCGACGGCATCGCCCGCATCTTCGGCCTCGACAACGTCCAGGCCGGCGAGATGGTGGAGTTCCCCTCGGCCGGGGTGAAGGGCATGGCCCTCAACCTCGAGCGCGACAACGTGGGCGTGGTGATCTTCGGCGAGGACCGCGCCATCGCCGAGGGCGACGAGGTCCGCCGCCTCTCCGAGATCGTCGACGTGCCGGTCGGCAAGGGCCTCCTGGGCCGGGTGGTCAATCCGCTCGGCGAGCCGATCGACGGCAAGGGCCCGATCACCGACGTGGCGGAGCGCCGCCGGGTCGACGTCAAGGCCCCCGGCATCATCCCGCGCAAGTCCGTGCACGAGCCGGTGCAGACCGGATTGAAGGCGATCGACACCCTGATCCCGATCGGCCGCGGCCAGCGCGAGCTGATCATCGGCGACCGCCAGACCGGCAAGACCGCGGTCGCCCTCGACACCATCCTCAACCAGCGCAGCATCAACGCCAGCGGCGACGAGAGCCAGAAGCTCTATTGCATCTATGTCGCCATCGGCCAGAAGCGCTCGACCGTCGCCCAGATCGTCAAGACCCTCGAGGAGCGCGGCGCGCTCGACTACACCATCGTGGTCTCCGCCACCGCCTCCGAGCCCGCCCCGCTGCAGTTCCTGGCGCCCTTCTCCGGCTGCGCCATGGGCGAGTGGTTCCGCGACAACGGCATGCACGCCGTCATCATCTACGACGACCTCTCCAAGCAGGCGGTGGCCTACCGGCAGATGTCGCTGCTGCTGCGCCGGCCGCCCGGCCGCGAGGCCTATCCGGGCGACGTCTTCTAGCTGCATTCGCGCCTCCTGGAGCGCGCGGCGAAGCTCAACGAGGACAACGGCTCGGGCTCGCTGACCGCGCTGCCGGTCATCGAGACCCAGGCCAACGACGTCTCGGCCTACATTCCCACCAATGTGATCTCGATCACCGACGGCCAGATCTTCCTGGAGACCGACCTGTTCTTCCAGGGCATCCGCCCGGCGGTGAACGTCGGCATCTCGGTCAGCCGGGTGGGCTCCTCGGCGCAGATCAAGGCGATGAAGGCCGCCTCCGGGCCGATCAAGGGCGAGCTCGCCCAGTACCGCGAGATGGCCGCCTTTGCGAAGTTCGGCTCCGACCTCGACGTCGCCACCCAGCGCATGCTGGCCCGCGGCGAGCGGCTGACCGAGCTGCTGAAGCAGCCGCAGTACGCGCCGCTCTCGGTCGAGGAGCAGGTGGCGGTGATCTACGCCGGCACCCGCGGCTACCTGGACAAGGTGGCCACCGCCGACGTCAGCCGCTGGGAGCGCGAGCTGCTCTCGTCGCTGCACGCCAGGCACCAGGACGTGCTGGACGAGATCCGCACCAAGAAGGACCTCGCGCCCGTCGAAGACCGGCTGAAGGCCGCGCTCGCGTCCTTCTCCGAGACCTTCGCTTGACGCCCGGCGTCCGCAGGAGCTGAGCAGCCGCGATGGCCAGCCTCAAGGACATGCGCAATCGGATCGGAAGCGTGAAGGCCACGCAGAAGATCACGAAGGCGATGCAGATGGTCGCGGCCGCCAAGCTGCGCCGCGCGCAGGACGCCGCCCAGAGCGCGCGGCCCTACGCCAGCCGCATGGCCGCGGTGATCGCCAACCTGGCGGCCGGCGTCTCCGGGCCCGGCGCGCCCAGGCTGCTGGTCGGCACGGGCGCCGATCGGCGGCACCTGATCGTCGTGGCGACCGCCGACCGGGGCCTGGCGGGCGGCTTCAACTCCGGCATCGTGCGGTTCGCGCGCGAACGGATCGCGAGCCTGATCTCCGAGGGCAAGGACGTGCGCATCGTCGCGGTCGGCCGCAAGGCGCGCGACCAGCTGCGCCGCCTGTACGGCGATCGCATCGCCGCCGTCTTCGAGGCCGGCGGCAGCCCGTCCCTGGTCCGCGCCGAGGAGGTCGCGGTCAAGGTCCGCGAGATCTTCGAGGCCGGCGAAACCGACGTGGTGACGCTCGTCTATTCGCGGTTCCGCTCGGTGGTGAGCCAGACGCCCATCGCCCGCCAGCTGATCCCCGCCGAAGTCGCCGCGGGCGGGACGCCGCTCGACCTCAAGGGCGCCTCCTATGAGTACGAGCCGGACGAGGAGACCATCCTCGAGGCGCTGCTGCCGCGCAACATCACCACCCAGATCTTCGCCGCCATGCTGGAGAACCAGGCCGGCTTCTTCGCCGCCCAGATGACGGCGATGGACAACGCCACCCGCAACGCCGGCGACATGATCGCCAGCCTCACCTTGCAGTACAACCGCACCCGCCAGGCGCAGATCACCAAGGAGCTGATCGAGATCATCTCCGGCGCCGAGGCGCTCTAGGAAGCAGAAGCCCATGTCAGAAGCCGCCGTGAAACAATCCCGCGCCCGCCGGGCGCCCGCCAAGAAGGCCGAGGCGCAGGTTCCCTCCGGCAGGGCGGTCGCGACCGGGCGCATCGTCCAGGTCATCGGCGCCGTCGTCGACGTGGAGTTCGAAGGCCACCTGCCGGCCATCCAGAACGCGCTGGAGACCACCAACACCGACCAGCGGACCGGCGCGCCGTTCCGCCTGGTGCTCGAGGTCGCCCAGCACCTCGGCGAGAACACCGTGCGCACCATCGCCATGGATACCACCGAGGGCCTGACCCGCGGCCAGGCGGTCGCCGACACCGGCGGCCCGATCACCGTGCCGGTGGGCCCGGCGACGCTGGGGCGGATCATGAACGTGATCGGCGATCCGATCGACGAGGCCGGCCCGATCGTCAGCGAGCACATGAGCACCATCCACCGCGAGGCGCCGTCGTTCGCCGACCAGTCGACCTCCCGGGAGATCCTGGTCACCGGCATCAAGGTGATCGACCTGCTCTGCCCCTACACGCGCGGCGGCAAGATCGGCCTGTTCGGCGGGGCCGGCGTCGGCAAGACCGTGACCATGCAGGAGCTGATCAACAACATCGCCAAGGCCTACGGCGGCTATTCGGTGCTGGCGGGCGTCGGCGAGCGGACCCGCGAGGGCAACGACCTCTACCACGAGATGATCGAGTCCAACGTCAACGTCGACCCGCGCAAGACCGGCTCGGCGGAAGGCTCGAAGTGCACCCTGGTCTACGGCCAGATGAACGAGCCGCCGGGCGCCAGGGCGCGGGTGGCGCTGACCGGTCTCGCCCAGGCGGAGTACTTCCGCGACCAGGAGGGCAAGGACGTCCTGTTGTTCATCGACAACATCTTCCGCTTCACCCAGGCGGGCTCGGAGGTCTCGGCGCTGCTGGGCCGCATCCCCTCGGCCGTGGGCTACCAGCCGACGCTGGCCACCGAGATGGGCAACCTGCAGGAGCGGATCACCTCCACCAACAAGGGCTCGATCACCTCGGTGCAGGCCATCTACGTGCCGGCCGACGACCTGACCGACCCGGCGCCGGCCACCTCCTTCGCCCACCTGGACGCCATGACCGTGCTGTCGCGCGACATCGCCGCCCAGGGCATCTTCCCGGCCGTCGACCCGCTGGATTCCACCTCGCGGATCCTCGATCCGCTGGTGATCGGCGAGGAGCACTACACGGTCGCGCGGCGCGTGCAGGAGGTGCTTCAGCAGTACAAGGCGCTGAAGGACATCATCGCCATCCTGGGCATGGACGAGCTCTCGGAGGACGACAAGCTGGTGGTGGCCCGGGCCCGCAAGATCACCCGCTTCCTGTCGCAGCCCTTCCACGTCGCCGAAGCCTTCACCAACACGCCGGGCAAGTTCGTGGAGCTGAAGGACACCATCCGCTCGTTCAAGGCGGTGGTGGACGGCGAGGTCGACCATCTGCCCGAGCCCGCCTTCTACATGGTGGGCGCCATCGAGGAGGCGATCGAGAAGGCCGAGCAGCTGGCGTCGGAAGCGTGACGCGGACAGCCTTCCTCGGCGTCTTCCTCTGCCTGGCGGTCCCGGCGGCGGCGCAGGCCGGGCCTGGATTCGCCAGCTCCGCGGAGGCCTTCAAGGCCGGCGTCGGGGCCTGCCAGCGCAGCTTCGAGGGCCTGAAGACGCAAAAGCCGTTCGGCTCCGAGCTTCCCGCCACCGCCGGCTTCGCCGAAACCGCCGAGCCCGCCGATGCGGCCGGCCTGGAGAGCGTCGACGCCGACATCGATCATCGCGTGATCGCCAAGGCCGCCCTGCCGCCCGGCGATGCGGCGGTCTATGTGGTCGCCGGGGCCTGGCGTGGGAACCTGCCGGCCTGCCGTGTGGTCGCCGTGCGCGCCCCAGGCGCCGCGGCGCTCGCCAAGGCGATGTTCGAGGACAAGGCTTCCGGCTGGACGGTCAAGGAGCCGCAGGCGCGGGACGCCGAGCTCGGCATGCTCTCGACCACCTACGGCCGCCCGTTCCTGGACGAGATCGGCGTCGGCGCCACCCTCTCCTATGCGGACGGCGCGCCGAAGGGCTCGATCACGGCGCTGTCGTCCTTCACCCTCGACAGGGATCGCTGACATGGCCGACAAGCTCAACTTCTCGCTGGTCTCGCCGGAGCGCGAGCTGTTCGCCGGCCCGGTCGACCAGGTGGACGCGCCGGGATCGGAAGGCGACTTCGGGGTGCTCTACGGCCACGCGCCGTTCATGACCGCGCTCAAGGAGGGCCAGGTGCGGGTGCATGACGGCGGCAAGATCCGGGTCTTCGACGTGCGCGGCGGCTTCGCCGACGTGACGCCCGAGGGGCTGACGGTCCTGGCCGAGCACGCGGTCGAGGCCACCTGAGGAAGCCGGGGCCGGCCCATCGCCGTTCGGCCGGCCTCGCGCGTTGGAGTT
>Ga0308173_10000655_pt1 | contig 15402 bp, 24 predicted proteins | sample PhyPR1_FD_203716 | JGI IMG/M metagenome (GOLD analysis project Ga0308173, IMG submission 203716) | Soil microbial communities from UC Gill Tract Community Farm, Albany, California, United States - DLSLS.P.R1 | ecosystem: Environmental > Terrestrial > Soil > Agricultural land | place: USA...
TGTGTATTGCTTATCGCATCCTCCGAGATCCGGTCGAGTATCGCGACCTCGGTCCAGATTACTTCGATAAGCTGCATCCTGTGCGGCTGAAGAACAGACTGGTGAAACGGCTGGAAGGACTCGGGCTTCCAAGTTACCTTGGAAGCCCGATCCCTCCCAGCCTAGAAGTTATTTTCGAAGGAATGAGCTTTGCGGTGTCGTCGTCGTGGCCCGACGTCCAGCGCCGCCGCCCAAATCCAGCCGCTTTCGCTGTCGGCAGCAACGGCTGAGAGCCATCTCCGTACCGTAATGCGGTTAACACCCACGGCAGATCCGATTTCTTTGAGGGTTTGTCCCATTCGTCTCAAGCGGAGAGCTTCCGCGACTTTGGCATCGTCCTTCTTGGTTGTGGCCGCAGCTCCCCGCGCATTGAGTGTGCTAGGTTCCGTCTCCGTTACGAGGTGGTCTGGGTTCACGCACGCATGGTTGCCACAAGTCTGCAAGACAGCACACCTGGCCGGAATTTCGCCCTTCGCGTCCTCGTATGCCCAGCGGTGCGCGTACCCGCTCTTCCCGTTGCGCGTCGCCATTCCGTGTCCGCTGCGAGGATGTTTGGCTAAGAGCCAGTTCCAACACTCGGTTTCGGGGTCGACAGTCCAACGCTGCCGTTTAAGGGGTCTGCCGTTCTTATTCACGAGAACAGCAATTGTTGAAGGATATCGTAGTCCGTCGTTCTGGCCGTCCGCCGAGTCTCTGTGCTTCGCGCCGTGCTCCGGCGTTCCCCGAACATCACGGATTCGCCACCAACTTGTCGGTATCGATGTGGCCTTTTGAAAGCGAGAGGCGAAACCGAGCGCAAATGCATGGTCGGCGGCGGCGTGCGATGGCACAGACCCGCTGTTTCAGCGACGGAGGCCCGCGCGCCCGGAACCTGGAAGAGAATCACTATCAGAAGAGTGTGTCAGCCTGCGTGAGGCGCTCACGGACTTCCAGCTTCTCGCGCGTGGTCGCCGCTCCCACGATTAGCGGGGTTTCTGAGAATCCCTACCCGGGACGTCGCGATTTGAGTCTGTCAGTTCTGATATAACTGTTGACTTCGCATAGCGATAACAACGTACATTTCCCCGCGAACTGCGGCATCGCTACCGCCCAGCCGGTCATCCTACGAAAAATCCCACGAAAAATGCTGCCGAAAACTAGGGTGGATTCATAGAGATAGATTCAGGCGGGTGGGTCCGAGGAGTTGTTTTATGGCGGCACGGGAGGCCTCTACTGGCGCACTTACAGGGACGTCCCAGTCCCCGTTTAAGAGGGCTCGGCGGGGGCGAATCCGCTCCGGATTCGGCCGAGGCGCGACTGCAGAGACCGGCGGAGCCTCCCGTTCGAGCTCTAGTGTCGGTGCGGGCGCTTCCTGCAGATTCACATAGAAACCGAGGCGCGTCAGCCGCTGGACGAGGCGATTCACTACCTTGGGTTTATTCTGGCGGTCGAAATAATCCGAACCTAACTCGCGGTACTCTTCGCCACGGCTGAGCATCGTGTAAGCAACCAACAGCAGTTGATGAGCCAGCGCAAAGATATTCCAGCCTCTGATTCGCTGGGTGGCTCCTCCTAGCCTCCCCTTTTTTCACCCCCGATGATGGCGACCCCCAGGGTTGTCATTCTTGTTCACAAAAGTAGAAAAAGAATTTTCTCTCCTGCTTTGAAGGGGTTAGCTCCCGAATGTACACCAGCAGCGTGACCCTGCCGGTAAGCTCGTGTGCGTATGAGACTTCGGAGCACGACGCGCCGTCATCGTGATCTGGATCTTGTGCGCGGAATCGGCTTCCGCAACAAACAACAAAGGGGACACACACATGATAATGACCGAAACTAGCATTTCAACTGACCAGAGGTCGTTCGGGATTGCAGGCTTAACTCGATCTGAGCTTCACGAAATTCAATTGGTTATTGAGGCTCTTAGGAGACCCAATTCGGATATTGAACGCATTTCAGAAAGAGCGGAAGGCGCAGAACGAGCACCTGACCAGTCAGAATGTGATGAAGCCGAACGCAACACTGTCAGCACGGATGCTGGAATGACGCCCCAATCCTGTCGTGCTCCAGTTCCGGCTGCGGGCAACCAGTCTGGAAACCAATCGAACACTTACCCGATGAAAGCGCTCTACTCGGAAAGAACGGGCAATTGCAGCATCCTTGACGCGCAGCGCCGAACGCGGCGATTCCTGGCGATCAGAAATCTTTACGTGTTATTGCCAAAACGAGCATTTGACCGTATACCAGGTACCCGGAGAACTGGCCGCCTTCGTTCACAAAATCGTGTCTTGTTGGTCGGCGGTCCGTAAACTGTAAGCCAGATACGACAAATTGCCGTGGCATTCTAGTGTTCGGCGACTCGGACAGAACACACATTTGAAGCCTTTGCCGGGTGGCCGGTAAGCCGCTGGCGGCGGATTACGAGTGATCAGGGACATCCATGATAGGTCTACGTCAAGGGGAGACGGAGATCTCCCTGCCTCTTGTAAAGGCATGCTGATGTCAACGCCAGTTGTTCCCGTCGGAGCCGCCCAATACGGTCGTCAAAATCAGAACCGCGCGGAGGGGACAAGGGCGCGTTTTGTGCGGCGTTGCGGACCCTTGCCCGCGAGCACGGCTCTGGTATCACGGTCAACGCGTGGGCGGATCTGCGGGGCAACTGGCGTCTTCAAGTTCCTGTTGGTGAGCTCAAGGTTGCGTTCAAGCGTAGGTAACATCTTTGTGGCCTCACGGCCTGGGTTCCCGCTTCAGCAGAACCAGACATCCATTTGCGGTCTCGGGGTTACACCCTCACCGATGATTGAGTTGTGGTTTAACCGGCCGGCCCTGAAACAATTAGTGGAGGTCTCAGGAGCCCGTGCTCCGTATGCCTAGTCCGCGATCGGCAGAGCCCGGCCGGGATGTTACAGTGCTTGAATTCGGCTTACGAAATCAAATCCCCACTCAGTTGCACCTGGCTAGCGGCGGGGGCTGCGGCAGAAACAGGCGATCTCCTCGATCAACCGCCAGGAGATACGAAGCCAACTTCCGTGCGATCGCCAGCGTGGCTCGGTTGTGGTTGCCTTTTTGCTTTTGTTGGTCATACAGCAATGCGAACTCCGGATGCCAGCGCGGAGCGACTTTTGCTGCTTCAATAAGAGTGGTCTGCAAGTGTTTGTTCCGCTACTTCGAGATTGGCGTTCTCTGCAACTTACCTGCAGAACTCTGCTCGGCGCCGCATAAGCCGCAATAGCTGATCGCAGCCTTTTGAGAGGCGAACCGCCCCACATCACCAATTTCCAAAGCCCACGTCAGAGCCAAAATGATGCCGACCCCCGGAATGCTCATCAGGCGACTGACACGTCCGGCTAGGAGAGAGTCAGTTTCCAGTATGCGCACGAGATCGCGATTCATGCTGCGTAACGCCTCGATCACGTTCCTGCCCAGCCGAAGCAGCCCTGGAAGCCTCTCCGGCATAGCGGCGGCTTGAGTATCGAGAAAGTCTTCGAAGTACTTCTTGCTGATATGCAGTTTTTTCTTGTTATATGGAATGCCCGTCTCCATGAGCATGGCGGCCATCTTGTTTTTGGTCTGAGTGCTCTGCCTCACCCGCACGTTTCGATATCGCAAAACTCGACGGCGGTCCCGAGTTTCCCGGCTGGCCATGTGGCATTCGGGGAAGTAGTTACACCGCAGAAGATCGGCAAGTTTGCGAGCATCAATCTCGTCATTCTTCCGCTTTCCGGCGAAGATTGCCTTCAACATCGCTGGATGCGCCACCTTGACGGAGATATCTTTCGCCGTGAGATGGTCATATACCCATGCGGTAACAGCGTCGATTCGAGGCCCACCACACAAGGTGCAGGTATATCCGCTAGCAGCTCGTCCAGTGCCTTCCGCAGAGCAGTGACGGAACCCTCCCGCAAGATCGTTCCATCGGGACTACGCACACAAAAATCGTCCGTTTGTGCACGTCAAAGCCAACGTAATTTATAGGTCTCGGTCATCTCCAGTTCAGAAGTTTATGATCCGCTGGTGCCGAACTAAACACCAAACCTATACATCCAAACAATTAGAATTCAGCCCGGGACAATTAAAATTCCCGGGGGCATATATGGACTCAGCCGCTCGACTCTCCCGATGTAGTAAAAGTGCTTCCGGCAAAGAACAGTTCGGAAAATCGTAATCCGGGGTCTGCTGGCTAAATTGCCGTAAGGGCGAAAACGTTTCATCAAAGGACATTAGACGTTTTAGACCCCACTCGCGCCGATGCCGATTAATGCATCTGAATATCGGCTCGAAAGCAAATTCTAGTCTTCCGTTTCTAAAATTTCTTTATATTTGCTGACCTTCCTGATAATCTGGCTGGCACTGGCGACCCACTGAAATGGACGAGGGCTGCTGGTGTGGTGGCGGATGTAGTCGCGGATCGCTTTGATCAGGTCGCGAACACTGTGGAAGGTGCCGCGGCGAATTCGTTTCCGCGTGATTTCAGCGAACCAGCGTTCGACCTGATTGAGCCAGGAGGAACTGGTCGGCGTGAAGTGCACGCGATAGCGCGGACGCTTGGTCAACCACTTCTTTACTTCAGAATGTTTATGGGTTCCGTAATTGTCCAGCACGAGATGGATCTCCAAGCCGGGATCGACGGATTGATCAATCCGATTGAGAACCGCAGGAACTCCTGATGCCGGTGCCTCGGTTGGCGTTCGCCGATAACAGTTCCTTCGAGAACATTCAATGCGGCAAACAAGGTGGTGGTTCCGTGCCGTTCGTAATCGTGCGTTTGCCGCGCGGGCAGGCCGGGCCGGAGCGGAAGGATCGGCTGCGTCCGGTCGAGCGCCTGAATCTGGCTTTTCTCATCCACGCTCAGCACGATCGCTTTATCTGGTGGGTTCATGTACAGTCCCACGATGTCGCGAACCTTCGGAGCAAACTCCGGATCGTTGCTGAACTTGAACGACTCCACCCGATGGGGCTGCAGCTTGTGCTTCTTCCAGATCCGCTGCACCGTTGCCGAACTCACCTTCTGGCTTGCTGCCATGGCACGTACGCTCCAATGCGTGACATTTTTCGGGATCGTTTTCATCGTTGCTTCCACGATGGCCACCTCCTGCTCGCCAGAGATCCGTTTGGGGCGGCCACTGCGCGGCCGTTCTTCGAGAAGCCCCTTCAGCCCATCACTTTCATACCGCTTCCGCCACAACAGCACTGTGGGTACTGAAGTAGATACTTTCCGCGCAAGCGCCCGATTGGCCACTCCTTCCGCCGCACCCAGAACAATACTGATCCGCAGAACAATACCTCGCGGCGTACTGCGGTGCCGACTTATGGCCAGTAACTGCTTTCGCTGCGCGTCGGTCAGTATCAGTTTGGCTGCGGGCGGAAGCGGCATCCTTAGTAAAAATACTTCAGATACAGAAGACTAGAGCAGATGCTGCTACCCGATCAAGGAACCGACCCGCCCAAGTCGCGCTCGGATTCCAGGTCGTCATGGTCGGCGGCAGCGCGGGATCTCTGTTGATCGGTACCGCGTTGCAAAAGCGGGCGAAAAACGTAAAGGAGACATTGCCGACAGAATGAGTTCCCTCGATTATCAACTCGCTCGCTTGGAAGAGCAGCGCCAAATACTCGGCAATCGCGCTCTGGGAATGGGAGCCGGTTGACTTCCTGGTCTTGCGAGCCGAATTTCCTCCCCCGAGCATTGAGGGCCTTATTCGGTCAAGACGGAACGATTCCGATACCAAAGCCGGAACAAGCTCCTAGCCGCGGTAGATTAGCTTATCGCCCTTAAAGCGATCATCTTCGCCCGATTCGTAAACTAACGCTGCGATTGTTACTAGCAGTTGTGCACCGAACACGATTATGCAAACGATCATAGGGCGACACGCAGGTACGGCTATAGTGAGCGTTGAGGTGGAGGGCGAGGCCGCAAAGCCATAGCCCTCCTGTTTAGTTCTCATCTATGTAGTGAGCGAGCGGTGGATACTCTCGCCTCGCAATACAGTCCATCTCAGATTCGACCTCTCATGGACTGGTTTATGCGGAGCAAGGCGCTGCGAAGCCGCATCAGGCTTTGGAGATTTGTGAGCATCCGCTTCACCTTGATTCGGATGATCCAGGCGGCATCCATTTCCCTGCAGGCAAGTACCTCGCCGATAAATAGAGCGTTGTTATATTGCACGGCAGCAGCAGTTGACAAGGCAATCCGTTCAGCCGTGCAGATGCTGAGCCAGTCGCCTCGGAATCCGCGAAAAATCCCCCTTACCGCGCGTCGGTTTCCATCCGGCAATACCGTCTCAACGTTTACCGGCTCAGTTGCATCATTGGAATCGAGGACACATTGAGATTCGAGTTGTTCAAACTCCGCAGGAACCGTCCGCATTGGGTCAGAAATCGTCCTGCTTGCTTAGTATTGCGGAGCGAACTACTTCTTGCCCGGATAGTTGCTCGCGCTTTACTCTACAGGTAGTATTCTCGGTTCCCCCGTAAAGCCCCGGATTTTCACTGTTCGTCTATCTGTTTAGAGTCGGTGGCGATCACTTCGGGCGTTCCTTGGTATTCCTTCACATCACCAGAAACACAGACCCGCTTGCCCATGTATTTTTCTTCAGGCGCACCGAACTTCGATCTATCCTCTCCCCATATCACTACGGTGAAGATCTGATTCGGATAAAGCTGATCCAAGTTCAGCGCAGCGATGTGCCGGTTAAAAACCTCTCCAGCCAGATCCAATACGCATAGCTGGCCGTGTCCGCCGCTCCCACGGCTTCGTTCAAACGGCCGTATCGAAACTGACCCGGCGATCTACTTCTGCCCGCTCCTCAACTCTGTCGCGCCGGCTCATTTCACGATAAGGTCATAGCGTTTATCGGGACGAATCCACGCGGCGATCACGCGAAGCGCTGCCCCTCCAGCAGTTTGTGCGGTAGGCGTTAAATTGGTGCGAGCTACCCCGGCAAATGCGCGGCTGCCAAAACTACCTCAAGAGCTTGGCGACTTCGAAAAGCAGACCGGACCCTATCGAGTTACCGGCGCAACCCTCCAGTAGGTTACGAACGGTGCGCAAGCTTTCATGCAACTCCGGACGGTTTGGGCTTGGCGATGCCAGGCGCGTTTCGATGGTCTGGACTTCGGCCCCTAGTATCCTCCTGTCATGGCCGTGTTCTTTTTGCATGCGGATGAAGTCAGCTATGGCTGTCTTGTCGTTTTCGCTGACCGTCATAGTTTGCACCGCGTGTGGGCTACGTTGCTGGACTTGGGAGTGAGAGACTGCGTGTTGTAGTTGATGGTGTAGTTGGAATGTGCGGATGCTTCCTTCTCTTTGCCGCTGAAGACCAGGCCTTCGCCAAGGATGCCATTCCTTTCCAGTTGCAGGCACCACTCAAGCACCATGTTGCCAACCGCATCGAGGATTCCGCTCACGGAAGACCGGCTGAGATGGCGCGTGGGCTGCAAGGGCGCGTCCAAGCCTTTCATCGATCGCAGTTCAGTTTCCGAACTGAATGGGAACTGGAGCGTGGTCTTTCCGTGCTTCACCAAGCCTTCCAATTCACCCACTGGCTGGCCAACGAAACACTTGGAAAGGTATGCGGCTTCCCTGGAGTCCTGAAAAATTACTGGTATCCAACGGTGGTAGGGATTCCACGCCACAATCCGGCCCGTCAGCAAACGGTCCGGTGGTGCTGAATCACCGCTCTTGTAGCCATTCAGTTCTGTCTCTATCCACGTCTGCGCTTCTGCCAGGGCCAGCGTGCGCGCCGCGACCTGGGCCTTGCGCAAGATTTCAGAATCGAGACGTTGGGTCAAGGCATTCGGCCTGTAGCTGTAGGACCAGGGGTTGCATGATCTTTCCTGCCTGTTCATCTATCATCGAACATTTTCAGCGTCATTGTTTCGTTAGGGATTGGCTGCAGGTACCATGCGCCCCCTTCAACCGTATGAAACAATTACGGCACCATCACATCGAGCCCCAGTGAACAGGTCCATGTTCGACATAAACTGCGTGTCCCAGGAGCAGATTCACGCGGGAACACTGGGCACTCCGGGCGCAACGATTCCGGGAATGAAAGAAATTCGCGGAACAGTCCAAATCCAATCGGCCCTGAAGCATCTCACGTCACGAAGAGTGCCACATTCAGTCCGTCGGCACTTTGCTTGCCCATTCCGGACCGACCTTGCACCGATAAAATGAGTGCAGTAAGGAGCGCGACGTGTCGGCTGCAGGACGAGCCTGTCGAGTTACTACCTCGCGGAGAGTTTTTCTCGAATCGTTTATGTCGGTGGTTAGTCGCTGTACGAGCTTTTCACTTGGACCGAACACATACTGTTCGGAATTTAGACTTTGACACCCATTGATTGTTCGCACCTCCGATCCCGACACACGACGAACTGCAGGTTAAGTATTGACGGTTTCAGTAAACCTGAGGCAAACGGCGAACTCAACGGCACGAATGTGACGGCACCTGGTGTCATCGGCCCCACTCCTCCAGCTCGAGGCAGGGGGAACGACTTTGAAGTTGGAGATTGAGCGCATCTCCCCGATGGCGAGCTGCGATGCCTGTTTCCACTTCCAGACCGAACCCATTAAGTTGATGAGTTTGAAACCAGCTATTCCTTCGCGGGTTGCACTCCGGCATGGAGCCCACTTCACCGGCCGAATTCCATATTCCATCCCCCGGTGAAACTATAAACCGCCACCTGAGCAGAACTAGAAACTTTCAATTTGAGTTGATGTATCAATCGATCTGGGCCAACTGTCACTGGAAGTAACAGAAGTACCATTTCAGACTTGAGCGCCTGGCTTCTTATTCCGTGTCGGGTTGGTCCTTCACGCCTTACTTCGCCAGCCAGAATGCATTCGTTTGCAGGGTCCCCTTTCTGGTCAAACGACTGCTCGAGCGACAAGCAGGTACAACATTGGGTGTTTGTGTAAACTGCAGCTGGACACGAACTACCGTGTTACAGAAACGATATGATCGCGCTGAGCGTTGTGAGTATATGGTGGAAGAAGATCGGCGGTAACATTTATAAGTATTCTCGTTGTGAGGTGCAGTAAACTAGTTCTAATAAGGCACAGTTGTCACTTATTCCGTGCTGACATCCGCTTCGATAGAGAAATGATTACAGCCAGTTCCAGAGTGATAAGAGTGATAAGAATGATAGGATATGACCGACTAAAATTGATGGAAGCATTTGAATACGTTCTCCTTGCCTTGTGTGTGCGCTCGCGTAGTCCTCGCGACTTAGTGTGTTATGGCACAGATAGACACACGTCTGGTATTACTAACGGCTACCGACAAGCCGCAATGTAACTACTCTCTTGCTGTAATGGATCTTGTGGCCAACATCGCTCGATCAGCAACGCTGCGCACAGAAGTACTTCTAGCTACCGCTCCAGATCGCGTGCGCCTAAATATACGGCCTAAGGGCGATTGGCACAATCCGGCCGCGGCGGAGTATATGCGGATCGAATCTGCATCTATCCGCTTAATGTGGGTTACATGAATAAGGTAGGTTTGGGGAAGGGAAGGTCTCGTAATATTTACATGCACTGAGTAAACATTACCGGTCGCACTCCCGCTGCCTGTCGGAGGAATACAGTGTCAAACGCTCGGATTGATCTGACGAGTTAATCGCGAGCATTCGTGTGCGGCCTGTCAGGATTACCGCAGGTACAACAGAGCGGTCGAAGTGAAACATAAGAGCAGTACGGAATGCCAATAAGGCAGACTGGCGAACCCCTGCTTGTGCGGAATCAGGATAGATCGATACCAAGACTTTGCAGAAACATTGCTCTTTCTGCTAGTTCTTCTTCAGTCACCGGGTCTGGTGCCTCGCCAGAAACGGCCAGCGCACCGTATTCCTGCATCCACCAACTGAGAAACCCACTTTCATCGGCGTCGCTGCGCAACACCGCGAGGGCGACCATAAGCAAGCGATATTCCTCGCGATTGACCGAGCGCGACGGCGTTCTTCTTCGGGCGTTGGACGCTCGCAAGCTTCTCTGATATTACGGCGGAGCGCTTCGAAGCGCTTGTGCTTAGGGCCTCGGTGGGGGAAGCGTGGGTTGAAGAGAGTCTCGGGCCGCCTCGGGAGAATGTGCGCAAGAACTATTTGGCCCGATATTGGTATTCTGTTTTCCGCTAACGGCGGCAAGTGCGTCGCCATGATGGCGATCGGAGATTGTATTTCAACGGGAATGCCATTCCCGCCGACAAGACTGAAGCTCAGAGTTGGCACGCAAAGACCCAATCGTGCCAAGGCGCAATCTGGCATTGCTGCAACAGCAACTGGCGCAATATCGGGCCCGAGCTGCCGCGGCGCCCGAACCTCTGTTTTTCGCAATTCCCGTCATTCCGAAATCCGCGCCGGTCGCATTCGGTAATCGGAACCGGAACCGGACTAGCTCTTCGGTGAACCCCTACATACTCGCCGGGATCGCTACCGGCTTTGCTATCGTTGCCGCAGTCTATGCACTGCGCCCTTCGGAAAATGCGAACAGCGGCGACGCAGAAGGCAGCGAAGCACAAGCGCTAGATGCGATGCGAAAGGCGAATAGTGACGCGATGGCATGTGCGATGTCGGGTGGAACACAGAACCTCGTTGACTACGAACGATGCAGCGGACTGTGAGTCGCAGTTCTTTATCTTTGTGACGTCACTGAATCGTGGATGAGGCAATCGAGCATGGTTAGGGTGCGCTACCAGCCAACGGTGGCGGATACGGAAATTCGGCAAATCCACAGGAAACGGCACGGCTCGGCAGCAAGTACCTAAGCGATACCAGCCGAGACCCACCGCAATCGCGAGCACCGTCCAGCCGATTGACGCCACTCGAAAGCACGTGCAGTTGGTTCGTGGCCAAACAAAGGCCCTCCTCAAAGGTAGCGCGGTTCGAAAACGGGCGAGTCTAACACATGCTTTATCGACCCCGCGGTCACTTGGATGAAATTACCAGGCCCAGCTTTTATCGTGCGTTTTACACTCGAATGGCCGGGCTTAGGTTGGATCGGGCGCTGCCTTCGCAGCAACGATTCGGACGACAAGAACGGAGCCAATCGACGGGCGCGTCCGCCATGTCGTGCTTACTTAAATGACGGCATGCTTCGATTCCGGCTTGACCGACACCATCACCTGGTACTTTAGGCACAAACGAACGGCCTCGATATGTTCCTCAACCCAGGTCTCGGGCAAAGAGTAAGCAGTTGCGAGCTCCGCTACCGAGACCCCTTCGAGATGAAAGTCGTAGAGGCTGAAGCAAAAGGACTTATTGGCCAGTAGCTTGACGCCGGGATTCATTTCGTCAATAAGGTGTAACGGGCCAGCGAAAGGTCTCATGCAACAAATATGGTGTGAGGCGAGGTGCCGTGTAGAGTCTACACGCAATGCCGCATTGGAGAGTATCTGGCCCACACACAATCCCCTATACGATGAGCATCCTGCGTTTGACGCCAATATATACGGTCCACTTCGCGTCCGATTCGGGAATACAACCCAAAACCGTCCCGAAGGTCAACAGATCCTTGGTCTGCACGCGAACGGTGCTGGACGCGGCGATCTCTTCATTCGTCAGCACGGTCAGGATCTTCTTATCGTTCGTGTAAACGGTGCCCGTGAGCCTACGATACGGTATCGTGGGCTCATTGGCCGAGATTTCGATAAGCGCCTTCCCGCGGAGTTCAGACGCGATTGCCATCAACATAATGTTGCGACCGGGATGGAATTCTCTCCTGTTCGTCAGATGCAGGAGCACTTTTTCGGCCCAGAGCACAGCGCCGGAGCAGGTTGTAACTCGTCAATTGCCACTGCCGTCTGAAGAACCAGAAAAGCTGGACGATCGGGAGAGCATCGCCCCGGGAAGTTTGGAAGTTTGCAACGACCAATCCTGCTTCGACGACAAATATCAAAGCTGGACTAGCGTGCTCAGCGCCATTGCAATCGCCGCGTTGGCAGCGCCAGCCCCCAAAGCGCGCGTATTCATTAGGGGAAGTGCGGCTACCCAGCTTTGGGGGGATCCTGCGGGCAGCGATATGAAGGGTCCCTTGGCATTCACGGGTGGCACTAGCCCGCAGAACGTTTGAGTCATGACACGAGCTATCAATCCACGACACCGTTCGTGCACGGGAACAAGGTCGCCGTGTTCGATAACAACGAGGACCTCATGTACAGGAACTCTACTCGGGTTCTGAGCAGCGCGGTAAAAGGTGCGTATGCGACGATAAGTCCTGGGTCGGTATGGCCCAGGCAAAGTAATCAGCCTTCTCCCGTGCTGGTAATCAGGGGTACGCTATCGAATGGCTTACTATCTCGTTCGCGCAAAACCGAAGCGAGAGCGGCTGGCCGAATTGCATACTCAATTGGGAGAAAACGCCTTCATTGACCTGCGCCCATTTGGAAAGGCTCTGACGTACTCGCTTACCGAAGCTCGTACCCAGCCGGACGGAAACGCGATTTGGGAGGAGGAGGATTACTGTTCGCCGCCTTTGGCACAAGAGCGTGCTGCCGTACTCGATGCCTACTTCGACGAGATCACAGTCGAGCCGGTTGATGCAGGCGAAGGCTGGAAGCGGATCAAGAGGCTGCCGAAGCTCAATGCGAGTGTCTGATGATCTCATGATCAGCGTAATCGCCGGGTAAGCTGGTCTGCTGAAATATCGACGCCACTAAGCGGCGACAATGCGAGCGATTCATCGCCGCGGAACCATGTCAGGCAATGCACATCCTCGGTTTGGTTGTAAACCCATTAGAATAATGTTCGTACAGGCGAGATCGTACGGAAGCTGATCCTTTAAGGCTGTTGCGATCTCACCCGCATCTCTCGATTTCTCTCGCTCCATTTGGCAAGATGATCGATATGCGGCGTCCGCGGCGTTTCCTGCCCTTGCATCTGCTCTCTCACACCACGAAATTGTGGCCGAGATCAATCGGGTACTCGGTCAAGGAGTGCAAATGATCGACCTGTCCACGGCCCCGTTTCACACTCGCGCCACAATAAAAACAGTTACCGTGCCGCAAATCCATCGGTACCGGCCTGACCGCCGCCAGAGCATTCCTTTCCGCCCGGAACAGGAACTCGCGTGAATCCATCACCTCGCCTACTAGATCTCCGTTCAGCCTTTCCACATCGCGCAACCATCCGATCGGAACGCCTCTTGAATAAGCGGATGAAAACACCGGAAGAGCGACCGGGCAGTAGCTCGATCTTGCCATCGCGATAGTTGCGGTCGTACAGAAAACATGGCTGCATTTGGCCGGAACGAGACAGACCAGCGCCGAGTGCCAGCAGCGGTGCGGCGACAGTCGCAAAAGTACAACCTGCCCAAGCTCAGGTTCTCGTGAGAAGCCTACTAATGTCGTTGTGAATCACAAAGACGACGACCGGTATCAGGAAGATGCATGCAACTTTAAAGATTACGTCTTTCACGTGACGGCTGATGTCACGCTGGAGCAGCATTTCGATGATCAACATCAGCAGCGTCCCTCCATCTAGAATGGGAATGGGCAAGAGATTGAATATCGCTAACTGCAGGCTCACTAAGGCCATGAAAGACAGATACGTACTGGTACCCGCCTGCGCTGCATCCCGCGACAGTTGCGCGAGTCCTATCGGTCCCGATAGCGACCTTGGTGAGATACGCTTTTCAACCATTGCTCCCAAGCATTGAAACACCATCAGCGCGCTTTGCTTGTTCAAAGATAGCGACTGCTCGAGGGCCGGTCCCAATCCCAGCTTCGCTGCGTCAGCGGGCATTTTGAAGCTGATACCAATTCGCCACGGCATTTTCGGGTCATTGCTGGCCACCGGAGTGACGGTTACAGTTTCGTGATGGCCATTGCGCATCAGTTGGAAATTCAGCGGGCGACCGCCGGAGCGGACGACCACTTCTTGGATGGTGGAAGGCGAAGCCACTCGCTTTCCATTCGCGGTCAATACAAAATCTCCGGTTCGCAACCCAGCCCTTAACGCGGGAGAGCCTTGTCCTAGCGCTCCCACCCGTACATTCTGTTCACCGCTCCAACCTGCGATACCAATACCCTGCATATCGTCCATGCGGGGTGTAATCGCGAATAGGATACGCTGACTATGCCGCTCGACGATACCCTCGATCCGATGATTTGCGTTCAGCGCCTCTTGCATCAGGACGAAATCCCAGTTGGGGTCTCGTTTACCGTGAAATTGCACAATGCGGTCTCCGGGCTGAAGCCCTGCTTGCGCCGCCGGTGAATTAACTTTGATGGATGCGATGATCGGATCTGTGGTGTCCACTTGTTCGGACAACCCGCACATGTAAAGACCCGCTACAATCCCGATAGCGAGCATGACATTCATCATCGGTCCAGCTATGATGACCACTGCGCGTTGCCATCTGGCTTTCGATTGCAAGGACCGTGGCTCCGCTGCCCTTTCGCGTCCGGGCTCATCGCCGATGGTGCGAATGTATCCACCAAACGGAATGGCCGACAAGCGAAAATCGGTCTTGCCGCATCTGATCCCGAAGAGCCTCGGTCCAAAGCCAATGCTGAATGTCTCCACCTTGACACCAATCGCAAGAGCTGCCCAAAAGTGGCCCAGCTCATGCACGAGAATTATTATTCCTAGTAGAATCATGGCGCAAAAGGTAGCTTACGATGGGACCTCTGTCGTGGTGTCGAACTGGTCCAGGTTGGTGTGCGGACACTTTCGATCTTTACGAATAGCCACGGCCTCGGGGTAACGGCGGTTAAATTCAGCTTCGATCGAAACGAGTTCAGCTTCTGTCGCCGGCGCTGGCCGATTCGGAAAAATCGGGCACAATGCATCTCCTGCGGAGAAGAGGGCATGAGTGCCAAAAGTACGCAGCCACGAATTGAAATCCGCATTTTCAACACTCACGCCCGCAGCAATGTCAAGCGCGTTTCGCTGCGCAAAACGATCGGGCAGCGGGCCCGATGTACAGCTCAATGATGAGCATCGGCCAATCTGAAGCTCTGATACCGCCCGTAATGCATGCACATAACACCTTCCGGTATTGCTCGTCTCCTTTCTCGGAATCCTGCGTATACTTCGTTTCTTGCTCGTGGCTGAAATCATATGTTTCATATCTGTTTTTCCTTCGAGTTGGTTTTTAATCGCTAAGTTCGAAAGAAAAGAGCCGCTTCGACACTCCGCCGATATGCGTTTTCGATAGGCGGCGGCCCAAACTCTCTTTCACACACAACTCTAGGCTGGCGATGTCTATTGCAGGCTCACATTCCTGGCGTAAGTTTCTGTGTACATTGAACATATTTTTTTTCGTACTTTTGTGAATGGCCCACGGCGGGGCGCCGCAACGGGGGATGAAAACGGGTTCGAGAAGCGCTAGGCTGCTAGTTGCCGGGAGCGGACAGAGGCCGATTTCGGTCTGGAGCTAGAAGCCCGCCTGTGAAT
>Ga0308173_10000656_pt1 | contig 15400 bp, 9 predicted proteins | sample PhyPR1_FD_203716 | JGI IMG/M metagenome (GOLD analysis project Ga0308173, IMG submission 203716) | Soil microbial communities from UC Gill Tract Community Farm, Albany, California, United States - DLSLS.P.R1 | ecosystem: Environmental > Terrestrial > Soil > Agricultural land | place: USA...
CACCGCCTCCTGAACGAGCCCGTGTCTCTCGCGCACTTGGCCCGGTGCCTTTCAAGCGCTGCCCAGGCACTTGCCGAGGATCGTGCGTGGCGGGGACCCGCCGGCCGAACGGCGGCGGAACTGACTGCGGAGCTGCAGTCGTCCGAAGCGGCGCAGCAGCTGATGGTCTCCGCGGAGGAGGCGGTGCCGTTGCTGCGCCAGCTCCTCGATGCCCGCGCGGTGAGGCCGCCCTACGGCGGGCATCCCCGTATCTTCATCTGGGGCCTGCTCGAGGCACGGCTGCAGCGCGCCGACCTGGTCGTGCTTGGCGGGCTCAACGAGGGCGTTTGGCCGGCACTCCCGTCGCCCGACCCATGGCTGCCGCCGAAAGTCCGTGCAACGCTCGGCATGCCGACGACCGAGACGCGGATCGGACTTGCAGCGCACGATTTCGCAAGCGCGCTCGGCGCTCCGGAAGTGCTGATCACGCGTGCAAGGCGAGATGCCAAGGCGCCGACGGTCGCTTCGCGCTTCCTGCTACGGCTGAACGCCATCAGCGGCGGCCTGCCACGCGACTTGAAGCTGGAACAACTCACACGGGCGCTCGACGACCCAGGTGCACCCCGCCCGGTGAGCCGGCCCGAACCCGTGCCTCCGGCGGAGCAGCGACCGGAGAAGATCTCGGTGACTCAAGTTGATCGGCTAAAGGCCGATCCCTTCGCCTTCTATGCCGAAGCCATCCTAAAGCTGCGTTCGATAGATCCCGTCGACGCCGACCATACGGCTGCCTGGAAGGGAACGGCGGTCCACGAGGTCTTCCAGCATTGGTTGCAGCATGACGACTGCGATCCTGACAAGCTGAGAGGCAGGGCCGAACGCCTCCTCAAGGACGAGGCGATTCATCCCATGCTCCGGGCCCTGTGGGCGCCTCGTCTGCTGGAGGCGATTGACTGGATCGCCGCGATGGAGCGGGACAACAGGGCCGCGGGGCGGCGGCCGCTGGCGGCCGAGGTGACGGGGCAAGCGGCTGTTGCAGGCGTAACTGTTTACGGCAGAGCCGATCGCGTCGATCGCTTGCCGGACGGTGCGTTGGCAGTCGTGGATTACAAGACCGGTGCGCCGCCTACGCAGAAAGCGGTGAACGCCGGCTTCGCGCTACAGCTCGGCTTGCTCGGGCTGATTGGACGGGCCGGCGGGTTCAATCACATCAGCGGTGATCCCGAAGCGTTCGAATACTGGTCGCTGTCCCGCTACAACGGCAAGTTCGGGCGGCTGATGTGCCCGGCCAAGGACATGCAGCCGGGCGAGTTCCTCGAACAGGCTTATGCGAACTTCGCTGATGCGGTGCAGAAATGGCTCACCGGCTCGGAGCCGTTTACCGCCAAGCTCAATCCGGCTTACGCGCCGTATGGCGATTACGATCAGCTGATGCGGCTCGAAGAATGGTACGGGCGCTGATGGAACTAGCGCGGCTTCTTCTTGACCTTCGAGGCGTAGAGCAGCGCGGCGACGATCGCCGCCGAACCGATGCCTACGGCCACGCCGGCCTTCACCAGCTTGGTCCGGCGCTGCTCATTTGCGCGGTCGGTCTCGTTTTTGCTGTCCGTCATAGCGCAATATCTATGGCGTCGACGCGGCATTGGAAAGCCGCATGAGTGCGCGGTTCAAGACGCTGCCGGAGCTGAAGGGCGAGCAGGCGATGGCTTCGGACCCAGCGGTCCATGCCGCGCTGTCGGCATCTGCCGGAACGGGCAAGACCCAAGTGCTCACCGCGCGCGTCCTGCGGCTGCTGCTCAAGGGCGCACGGCCGGAGGCCATCCTGTGCCTGACCTTCACCAAGGCTGCGGCTGCAGAGATGGCGAACCGCATTGGCGCTCGTCTTGCTGCCTGGGTGCGGCTCAAGGACAGCGAACTCGGGACCGACCTCCTGCACCTTGGAGAGTCCAACGACCCGAGGACCCGCCAGCGCGCACGGCAGCTCTTTGCGACCGTCCTCGACTGCCCCGGCGGCCTCAAGATCCAGACCATCCACAGCTTCGCTCAAGGATTGCTCGCCGCCTTTCCGGCAGAGGCCGGAATCATGCCAGGATTTCAGCCCATCGAGGGCAGGGCGGAGCAGGAACTGGTTCGCCGCACGCTTGCCGATCTCATGGCGGATGCGGAGGCGAGCGGTGACGAAGCGCTCATCCGCGATGTCCAGTGCCTTAGCAGGCGGCTCGGCGAGGGTGGCGCGGTCGAGTATCTGCAGGCCTGCGCACGCCGGCCGGAAGCGCTCCGGGCATTGGGCGAGCGGCACTCGATCGAGCCGGTGATCCGCCGGGCCATGGATCTGCCGGAAGAGTCCGTCGAGGACTATATCGCGCAGCATTGCGGGGACGACCGCTTCGACTGCGAACTTCTGAATGCGGTTGCCGACGCGAACCGCAGGTGGGGTGCGCAGACTGGACTCGGGCATGCCAAGATCATCGACGATTGGCTGGCGCTTACACCGATCGAGCGAGCGGCAGCGCTGCCGCAGCTCCGCAAGGTCGTTCTGACGGACAAGGGCACGCTCCGCGTCTCTGCCGGACAGACGAGGGCAGAGCCTGATTACGAGGATCACGCAGGACGCCTGGCCGTACTCATCGGCGAGCTTCTCCGCTTGCAGAACGGTTCCAGGCTCGCCGCTGAAATCGCTGCTGGCCTGAGAGCAGGGCAGTCCTTCGCGGCCGCGTACACTCAGGCGAAGCGTGCTGCCGGAGTCGCGGACTTCAACGACCTTATCGAATGGACCCGGCACCTGCTGGCACAGCCAGGCATGGGCGATTGGGTCCGGTACAAGCTCGACCGGCAAGTCGACCATGTGCTCGTCGACGAGGCCCAGGACACCAACGCCGCTCAGTGGGAAATCATCGAGCGGCTGGTCGAGGAGTTCTTCAGCGGCTCGAGCGAGAGTGAGCGCAGAACCCGGACCTTGTTCATGGTCGGCGACTTCAAGCAGGCGATTTATGGATTCCAAGGCACCGACCCAGAGCGCTTTCGTGAGGCCCGCGAGGACTTCAAGCGCCGCGCAGGGGAGCTGTGCAACAGCGAGGCCGTAACCGAGTTCCGCGACCTCTCGATCGCAGCGAGCTTCCGCTCCGCCCAACCGGTGCTGGATGTTGTCGATGCAATGATTGCGACGGTCGGACCCGAGGCGCTCGCCTTGCGCGAAGCGCCGCCGCCGCATCGCGCCTTCCATCTCGATCGCCCGGGCCTGGTTGAGCTGTGGCAGCCGTTTGCGGTGGAAGAATCGGCGGACGAGTCGGACGAAGGAGAGGAGCGCTGGGTCTCGCTCCGCGACCGGCACTATGCCGAGGCCCTTGCGGAACGCATCCGGTTGCTGGTGCGGGAAGAGCCGGTCCTTCCTTCGACAGGGCGCCCCCTCACTCCGGCCGACATCCTCGTGCTGGTTCGCAGCCGGGGTGAGCTTGCCTCGCTGATCGTCGCACGACTCTTTTCGGCGGGAGTGCCGGTCGCCGGCGTCGACCGCCTTCACCTTCATGAGCCGCTTGCCGTCCAGGACCTGCTAGCGGCCGTGAAGTTCGCCGTGCAGCCGAACGACGACCTCAGCCTTGCCTGCCTACTGGTCTCGCCGCTGGTCGGATGGGACCAGGACCAGCTGCGGGCGCTAGCTTATGGCCGCAAGGGGTCCCTGTGGCGTGAGCTTCGTCAGCGCGCGGGCGAGTTCAAGGACGCACACGACGCTCTGGCAGAACTGCTGCGCATCGCCGACTTCACCTCTCCGTCCCGGTTCCTCGAGACGATCCTTACTGGACCGATGCAGGGCCGGCGCCAGCTCTACGCGCGGCTTGGGGTGGCAGCGCGCGACGCGATCGACGAGCTGATGAACAGCGCCTTGGAGTTCGAGCGCAACGAGACCGCGTCGCTCGATCGTTTTCTCTCATGGTTCTCACGCGGCACCGTCGATGTTCAGCGTGATCCCGGTCAGGCGGCCAACGAAGTGCGCGTGATGACAGTGCACGGCTCGAAGGGACTCGAGGCGCCAGTGGTGATCATTGCCGACGCGACCGCCGATCCAGCCAAGCTCGGACGGACCCCGCTGACGGTGGACATCGAATTGGAAGGTGCGGGAATGGCGCCTCTGCTCCGGCCGAAGAAGGAGGAGCGCTGTCCACCGTTCGAAGAGAAGATCCTCGACGAGGAGAAACGCAACCTCGAAGAGCACTTTCGCTTGCTTTACGTCGCCCTGACGCGGGCCGCCGACCGGCTGATCGTTAGCGGCGTTCGTCCGAAGGAGAGAAAGGACGGCGCTGACCCGCGGCCGGCGAATTGCTGGCACCGCATCGTCGAGCAGGCGATGGCCTCCGTCGCGGCAGCACCGGGCGAGAACCATGTGGGCCTGCATTACGGGATCGCCGGTTCGGCTCAGTCCCGGCGAGGCAGGGACAAGATCGAGCTGCCGCCCGTAGTCGTCCCGAGCTGGGCCAGGGAGCCGGCCCCACCTGAAGCACGACCGCCGCGCCCGCTCGCGCCGTCTGCTATTGCTGTCGACGATGAAAGCTCGCCGCCACCAAGCGAGGAAATGCGTGCCGCGGCGCTCAGGGGCACCTGGATTCACCAGCTTCTCGAGCGGCTGCCTGCTGTTGCTGCTGAAAATCGCGCAGCTGCAGCGGATCAGTGGCTTGCGCGATCGGCGGCGGTCAGCAGCGTTGCGGTCCGGGGGGAAATTGTCAGCCAAGTCTGCGGCATCCTTTCCGATACTCGCTTCTCGGCGCTGTTCGGGGCGGGTTCGCTGGGTGAAGCACCGTTGGCCGCAACTCTGCCGGACGGGCGGGTGATTGCCGGCACCGTCGACCGCCTCCGCGTAGAGCAAGACCGGGTTTCCGTCATCGACTTCAAGACCGGCAGGGTGCCTGCGACGGAAGCGCTCATTCCCAATGCTCACCGCGCCCAGATGGCGGCTTATGCCGAAGCGCTGCGGGTTATCTTCCCGGGGCGGCAGATCAGCGCGGCGCTGCTCTATACCGCCGGGCCGCAGCTGTTCGAACTGGCGTCTTGAGAGCGTTCGGCCGAGCGCCCATATGCACATTAACTTTTGTAACCCCGCCAGGAGATTCGCCGCCATGGCCACCAAGACGGTCACCGATCAGAGCTTCGCTTCCGACGTCCTGGGATCGGAAGGTCCTGTCCTTGTCGATTTCTGGGCGGAGTGGTGCGGGCCGTGCCGGATGATCGCGCCGGCGCTCGAGGAGATTGCGGGTGAACTCGGCGAGAAGGTCACGATCGCCAAGCTCAACATCGACGAGAACCCGGACACGCCGAGCCGCTATGGCGTGCGCGGGATCCCGACCATGCTGCTGTTCAAGGGCGGCCAGCCGGTCGCCCAGAAGGTCGGCGCGGCCCCGCGCAGCCAGATCCAGCAGTGGCTGGAGAGCAACCTCGACGCTTCGACGCAGACCGCGCGCCAAGCTTAAACCGTCTCACTTCGGGGGCTCGGTTCCTTGCAGCCCCCGAGTATCCGGCCTGAACCTGTCGTGCCGCGGCAGTTCGTCCTTCGGCTCGAACCAGCCGATCTTGCTTCCCCAGAAGATGTGAAAGCCGGGCGCGATCGCGTTCGGGTTGTCCAGTGTCGCCACGCTGAAGTCTATGGTTTCCGGCTGATGGTCGACCTTCATCAGGAACGGCGTTCCGCATTCGCCGCAGAAGTCGCGGTGGCCGAAGCTCGACGACGGCACCCGTTTCACGATCTCGGCGCCCTCGGTCCAGACGAGATCGCCGTCGCGAACGCTTGCGAACACCATAGCCGGAGCGCCGCTGTTGAGCTGACACGTTCGGCAGTGGCACCAGCCGCAATCGAACGGCTCGCTCTTCAGCTCGTAGCGTACCGCGCCGCACATGCATCCGCCGGTCAGTCCCATATCGGCTCGCCTTAATTGACTATAAGGGGGGCGCTCCTTACATCGCCGGACGCAATTTCCCCAGCGTCGGCGGGAGCGCTATGCCCTTTCTGGAACGCGCGGGTTTTTAAGGGAATTCCATGTTCGCCGGATTGGCAAAAAGCATCTTCGGATCGGCCAACGATCGCTATGTCCGCAGCCTCGGCAAGTATGTCGACGCGGTCAACGGATTTGAGTCGAACATCCAGGCGCTCACGGATGATGAGCTTCGCGGCCAGACCGAGAAGTTCCGCAACCGCCTCGCCAATGGCGAGAAGCTCGACGACCTGCTTCCGGAGGCGTTTGCGACGGTTCGCGAGGCGGCCATCCGGACGCTGGGCCAGCGGCACTATGACGTCCAGCTGATCGGCGGCATCGCACTCCATCGCGGCGAAATCGCCGAGATGAAGACCGGCGAAGGCAAGACGCTTGTCGCCACGCTCGCCGTTTACGTCAACGCGCTCGAGGGCAAGGGCGTCCACGTCGTCACGGTGAACGACTATCTGGCCACGCGCGACGCGGGGTGGATGGGCCAGGTGTACCGTTTCCTCGGCCTCAGCGTGGGCGTGATCGTCCCCAACCTGACCGACCAGGAGCGGCGCGACGCCTACAACGCCGACATCACCTACGCGACCAACAACGAGCTCGGCTTCGATTACCTGCGCGACAACATGAAGTTCAGCCGTGATCAGATGGTGCAGCGGCCCTTCAACTTTGCAATCGTCGACGAGGTGGATTCGATCCTGATCGACGAGGCGCGGACGCCGCTGATCATCTCCGGACCGACCGACGACAAGTCGGACCTCTACATCTCGGTCGACGGCATCGTGAAATCGTTCGTACCCGCCGACTACGACATGGACGAGAAGCAGAAGAGCGTCGTCCTGACCGAAGAAGGCACCGAGAAGGCCGAGCGCATGCTCGAGGGCGCCGGGCTGATCGAGGGTGGCAACCTCTACGACGTCGTCAACACCCAGGTCGTCCACCACTTGAATCAGGCGCTCAAGGCGAACGTCATGTTCAAGAAGGACATCGATTATATCGTCAAGGACGGGAAGATCGTCATCATCGACGAGTTCACCGGGCGAATGATGGACGGGCGCCGCTGGTCTGACGGGCTTCACCAGGCCGTCGAGGCCAAGGAAGGGGTGCAGATCGAGCCTGAGAACCAGACGCTCGCCTCGATCACCTTCCAGAACTACTTCCGCATGTACCCGAAGCTGTCGGGCATGACCGGCACGGCAATGACCGAGGCACCGGAGTTCTTCGACATCTACAAGATGAACGTGGTCGCCATCCCGACCAACGTGCCGGTGCAGCGCATCGACGAGGACGATGAATTCTACAAGACGATGACCGAGAAGTTCGCGGCGATCGCCAAGGAGCTCAAGGTCAAGCAGGAACTCGGTCAGCCGGCCCTTGTCGGCACGGTCTCGATCGAGAAGTCGGAGATGCTCTCGGAGTATCTCAACGCCGAAGGGATCAAGCATTCGGTCCTCAATGCCCGCTTCCACGAGCAGGAGGCGCATATCGTTGCGCAGGCCGGCCGGATGGGAGCGGTGACGATCGCGACCAACATGGCGGGCCGCGGAACGGATATTCAGCTCGGCGGCAACCTCGATTTCCGCATGCTCGACGAGTACCCGGACCTCGTCCAGGGCACGCCTGAGTATGACGCGCGGGCGGAGAAGGTGCGGGCCGAGATCGCTGCCGAGAAGCAGCGCGTGCTCGAGGTCGGCGGCCTGTACGTGCTCGGCACCGAGCGACACGAGAGCCGGCGTATCGACAACCAGCTCCGCGGCCGTTCAGGCCGCCAAGGCGACCCCGGCCTTTCGAAATTCTACCTCAGCCTCGACGACGACCTGCTGCGCATCTTCGGTCCGCAGACCATGTTCTCGCGCCTGATGAACAAGAACCTCGAGGACGGCGAAGCGATCGTCAGCCCGTGGATCAGCAAGGCGATCGAGACGGCGCAGAAGAAGGTCGAGGCGCGCAACTACGACATCCGCAAGCAGGTCGTCGAATTCGACGACGTGATGAACGACCAGCGCAAGGTCATCTACGAGCAGCGCGCCGACATCATGGATGCCGAGAACGTCAGTGACGTCATCAGCGACATGCGTGCCGAGACCGCCGCGTCCATTGTCCTCGTGAACTGCCCACAGGGCACGTACCCCGAGCAGTGGAACGTACCGGAACTGAAGGAGAGCATCGATGCGGTGTTCGGCCTTCAGCCACCCGTCGACGAGTGGCTCGAGGAAGATGCCGTCGACCAGGAGATGATCATCGACCGGCTGCGGAACCTCGCGGACGAGACGATGACCGCGAAGGTCGGCGACCTGGAGCCCGAGCAGTGGGCGGATATCGAGAAGCAGATCCTGATCCAGACGCTCGATCACCACTGGAAGGAGCATCTCGCGACGCTTGACGCGCTCCGGCAGGTCATCCACCTGCGCAGTTACGCGCAGAAGAAGCCGATCGACGAGTACAAGCAGGAAGCATTCCTGCTGTTCGAACGGCTGCTCGTCGCCATCCGTGAGGAGGTCACGCGCACCCTGATGCGCGCGCAGTTCCAGTTCCAGCCGCCGCCGCTGCCGGAACTCCCGGACTTCATCACCCAGCACCTCGATCCGCTTTCGGCCGATGACGACACCGCCGATCTCGATGCGGCTGCGCGTGGCATGATGCCGAACCTGCCGCCGCTGCTGAACATTCCGCAGCCGCCGCTGCCGCAGCGTGACGAGGCCGGAGACGTCGTCGAAGCGCCGATCAGCCGCAACGCTCCGTGTCCCTGCGGCTCCGGCAAGAAGTACAAGCATTGTCACGGGCAGCCAGCGTAACGCAGCCGCCCGTGGCGGTGAGGGCAATTGATCGGACGGAGCTGAGGCGCGCCTACCGGCCTGACGAAGAGCAGGTGGTCGCCGAACGCCTGCATCAGGCGCGGCTGAGCGCTTCCGAACTGGGCGATGCGAGCGCCACGGCGCGTGCGCTGGTGAAGGGCGTCCGCGCGCACAAGCCCTCCGGTGTTGATGCCTTCCTGCAAGCCTACGATCTCGGCTCGGACGAGGGCATCGCGATGATGTGCCTGGCCGAGGCGCTGCTGCGCATCCCAGACGCGCACACTGCCGACGAGCTGATTGCTGACAAGCTGTCCGGTGCAGACTGGTCCGAGAAGCTTGGGCAGTCGAATTCGGCTTTCGTCAATGCCGCCACCTTCTCTCTGCTTCTCACCGGCAAGGTGCTTGAAGGTGCGCAGGACCGCTCGGGCAATTGGAAGGCGGCGCTCGGCCGCGCGGTTGGCAGGCTCGGCGAGCCGGTCGTGCGCACCGCAGTGCGCGAGGCGATGAAGATTCTCGGCCGCAACTTCGTGTTCGGCAGGACGATCGACGAAGCGCTGAAGCGCGCGGAGCCGGAGCGGAAGAAGAACCTCAGCCACAGCTTCGACATGCTTGGGGAGGCCGCCAAGACCTTCGAAGATGCCGAGCGCTACCGCCGCTCATACGCGGACGCCCTGGACCGCATTGCCCAGGAAGCGAGGGGCGGCTTCCGCAAGTCTCCCGGCATTTCGGTAAAGCTGACCGCGCTCCATCCGCGGTTCGAATATGCGCATCGCGGGGAGGCGCTCGCCGCGGTTGTGCCGGTTGTGCGCGAGTTGGCGTTGAAGGCCTCGGCGGCCGACGTCCACTTCACCATCGATGCCGAGGAAGCCGACCGGCTCGAGCTGCAAATGGACGTGTTCGAGGCGCTGCTTGCCGACGATGCTCTCTTTGCGAATGGGTGGGCGGGATTCGGCGTCGCGATCCAGGCCTATCAAAAGCGCGCTGCGCCCTTGTGCGACTGGGTCATCGAAGCGGCGCGGGCTCACGGCCGCAAGCTGATGTGCCGGCTCGTCAAGGGCGCTTATTGGGACACGGAGATTAAGGCGGCGCAAGTCGGCGGGCTGCCCGACTATCCGGTGTTCACGCGCAAGATCGCGACGGACGTCTCGTATCTCGCCTGCGCGCGAAAGCTGCTCGCTGGCAGCGACGTCATCTATCCCGCCTTCGCTACCCACAACGCCAATACGATCGCCCAGGTGACGGCGCTCGCCAGCGATCGCGAATTCGAGTTCCAGCGGCTGCACGGCATGGGCGAGGAGCTATACGAGGAGCTGGCCGGCCTGGGACGGCATCTCGGCGACACGCCGACGCCGGTTCGGATCTACGCACCGGTCGGCAGCCACAAGGAGCTGCTCGCTTATCTCGTCCGCCGGCTGCTCGAAAACGGGGCCAATTCCAGCTTCGTGAACCGCATCGCAGACGAGCAGGTTTCGATCGACGACCTCGTGCGCGACCCCGTTTCCGAGCTTCAGGCGCTCCAGCCCAAGCGCAACCCCAAGATCATCCGGCCGCGCGACGTCTTTGGGACCCAGCGGCGCAACAGCGCTGGGCTCGATTTGTCCGATCCGCTGGAGCGGGAGCCGATTCTCGAGCGGCTCCACGGGCTGGAGAGGCGCAATTGGACGGCGAAGCCAACAGCCGGGCCGGGACAGGCGAAGGCAGTCACCTCACCCCACGACCGCCGTGTGGAGGTGGGAACGGTGTTCGAGGCGACCGCCGAGGACGTCGACGGCATGGTTCACCGGGCTCATGCTGCGCAAATGCATTGGGACGCGCGGGGCGGCGAAGCGCGAGCGCGCCTGCTCGAGCGCACTGCGGATCTATTCGAAGAGCGTCGCGAGGACTTCTATTCGCTCTGCATTCGCGAAGGCGGCAAGACGCTGCCCGACGCTGTCCTCGAGGTGCGTGAAGCTGTCGACTTCCTGCGCTTCTACGCGGGCGAGGCTCGGCGCCAGTTTACTCGTCCTCTGCCGCTGCCGGGCCCCACCGGCGAAGAAAACCAGCTTCGCCTGCATGGCCGCGGGGTGTTCGCCTGCATCAGCCCGTGGAACTTCCCGCTGGCGATTTTCACAGGCCCGGTCGCTGCGGCCCTTGCTGCCGGTAATACGGCCATTGCCAAGCCCGCCGAACAGACTCCGCTGATCGGCGGTCTCGCGGTCGATCTCATGCACCGCGCGGGCATTCCGAAGGACGTCGTCCAGCTTGCGCCCGGCGACGGCCGGGTCGGCGCCGCGCTCACCGCTCATCCACTCCTTGCAGGTGTGGCGTTCACCGGCTCGACCGAAACCGCGCGGCTCATCAATCGCAAGCTCGCCGAGCGGGATGGGCCGATCATCCCGTTCATCGCTGAGACCGGCGGGCAGAACGCGATGATCGTCGACAGCTCGGCACTCCCTGAGCAGGTCACCCGCGACATCGTCTCGTCGGCGTTCCAAAGCGCCGGTCAGCGCTGTTCCGCGTGCCGCGTCGTCTTCGTCCAGGAGGACGTGGCCGACGGAATGGTCAGGATGATCGCGGGCGCGATGGAAGCGCTCAAGGTTGGCGACCCGAGGGACCTCGCAACCGACGTTGGACCCGTGATCGACGATGAAGCGAAGCGTGTGCTTGATGAGCATCTCGCCTGGCTTGACAAGAACGCAAAGCGGCTCGGACGACTACCGCTGCCGAACGAAGCCGCGCATGGCAGCTTCGTTGCTCCTGCGATGTATGAGATTTCGGCCCTAACCGACTTGAACCGGGAGAATTTCGGGCCGATCCTGCATGTCATCCGCTTTGCCGGCGACAAGCTCGACAAGGTCATTGAGGCCATCAACACGACGGGTTACGGCCTTACCCTTGGCCTCCAGAGCCGCATCGACACGGTTCGCGACTATGTCGAGGAACATGCGCGGGTGGGCAACTTCTACGTCAACCGCAATCAGATCGGCGCTGTCGTCGAGAGCCAGCCGTTCGGAGGCGAGGGCCTCAGCGGGACGGGCCCCAAGGCAGGCGGCCCGCACTATGTGGCGCGTTTCGCCACCGAGCGCGTCACCTGCATCGACACGACCGCCGCCGGGGGCAATGCAAGCCTGATGGCGTCGATCGACGGCTAGGCGGGCGACCGCTGAGCCCGCGGTTCACCGCCGTCTCCAACACGCGCGAGCTTGTAAGCGGCCACGCTTCTAGGGACGGGTGACTTCCGCAAGCAGATGAACAAGCTCCGACTGCCTGTTGGTTCCCGTCTTACGGAAGATCGACTGCAGGTGGACCTTCACCGTGTTCCGGCTGATGCCGAGTTCGTGACAGAGGCTTTCGAGTGAGTGGCCGGCGAGCAGCGCAGCTGCCACGTCGGACTCTCGGCGGCTCAGTCCGAAAAGGTTTGCGTGAGCCGGCGAGAGCACCGGTTTGGCGCCGGTCTCCAGGATTCGCACGATGGCTGCGGGCGTTCGTATGGGCAGGTGCTGCAGGAATCGCGGGCACGGACTGACAAGCGCCAACCAGTCGCCAAGATCAGCTGCGCGCGGGACGCGGACGCCGCCGCCTGCGCCTCCGAGAGAAGTGCTCCTGATCGCTGACCTAATCGCCGATGTCAGCCGCTCGGTGACCTGGGGAGAGTCCGTGTACAAGCTTCGCTGCTCGACCCTGAAGCCATCGCCGCGGCAGACGATCTGCTCGGCTCGCGGGCTCATCGTCAAAACCTGGCCGAGCGTGTCGAGGACGATCACCGCTTCCGCGCTGGCTGCCAGGTCAGGCGGACGCGCGGCGAGACGAAGTGCCCGCTCGATATGTTCGAAAAGCAGCTTGTGGAGCTTTGCAGTCTCGCTTGGCGCCGGGCCATCGCTGGCTGGCGGGTGCAGCGACACTGCAAACGAAAGATCGTCCACCGGCTGCGTGTAGAAAACGCGCCAGTGGACGGTGCCCATTAGGCTCTCTTGCCACCGGACATATTCGAGCTTCTGGAAATCGTCGTGCGGCATGATGACCGACGTGTCGCAAACGCCGGCATTCGGGTGCTTCGACGCCCACTGCAACGAGGGGTCGGTCTGGTACATGCCCTCTTGATATTCCTCCGCAGCACGCAGGAAGCTCGTGTCCTCGGCACCGTAGAATTCCGACCGGGATAATTGTTTGTGGCGGATGTCGACGCAGGTGATGAACGCGAGCCGCGAGTTGGTTCGCTTCATCATCTCGTTCATGGCCGACCGCCATGCTTCGGGGTCGTAAACGGCCTCGTACAGGTTGCCGATGAAACGCGACACGCCCTCGTCGAGTGACAAGCCACTCTCCCCGCTGTTAAGCGAACTTAACGCGAGGCCCGTGTCTGGGGCAATCCTATCTGGATGTGAAGGTGGCTCCCCGAGTTGGATTCGAACCAACGACCAAGTGATTAACAGTCACCTACTCTACCGCTGAGCTATCGGGGAGCATCCCATGCGGGCAGTGCGGCTAGATAGCGCAGCAACCATTAAAGGCAAGTGCCTACCGGCCTCAGGTGGCGAATTGCTCCATCGCGATCCGCTCGTCGAGCGCATGCTCAGGATCGAACAGTAAGGTGAGGGACCGTTCGCGATCGAGCCGGACCTCGACCTTGGCGACTTCCCGCACCTCGATCTGGTCCGCCACGGCGGAAACCGGGCGGTTCTCCGCTTCGAGGATCGTGAAGCATACCGCGGTATCGTCCGGCAGGATTGCGCCTGACCAGCGGCGCGGCCGAAACGGACTGATGGGCGTCAATGCCAGCATCTTCGCCTGCAGCGGGAGGATCGGCCCGCGCGCGGAAAGGTTGTACGCCGTCGACCCCGCCGGAGTGGCGACCAGCACTCCGTCACAGGCGAGCTCGGCGAGAGCGACTCGGCCGTTCACAAGTATTTCGATCTTCGCCGTTTGCCGCGTTTCCCTGAGCAGCGAGACCTCGTTGATGGCCGCATATGTGAAAGTTTCGCCTGAGACCGTCGTCGCGCGCATCTCCAACGGAGCCACGCGAATTGCCTTCGCGGCCGCGATCCGTTCCGCGAGGCAGTCGATCCGCCAGTCGTTCATCAAGAAGCCGACCGTGCCCCGGTTCATACCGAACACCGGCCTCGGCTCGCCGGCCTCGAGCATGCGGTGAAGCGTCTGCAGCATGAAGCCGTCGCCGCCGAGAGCGACGAGCGTACTCGCGTCTCCGTCTTCGGCGAAGTGGTAGCGGCGCCGAAGCAGCCCTGCGGCGGATTGAGCCACGTCCGTATGCGACGACAGCAGGCCGATGCCGGATGCGCGAAGGTCTTCGGGAGGATGATTGCCGGGGTTTGCCAAATCCGCGTTCAAGCCCACTGCTCCTCACCCGTTTGCAGTCAGGAAGATAGGGACTGCGCACCGCAACGTCACTGTCCCGTTTCGATGCGCGGCCAAACCTGCCCGTATCAACATAGGAACCCTCTGGTTACCCGAAAGGCATGTTGAACGTCGATGGCATGAGTAAGTGGGGACGGCGGGCGTCGGATTTCGGGGCAATGGCGCCCGCCCATCACCAACGAGACCTGCTGCTCGAAGCGGCGATCGCCGACGACGAGGTCAGTGTCCTGTTCCAGCCGCTGATCGAGCCGGCGTCCGGGCGTATCGTCGGTGCCGAAGCACTGGCGCGCTCATCCGTAGTGGCGGATGCACAGCAGCTGTTCGCCCGCGCCGCAGCAGGTGGGCTCAACGAACGGCTTTCGCGGCTCGTCCAGCGCAAGGCCCTTCGCTGCGCCGCCGATTGGCATGGTCCGCTCAGCAGGCTCGGAGTGTCCATCAACATCCTGCCGCACGACATCTCGCGCGACGGTTTCGACGATTGGCTGCTCGACGAAATCCAGGCCGCCGGGATCGATCCACGGAGGATCACAGCCGAGATCACCGAAAGCGCGCTCCTCGTCGACCAGGAGGCAGTGGCGCATCGCCTTGCCCGGCTACGAGAAGCAGGGCTGCGGATCGCCGTCGACGACTTCGGGACGGGTTACGCGAGCCTGGCCTACCTGATCTCGCTGCCGCTGGACGCCATCAAAATCGACCGCGGGCTGATCACCGACATTGTCGGCGGCGAGCGCGACCGAATTGTCGTGAAGGCGCTGATCCATCTCGCGCGCGAACTTGATCTCAGCGTCGTCGTCGAAGGTGTGGAGACGACCGGGCAGCTGCGCCTGCTCGCCGAGTGGGGCTGCGACCTTTACCAGGGCTTCCTGGGTGCCGGAGCCCTCAGCCAGGAAGAGCTGACGCGCTTTGTCGCGGCAGCAAACCGCTAGTCTAAGCCGCCTTCTTCTTCTCTCCGGCTGCCACCACCCGGGACAATCCGCGCGACAGCTGCACGGCGCCGTTCAGCCGTGCGTCGGGGGTGGGCCAATCTCTTGATACCGTCATCTTGCTGTCGGGTCTGAGCTTGGCTGAGCCCTTCAGCCGGTCGACATAGGCGAGCAGGCCCGGAAGGTCCGGGAACCCGCCCTCGGCGAATGTGACGACCGCGCCCTTCGGGCCGATGTCGAGCTTGGCCACACTGGCGTCGCGGCAGTTCAGCTTCACTTCGACGATCTTCATGAGGTTCGCCGTTTCTTCGGGAAGCGTGCCAAAGCGGTCGATCAGCTCGGCCGCGAACGCTTCGATCGCCTGTCGGTCTTCGAGTTCGCCCAGGCG
>Ga0308173_10000657_pt1 | contig 15388 bp, 12 predicted proteins | sample PhyPR1_FD_203716 | JGI IMG/M metagenome (GOLD analysis project Ga0308173, IMG submission 203716) | Soil microbial communities from UC Gill Tract Community Farm, Albany, California, United States - DLSLS.P.R1 | ecosystem: Environmental > Terrestrial > Soil > Agricultural land | place: USA...
CGTGGTGGCCCGCGATGTTCGGCGCGCTGGCTCTGACCGGCAACGCGGTGTCGGGCCGGGTGACCTTCGGCCTCGGCATGATGTTCGGCCTGGCCGCGATGGCCGTGGTGTTCGCGTGGCCCGCGCGGTGGCGCACCTCCGAACCCCGGCACCGGTGGCCGCGGGCGATCCTGGCCGCCGTGCTCTCCGGGGTCGCGACCGCCTCGAGCCCGGTCGCCGGGCTCTTCGTCGGCATCGTGGCGGCGGCGCTCTGGCTCGGCGGACGACGGCCAGCGGCGTACGTGCTCGGCGTCCCACCGGTGGTCGTCGTCGGACTCTCCTCGTGGCTCTTCCCGTTCTCCGGCGAGCAGCCGATGCCGCTGGGCTCCACGGTCCTGCCCGTGGCCTTCGGGATCGGCGTCTTCCTGCTCGCACCGCCGAACTGGCGGACGGTCCGCATCGGCGCCGTCCTGTACGCCGTGGGCGTCGTCGCGGTGTGGGTGGTGCCGTCGCAGATCGGCACCAACATGACGCGCCTGGGCCTGATCTTCGGCGGCGTGCTGCTGGTCGCCCTGATGGTGCGGACCCCCGAGGCACGCCAGCCGCGCCGCCGCCCGGCGTTCCTGCACGCCCGGCGTGGGCGGGTGGCCCTGGCCCTGGCGGTCGGCATCGTCACCTCCTCGATCTGGCAGGTCTCCACGGCCGCCCGGGACGTGATCGGCACCCGGCCCACCGACTCGTGGACGGTCGACGTGCGCCCGCTCCTGTCCCAGCTGGAGTCACGCCACGCGGAGCGTGCCCGGGTCGAGGTCGTCCCTGCCGCCAGCCACCGCGAGGCGTCGGCGCTGGCGCCGTACGTCAACCTCGCCCGCGGGTGGAACCGGCAGGCCGACGCCGAGCGGAACCCGATCTTCTACACCGACGGGCTGCTGACCCCGAGCTCCTACCACCGCTGGCTCGATCGGTGGGCCGTCAGGTTCGTGGTCCTCCCCCACGGCGAGCCGGACCACGCCGCGGTGGGTGAGGCGTTGCTGGTCGCCGGTGGCCTGAGCTACCTCCACCAGGTCTGGTCCGACCCGAACTGGCGGCTCTACGAGGTCGTCTCCCCCACCCCGCTCGCCGACCCGCCGGCCGAGGTGACGCACTTCGACTCCGCCGAGGTCACGCTGCGGATGCCGCGCGCGGGGACCGTGCTGGTCCGGATCCCCGACTCCCCGTGGCTGAGCCTGGTCGACAGGAACGGGCAGCCGGTGCCGGCGCCGTCCTCCCCCGCACCCGGCCTCCCGGCCCTCAACACCGACGGCTGCCTGACGCCGGCTGCGCAGCCGCCGAACAAGGACCAGCCCGGCGACGTGTGGACCGTCCTGAGCGCTCCGCACGCGGGCACCTACCGGATCGCGGCGCCGTACAAGCTGCCGCGTGGCACCGCCTGTCCCGGGAGCGACCCCTCCTAGGTCCGGCCAGGCCTAGACGGCAACGCGGGGGCTGACCGGCCGGAACGGCTGCATGTCGTCGGCGCCGGGGCGCACCACGCCCCAGGAGGACTCGGGGACCTCGTGCCAGGCGCCCGGCAGGTCGCGCAGCGGCTCGGAGACCACCAGGCGCGCCTCGTCGCCCAGCTCGCGGAGGATCGGCAGCTCCGGGTGCAGGGCCCGCAGCTCGGCGACCCCGGACGAGTAGAACAACGTCCGCGTCTGCCCGATGCTGGAGTACCGGAACGCCCAGATCGACGTCCCGTCGGTGGTGGCCGCCGACATCTGCACCGGGTTGTCGACCCCGTGCTCGGCCGCCACGTGCTCGACCAGCCCGACCGCCCGCTCGACCGCCGGCACCGGGTCCTCGGTCAGGCCGTAGGTCAGCGCGAGGTAGAACAGCAGCTCGGAGTCCGTGGACCCCTCGATGTCGGGGTACAGGCTCGGGTCGACCGCGAGCACGAGGTCGCGCTTGAGCTCGCGGAAGCCCGCCACCGAGCCGTTGTGCATCCACAGCCAGTTGTCGTGACGGAACGGGTGGCAGTTGCTGCGCTGCACCGGCGACCCCGTCGAGGCCCGGATGTGGGCGAACAGCAGCGGCGTGCGCACCTGGGCGGCGAGCTCACGCAGGTTCCGGTCGTTCCAGGCCGGGTCGATGCTCTTGAACACCGCCGGCCGGGGGCCCTCGCCGTACCACCCGATGCCGAAGCCGTCACCGTTGGTGGTCGTCGCTCCCATCCGGGAGTGCAGGCTCTGGTCGATCAGCGAGTGCTGGGGCCGGAACAGCAGCTCCTCGGCCCGGAGCGGATCACCGGCGTAGGCCATCCATCTGCACATGCGTCCACCGTAACCAGCCGCCTCCCGGACGCAGCATCATCCGGCGGGGATGAGGCCGCGACACGGCAAGAGGATCAGGCTCGACACAGCCCTCGACCCCGCCCGTCCAGCACCCCCAGGAGTCACCGTGTCCCTCACCCCAGACATCGATGTCCACGGCCCCGTCGACTTCGTCCTCCTCGAGTTCCCGCGCGACCGCCTCACCGGCGAGGCCGCAGAAGCCCTCGTGGACCTCGTGGAGGCGGGCACCATCCGGCTCTACGACCTGCTCGTGGTCAGCAAGGACGCTGACGGCGAGATCGAGATCCTCGAGCTGACCGACCCGGGTGGGCCGGCCGCCTCGTTCTCCTACTTCGCAGGCGCACGCTCCGGGCTGCTCGGCGACGAGGACGTCCAGGAGGCGTCCTCCGCGCTGGAGCCCGACACGGTCGCGGCCCTGCTCGTCTACGAGAACACCTGGGCGGCGCCGTTCGTGGCCGCCGCCCGCCGCAACGGCGGCGAGCTCGTCGCCAGCGCCCGGATCCCCGCGACCGACATCATGGCGGCCGTCGAGGCCCTCGAGACCGTGAGCTGAGGAGGACACCATGCCCGGACTACTGCGAGGAGTCGCCCGTACGGCGGTCGTGGCCGGAACCGCCTCGGCCGTGAACGGTCGCGTGCAGCGACGCCAGGCGGCCAAGTTCGCCGACCGCGACGCCCAGACCGCCGCCGAGCGCCAGCAGGCCTACGAGGCCCAGCAGCCGGCCGCCGCGCCCGCGCCGGCCGCGGCACCGGCCCCGCCCGCCGAGGACCCGATCAAGCGCCTCAAGGAGCTGGCCGCCCTGAAGGACCAGGGCGTGCTGACCGAGGAGGAGTTCGCCACCGAGAAGGCGAAGGTCCTGGCCAGCACCTGAGGTGACGCCCGGCCGGTCCGCCCCTGGTGATGGTGCCGGCGGACCGGGGCGCCGATTGGGCACGAACTGCATGTTCGCGCGCAGAATCCTGCGGTTGGTGACCATTCCGCAACCGGCAAGCAACCGGAAACCGGGAAGCGGCGGCGACCCCAGCGGCGTACCCCCGGAGACACCACCGATTGGGCACGAACTGCATGTCCGGGCGCAGAATCTTGCGGTTGGTGACCATTCCGCAACCCGCAAGCGACCGGAGACCCAGGGAGCGACCGCAAGCAACGGCGGACCGCCCCCGTAGCTGCCAGGACCGCCACCCAGCGGAGCCGTAAGCCGGGAAGCGGCGGCGACCCCAGCGGCATACCCCGGAGGCACCACCGATTGGGCACGAACCGCATCTTCCGGCGCAGAATCCTGCGGGTGGTGACCATTCCGCAACCGGCGAGCTACCCGGAAACCCGGGGAGCTACCGGAAACCCGGAAAGCGACCGCAAGCAACGGCGAACCGCGCCCGTAGCTGCCAAGACCGCCACCCAAGAGAGCCGCAAGCCGGGCAACGGCAGCAGGCCCAACGGCGCACTCCCGCGACAACCCCAACGCAGCCGAACCTGCTGGACGGGCGCCCCCACGGGGACCTTCGCCCCTGACGACCACGCCGGGGCCGACGGATGTTCGAAGCAGGCGAACGGGGGACCCCGGCGATCCGAGGAGACGGCGATGCGGAGACTCCGTCGGCACCCGACGAACGACACCGTCCAGCCGCTCGTCGACGTCGAGGTCATCGTCCGCGCCAGCGGGGTCCTCAAGACCTACGACACCGGGCAGGTAAAGGTGGATGCGCTCAAGGGCGTCGACCTGTCGCTGCGGCGTGGGGAGATGGTCGCGGTGATGGGGCCGAGCGGCTGCGGCAAGACCACGCTGCTCAACTGCCTGTCGGGCATCGACGAGATCGACGGCGGGCAGGTCCTCATCGAGGGCGTGAGCCTCGCGGAGCTGCCGGACCGGGCGCGCACCCGCTACCGCGCCGAGCGGATGGGGTTCGTGTTCCAGTTCTACAACCTGATGCCGGTGCTGTCGGCGGTGGAGAACGTCGAGATGGCGCTGCTGCTCTCGGGCACTCCGCCGCGCGAGGCCCGGCCGCGTGCCCTCGCGGCCCTGGACCTGGTGGGCCTGGTCGACCGGGCCGGCCACGTGCCCGAGGAGATGTCCGGCGGCGAGCGGCAGCGCGTCACGATCGCCCGCGCGCTCGTCAACAACCCGGCGATCGTCTGGGCCGACGAGCCGACCGGCGACCTCGACAGCGAGACCGCCGAGAGCGTCACCACGCTGATGCGGCGGCTCAACCGGGAGCGGGGGCTGACCTTCCTGATCGTCACGCACGACATCGCCGTCGGCCGACGGACCGACCGGATCCTGCGCATGCTCGACGGGGCGGTCGTCGACGAGGAACGGATGGAGGCCGCGGATGTTCGCACGCATCACCCAGCTTGAGATCGACACGGTCCGCATCGACACCGACTCCACCGTGGAGGTCTTCCGCAGCGAGATCCTGCCGGAGGTCCGGCTGCAACCCGGGTACGCCGGCGTCCTGGTGCTGGCCACTCCCGAGGGCCTGGGCACGTTGGTCAGCTTCTGGGACACCGCCGAGCACGCCGAGGCAGGCGGCTCGACCGGCTTCTACGCCGAGGTCCTCGAGCGCTACGTGACGATGTTCAAGTCGCCGCCGGGGCGGGGGCGCTACGAGGTCAGGGTCGCCGAGCTCCCCACGGCCACCGCGACGTAGGAGGCCGGCGTGAGCGAGCTCTTCGGCGCCCCGGTCGGCACGCTCGCCGTCGTGCTGAGCGTGCTGCTCGTCCTCGCGCTCGCCGTGATCGGCGTGCTGGCCGTGCGCCGCACCGTCCTGATGAAGCTCGGCGTCCGCAACCTCACCCGCCGCCGCGGCCGCAGCGCCATCATCGTCGGCGGGCTGATGCTCGGGACGATGATCATCGGCTCGGCGCTGGGGTTCGGCGACATCATGGCCAACACGGTCCGCACCTCGGTCATCAGCTCGCTGGGGCAGACCGACGAGATCGTCTCGGCGAGGTCCGGCCGCGCACCGGACATCGCCACCCTCGGCGAGGGCAGCGCCGTCCGCTACCTGTCCGGGCAGGAGTCCCGGACCGTCCTCGCCGCCGCCCGCCGGATCCCCGAGGTCGACGGTGTGGCGCCGGGCATCAGCGAGAGCGTCGCGGTCCAGGACACCACCAGCCGGACCAACGAGCCGCGGCTGACCCTCTTCGCCACCGACCCCGCGCAGATGTCCGGCTTCGGGCAGGTCACCGGTGGGTCCGGCGACGCGGTGAGCCTCGCCGACCTCTCCCCCGGCCAGACCTACCTCGACCACGAGGCGGCCGACGCCCTCGACGCGCGCACCGGCGACCACCTCCTGGTGTTCGTCCGGGGCCGGCAGGTCGTGCTCACCGTGCGCGACGTCGTCCGCTACGACGGCACGGGCAGCGCCACCGGGGCGCTGCTGATGCCGCTGGCCCAGGCCCAGCAGCTGCTGGGGGTCGGCGACAAGGCGCAGCACGTGCTGGTCTCCAACAACGGCGACGCGACCAGCGGCGCGGGGCTCACCGACCAGGTGCGCGCCCAGCTGGCCCCGACGACCCGCGAGCTGGGCCTGCGCGCCGAACCGGTCAAGTCCGACGGGCTCGAGCTCGCCGACCAGCAGGGCGCGACGTACCTCTCGCTGTTCTCCACCTTCGGCACGTTCACCATCACCGCCGGGATCCTGCTCATCTTCTTGGTCTTCGTGATGCTCGCCGCCGAGCGACGCGGCGAGATGGGCACCGCACGCGCCATCGGCACCCAGCGCCGCCACCTGGTGCAGATGTTCCTCTTCGAGGGGGCGGCGTACGACGTGCTGGCGGCCGCCGTCGGGGCCCTGCTGGGGCTGGCGCTGTCGGTCGCGATGGTGCGGCTGATCGCGGGCGCCCTCTCCGAGTCCGGCATCGTCACGATCCGCTACGGGCTCACGTGGACCAGCCTCCTGGTCGCCTTCTCCCTGGGCGCACTGCTCACGCTCGCGGTGGTCACCATCGCCGCCTGGCGGGTGAGCCGGCTGAACATCGTCGCCGCGGTGCGCAACCTCCCGCAGCCGCCCCGACGCCGGCGCCGGCGCTCGCGCTGGCTGGTCGCGGGGCTGCTGGTCGCGGCGGGTGCGCTCCTCATCGCCTCGGCGGTCGCGTCGCTGAGCGCGGTGGCCCTGCTGGTCGGAGGCTCGCTGGTCCTGGTGGCGTCGGTCCCCGTGATCCGGTCGCTGGGCGGCAGCGAACGCCTCGCCTACACGGTCGCCGGCACCTGCGTGCTGGCGTGGAACCTGCTGCCGTTCAGCGTCTACAAGGCCCTGGTGCCCGGCCTGAAGATGGGCTTCGACGTGTTCGTCCTGGTCGGGCTGCTGCTCGTGGCCGGTGCCACCTGGGTCCTCGTCTACAACCTGCGACCCATGCTCGACGGGCTGATGTGGGTCTTCGGCCGCTCCCGGCGCGCCGTACCGGTCCTGAAGACGGCCATCGCGGCCCCGCTGCGCAACCGGTTCCGCACCGGCGCGACCGCCGGCCTCTTCACCCTGGTCGTCTTCACCCTGGTCACGGGCGCGGCGACATCGTCGTCGTTCCTCTCCGCGCTCGACAACGTGGACACCTTTGGCGGTGGCTACGACATCACCGCCCAGACCTCGCCGCTGAGCCCGATCACCGACATGCGCGCCGCGCTCGCGCGCGCCCCGGGCATCGACCCGCACGACATCACGGCGTACGCCGGCCAGTCCTACGTGCCGATGGACGCGCGCCAGTCGGACCAGCCCCACTACGTCGGGTACGTCGTGCGCGGGCTCGACGACCGCTTCGTGCGCACGACCACCTACGGCTTCGGTGCCCGGGCACGGGGTTACGACTCGGACCGCGAGGTCTGGCACGCGCTCGCCACCCACCCCGGGCTCGCCGTCGTCGACGCCTTCTCGGTCCCCCGGCGAGCCAACTGGGGCACCGGGGTCGTCTCGGACTTCCGGCTGCACGGCTTCTACCTCGAGGACGCCGCTTTCTCCCCCGTCCCCGTCGACGTGCGGAACACCCAGACCGGGAAGACCCTGCGGCTGAAGGTGATCGGCGTGCTCGCCGACAACGTGCCCTACGCGATGCTCGGCATCTCGACCTCGCAGCAGACGCTGGCTCCGCTGGGCGCCGCCGCAGCCCCGACGGTCTGGTACTTCCGGGTGCGGCCGGGGGTGGACCCGGTGACCGAGGCCGACGCCCTCGAGGCGGCGTTCCTGGACAGCGGCATGCAGGCCACCGCCCAGAGCCAGACGCTGCACGACGCCGTGTCCGCGTCCCTGACCTTCCAGTACCTGATCCTCGGCTTCCTCGGCCTCGGGCTGGTCATCGGCGTCGCCGCCCTCGGTGTCATCAGCGCCCGCTCGGTCGTCGAGCGGCGTCAGCAGATCGGCGTGCTGAGGGCGATCGGCTTCCAGGCGCGCATGGTGCAGATGAGCTTCCTCGTCGAGTCCCTGATCGTCACGCTCGTCAGCGTGGTGGTCGGCAGCGTGCTGGGGCTCTGGGTCGCCTTCAACGTCATCCAGGACACCGCCGGGCAGCCCGGCTACGAGAACCTCGCCCTCGTCCCACCGTGGCCGTCCCTGGCCGTGATCCTCGGCGTGGTCGTGGTCTGCTCGGTGCTGGCCACCTGGCTCCCGAGCGTCCGCGCCTCGCGGACCTACCCCGCCACCGCCCTGCGCTACGAGTAGCGGCGCGGTCGAGGCGAGCGGTCTCAGGTCTCGACGACCTCGCCCTTGGTCACCTTGACCGAGACCTTCGGCAGGGGCGACGGTGCGGGACCGCCGGTGTTGTCGCCGGTGGCCAGGTCGTACGTCGACCCGTGGCAGGGGCAGACCAGCTGATCGCCCTGGGGGGCGACCGTGCAGCCCATGTGGGTGCAGATCGCCGAGAAGGCCACCACGTCACCGGCCGAGGGCTGGGAGACGATCACGGGCTTGCCGTTGGCGTCCGTCGCCGAGACCGCGCCCCCGACCGGGACGTCGGCGACCTTGGCCAGCACCTGGCCGCCACCACCCGAGCCGCCGCTCGATCCCGCGGAGGAGGTCGAGGAGGATCCGGAGCCCCCGCCGCAGGCGGCCAGCGCGGTGACGCCCAGCGCCGTCCCGGCCCCCGCCACGAGGACCTTGCGACGGGAGAACCCGCTCTCGATCGGTCCTGGCTCGTTCGGCCCCATGGCCACCTCCGACGGTTGTCGTGTCCCAGTGTCGTCTCTGCGCCGTCCCCCTGCATACGCCGCCACCCCCGCGTTGGTTCAGGTCCAGTCTGAACCACCCGCCCAGCCCCGACGTGGAGAAGGACGTGGACACAGTGGGCCCGACCCGGACCCGCACCACTCCAAGAAGGGGATAGATCCATGAAGATGCGCATCCTGACCGCCGCGGCGGTGCTGGTCTCGGCGTACGTCCACCTCAAGCTGTGGCTGGACGGGTTCCGGGACCTGCACATGATCGGTCCGGCGTTCATGCTCAACGCGGTGGCCGGACTCGTGATCGCAGTCGCCCTCGTGACGTGGCGACACTGGATCCCGCCGCTGCTGGCGGTGGGCTTCGGCCTCGCGACGTTCGGCGCCTTCGTCACCTCGGCCACGGTGGGCCTCTACGGGGTGCACGAGGTGTGGCGCGGCAGCTACGTGCTGGCCGCGGCGGTCTCCGAGGTGGTCGCCGTGATCGCCGGCGCCGTGGTGCTGCTGCAGGAGCGGTCCGCGACGTCAGGCCTTCAGCCTGAGCACCGGTTCTCCGTGCGCCGCGCGGACCTCCACTGAGGTGATGCTCCGCGGGGCTGCCGACGTGGCCGCATCCAGGTGCATGGTCCGGCCGGGCAGGGCGCGCCACGTCGCGACCTGCTCGGCACGGCCGTCGCGGGTGTGCACGACCATCGAGTACGTCGTCGTGGGCGGCTCCCCGTAGCCCGCGGGCGTCGCGGCGTAGGTGCAGGTCAGGTCGAGCCGGGTTCCCCACGGCACTGCGGTGAGGGCCAGGCTCCCCTGCATCCCCACGTCGTGCACGACGGTCATCGGACGGCTCCCCGGCGTGCTGGTGCCGACCACCGGCGGGTTGGCGGCGGGGTTGCCCCCTCCCCCGTTCACGCCGACCGTCACGGCCGCTCCCACCGTGACCAGCACGGCAGCCGCCGCGGCCAGGCCCGCCGTCGCGAACGTACGACGGCGCCGGCTGCGGCGCACCTGCCACATCAGCGAGGGCAGAAGGGTGTCGGGAAGCGGCTCCTCGGCGGGCGGCGACTCCAGCACCGCCGGGTCGATCCGGGCGAGCAGGCCCGGCAGGCCGGCCAGCTCGCGCACCGAGCGGGAGCAGGCGTCGCAGCCGGCGAGGTGCTCCTCGAACTCCCGTCGCTCCGACGGGGACAGGGCACCGAGGACGTAGGAGCCGTCCAGGTGTGCGAACTCGCAGCTCATGCGCTCACCCCCATCTCCTCCAGTGCCAGTCGCAACGCGCGCAGCGCGTAGTGGGTGCGGGACTTCACCGTGCCCTCGGGGATCCCCAGGCGTCGCGCAGCCTCGGACACGGGAAGGCCACGGTAGTAGCACTCCAGCAGCACCGCGCGGTGCTCGGGAGACAGCCGGGTGAGCGCCTCGGCCACGACCCACGACAGCAGCAGCTGGTCGGTGTGGTCGACGTCGTCGACGACCTCGGGGACGTCGGCGACGGCGAACTCCGCGTGGGCGCGGCGCGTGCGCCACTCGTCGATGACGATGTTGCGTGCGACGGTGAACAACCAGGCGCGCACCGAGCCCTGGGCCTCGTCGAGCGCCGAGAAGTGGCGCCAGGCCCGCAGCAGCGTCTCCTGGACGACGTCCTCCGCCCGGGCGCGGTCGTGACCGGTCAGGCGCAGGCTGTAGCCCCACAGCGCGGCCGCGTGCTCGTCGTGCAGCTGCTGCATCAGCGCGGCCTGGTTCTCGACCAATGCTCCTCCTGGTCCCAGTGTGCCTCCGGCGGTCGCCCAGCTGTGCTGGGTCGCCTACATGACCCCTACTACGGCGCGACCCACCGGATGGTTCAGCACGCCTGCCGGGTCCGGAACCTCCCCCAGAATTGATGAGTCGCACCCCAGCGAGGCGCGCGTACGGTCGCAAGGCACTCATCTCGGCTACCAGGGGGTTCCACCGTGCGACGTCTCACACCAGTTCTCGCCACGCTCGCCGCCGCGGCCTTCGCGGCGACGATCACCCAACCCGCGCCCGCGTCCACGCCGGCGGGCGACGTCCGCCTGACGAACGACGTCGGCGGCGGCTACACCAGCAACTACACGATGGTCACCGGGCAGCCGTACACCGACGCCACGCTGACCGAGTGCGGACAGTCCCGGGGCCGCCAGAACGAGCCGTCGGTGGCCATCGACCCGCGCAACAGCAACGTGCTGGTCGGCAGCTCCAACGACTACTGCGGGGTCTACAACGACGGCGTCGACGCCGACGGTGCGCCGATCCCCTCGGGCCCCATCTGGCTGGGCTACTACCGCTCGACCACCGGCGGGTCGTCCTTCCAGAGCTCCCTGGTCCCCGGCTACCCCGGGGACACCAGCCCGTACGCCGGGCGCGCCCACATCCGCACCGCCAGTGCCGGCGACCCGGTGCTGGCCTGGGACACCCACGGCAGGCTCTTCGCCGGCTCGGAGAGCTCCGACGACCCGGCAGGGTCGAAGAAGACCTTCGGTGACGTCTGGGTCGCGACCTACCGCAACCCCGGCGGGCCCAACGGGGCCACCACCGACGACGGCAAGGAGTTCCAGCGCTCCGAGATCGTCGCCAGGGGCTCCTCCGCCCCCAACCTGCTGGGCAAGTTCAACGACAAGACCGCCATCGAGGTCGACCGCACCGGCGGCTCCTGCGACGGCACCGTCTACTTCGCCTGGTCGCGCTTCACCAACACCTCGAGCAACATCTACCTCTCGCGGTCCACCGACCACGGCGCCACCTGGTCCAACCCCAAGCGGCTGACCCAGAGCACGCACGACGTGCAGGTCCCCGAGATCACGGTCACGGGCAACGGCCACGTCTACGTCACCTGGGTGGCCACGGTCGGCAACAAGCAGAACGAGACCGACGCGGTGCAGTACGCACGCAGCACCAACTGCGGGGCGACGTTCGCCCAGCCGGCCAACGTCGTCACCTTCGAGGGCTACGCGCACAGCGACGGCAGCAGCCGCGACTGCGGCGACTTCGCCGACGCCTGCCCCTCGGGCTACACGTTCTTCCGGGCCGACACGACACCACGCTCCGCCACCGACCAGAACGACAAGAGCAGCGAGGACGTGCACATCGTCTACGACGCGGCGTACGGGCCGGACGTGCCCACCGGGACGTCCTACGGGATGGTCGGCTCGGGCGTGGGCTCGCTCTCGGCGGTCTACTACACGGTGCTCCACGGGGCGACGGGCACGCACACGACCCCCGTCCTGGTGAACCAGCCGACCAAGCAGCACCAGCTGTTCCCCGACATCGCGGTCAACGCGGGCACCGCGCACGTGCTGTGGTGGGACAGCCGCAACGACTCCAGCTGCACCGACGCGACCACCTGCGCCGCCCAACCGATCGGCAACACCGCCGACCGGCACGTGGTGCAGGACGCGCTGGACACCTACGGCACCTCGTTCGGCCTGGCGGCCGGCCCGTCCGGCTCGGCGGTGCGGATGAGCGACCGGTCGACGAACCCGAACTTCGAGCAGTTCGACGGCCGCGCGGTCCCGTTCGCGGGTGACTACCTGTGGATCGACAGCGTGGGCTCGCGGACGTACGGCGTGTGGACGGACTGGCGCGACACCGTGCCCGGCACCGACGCCCGCGAGACCGCGGCCGACGGTGGGGCCGAGCCCGGCGAGGGAGCCGACGTCCTCCAGTGCCGGACCGACGGGTCCGGTGACACCTGTCCCCGATCTGGCGGACTCGACCAAAACATCTACGGGGATCTGGCACCGTAGTTGTCGTCATGACGGTGCTGCGGGGAGCCGAGCGGGTCGGGGGCGGGGCGCAGGGCCTCGTCCCCGGTCGGCTCGCACCCCGGGCACCGGGGACCCGGCACCGGGCTCCGGGCCACCCGTGGCTGAGAGGTCGGTTCGCCCGCTTCGACCCGCTGGTGATCGTGGCCTGCGCGGTCGCTGCGGCCGTCTACGTGCTGCACGGCTTCGACGGCGTCCTCTCGCGCGACCTGGGCGTCTACATGTACGCCGGCCAGCAGGTCGCCGACGGGGTGGCCCCCTACGTGGGCATCCTGAACCGTGCCGGCCCGCTCGCGCACCTGCTGCCGGGGGTCGGGGTGGCCGCCGGCCGCTGGGTGGGCGTCGACGACGTGCTCGGCGCGCGGGTGCTGTTCATGCTGCTGTCGGTGGCCTGCGTGGGCGCGGCGTACGTCCTGGGCCGTGACCTGTTCCGGTCCCGGCCGGCCGGACTCGCCACAGCGGCGACGCTGCTGTGCTTCGACGGCTTCATCCGCTACGCGACCTACGGGCCGCGCGAGAAGACCGCGATGGTCCTGTTCCTGCTCTGCGCCCTGGTCGCGGTCGCCCACCGGCGCTGGGCGACCGCCGGGTGCTTCATCGCGCTGGCCACCCTCACCTGGCAGCCGGCGCTCCTGGCCGGCCTGGCCGCAGCGGTCACCGCGGCGCTGCTCGCCCCGGCCGGGACGCGGCTGCGCGCCCTGGCCCGCATCGCCCTCGGCGGACTCGCCCCGACCGTCCTGACGGTCGGCGTCTACGTGGCCCTCGGCGAGCTGCGCACGTTCCTCGACGACTTCTTGCTGATCAACCTCCAGTACACCCACCAGTCGTCGCTGCTCGGCCGGTTCGGCAAGACCTGGGGCGTGCTGCGCGACGCCTACGGCTGGTCGCTGTGGGTCTTCTTCGTCGGTGCCGTGGCGCTTCTCGTGCTCGCCGCGGTCGCCGTGCTGCGCCGCTCCCGTCGCCACGACGAGCGCGTCGCCGCCGTGGCCGGGACCGGGGTCGCCCTCGTCGCGGGTCTCGTCTGGTCGATGACGGCGTTCAACAGCTGGCCCGACGCCTTCGTGCTGCTCCCCGGGGCTGCCGTCGGCGTCGGTGGCCTGGCGGCGGTGCTGGGCCGGCTGAGCAGGACCTGGATCTCGCTCCCGCTGGTCCTGGCCTGGGTCGCCGTGGCCACGGCCGCAGCCTTCGCCTACTCCACGGGCGAGCGCGACCAGACGCTCCTGCACCAGCGCGCCGACGTGGCCGCGGTGATGGACCTGCTGCCGCCGGGGTCGCGGATCCTCTCCGTGGACGCGCCGCAGCCCTTGGTCCTGACCGGGCAGACCAACGCCTCGCAGTTCCAGGTCTTCAGCGGCGGACTGACCGCCTACCTCGAGAACACCTGGCCTGGTGGTCGCCTCGGCTACGGACGCTGGGTCGCCGAGCAGGCGCCGACCGTCATCGCGATGGGCGACGCCGGCGGTCCCGGCTGGCTCGACCCCCTGCTCGCGGAGTCCTACACGCGCGTCGGGCGCTCACCCGGCTGGACCTGGGCGATCAGCGACCGCGTGCCGCTCGCCGACCGCGAGGCCATCCGCGCCGCCCTCGCCCGGGACTGACCTGCGAGGTCACGGACCGACCCCTCCGTACCCCCAGGGGTCGGGACCAAGTGAACGGCAAGCCGCCTCCAAGAGGCCCGGCGCACGCTCCTGGTGAGTCAGGAACCACCCCACCAGGAGACCCCCATGAACCGCACGACCCCATCCCTCGTCTGCCGTACCGCCGCCGCCGGCGCGGTCCTCGCGGCGGCCTCGCTGGCCCTCGCCGGTCCGGCGTCCGCCGACGGCCCCGCAACCACCCCCTCGACCGCGTCGGAGGCGACGCCGGTCCAGGTGGCGCCGCTGGTCCAGCCCTCGGTCGTCTACGAGACCGTCAGCTGGTCCGGCTACGTCTACGACCGCTTCAACGGCCAGTACCTGCAGAACAAGCCGTTCCACGTGACCATGCAGTGCACGGGCTTCGTGGTGAACCCCGACGGGTACGTCGCCACGGCCGGCCACTGCGTGGACCCCGAGGGCGGCAAGGACGCCATCCGGCGCGCGGCCGCCCAGTGGGCGCTGCAGCACTACTACAACACCCCCGGCGCGCTCACCGTCGACGACGTGCTCGGCGACTACCGGGTCGACGTGCTCGGCGAGGGCAGCCAGGTCCTCCACAACCGGGTGGACCGCGAGGTCGGCGTCTCGTGGGGCGCCTCGGTGTCGGGCGTGAAGGTTCAGAAGCAGAAGCCCGCCCGCGTGCTCGCGTTCCAGCAGTACGACGAGGGCGACGGCGCGCTGCTCAAGGTCGACGAGACCGACCTGAACGCCATCGAGCTGGCCGACACCTCCGGCGTCGAGATCAACTCCGGCGTGGTGGCGATCGGCTACCCGGCCATCATCGGCTCCTTCACCGACCCCGACCTGACCCCGACGTTCGACTCCGGAAACGTCAGCTCGATCAAGACCGTGGCCCACGGGCTGCTCAAGGTCTTCCAGCTCTCCGCCCAGCTCTCCGGGGGCATGTCGGGAGGCCCCGCCGTGGATGGCGAGGGTCGGGTGATCGGTGTGAACAGCTCGCACTTCGTGGGTGAGCCGTTCAACTACGCCGTGCCGGCCGAGCGCATCAAGGAGCTGCTCGACAGCGCCGGTGTCGACAACACCGTCTCGCAGACGACCGAGACCTACCGTGCCGGGATCCGGGCCTACTTCGAGCACGACCGGACGACCGCGGTCGCCGACCTCGAGAAGGTGCTGCAGGACCAGCCCGCCAACGGCCTGGCCGAGACCTACCTCGCCAAGGCCAAGGAGCTGCCGGCCCCGCCGCAGCCCGTCGACAACGGCACCGCATGGGGGCTGTGGGCCGCGGTCGCCGCGGCCGTGGTCGCCGCGATCGGCGGCGGTCTGGCCGCCCTGGTCCTCCTGGTGCGCCGCCTGCGCCTGCGTCCGTCGGTCCGGGTCGCCCCGGCCGCCCAGCAGGCACCGTCGGGCAATGCGCCGACCGTTCCGGCCCCGGCCCCGGCCACGCAGCCCTCGGGCCTCCCGGTCCCGGCCGGCTTCGCCCCCACGACGGCTCCGGGCTCGGCTCCCGGCTCGGCTCCCCGTGCCCAGGTCACCGGTGGCACCGTTGCCACGGCGACGGTGAC
>Ga0308173_10000658_pt1 | contig 15386 bp, 18 predicted proteins | sample PhyPR1_FD_203716 | JGI IMG/M metagenome (GOLD analysis project Ga0308173, IMG submission 203716) | Soil microbial communities from UC Gill Tract Community Farm, Albany, California, United States - DLSLS.P.R1 | ecosystem: Environmental > Terrestrial > Soil > Agricultural land | place: USA...
GACCGCTGCACTGTCATGCCTACGACACCTCACCGCACCCCCCACCGGGAGGCCTCGCATGATCCGCCGCGCCCTGAGCCTGCTCACCGCCGCCGTCGCGACCGCCTGTCTCACGCAGCTGCCCGCCGCCCCCACCGCGTCCGCCGCCGATACCTGCGCGGTGAAGTCCAGGCCCGCCGGGAAGGTCCTCCAGGGCTACTGGGAGAACTGGGACGGCTCCGCCAACGGCGTCCACCCGCCGTTCGGCTGGACCCCGATCACCGACTCCCGTATCGCCGCGCACGGTTACAACGTGATCAACGCCGCCTTCCCCGTGATCCGCTCCGACGGAACGGCCCTGTGGGAGGACGGCATGGACTCGGGCGTGAAGGTGGCGACGCCCGCGGAGATGTGCGCGGCCAAGGCCGCCGGCCAGACGATCCTGATGTCGATCGGCGGCGCGGCGGCGGGCATCGACCTCAACTCCACCGCCGTGGCGGACAGGTTCGTCTCGACGATCGTCCCGATCCTGAAGAAGTACAACTTCGACGGCATCGACATCGACATCGAGACCGGCCTGACCGGCAGCGGCAGCATCTCCCAACTGTCCACTTCCCAGGCCAACTTGATCCGCATCATCGACGGCATCCTGGCGCAGATGCCGGCCGGCTTCGGCCTCACGATGGCCCCGGAGACCGCCTACGTCACCGGCGGCAGCATCACCTACGGCTCGATCTGGGGCGCGTACCTGCCGATCGTGAAGAAGTACGCGGACAACGGCCGGCTGTGGTGGCTGAACATGCAGTACTACAACGGCAGCATGTACGGCTGCTCCGGCGACTCCTACTCGGCCGGTACCGTGCAGGGCTTCACCGCCCAGACGGACTGTCTCGCCAAGGGCCTTGTGGTGCAGGGCACGACGATCAAGGTGCCCTACGACAAGCAGGTCCCGGGCCTGCCCGCGCAGTCCGGAGCGGGCGGTGGCTACATGTCGCCGTCACTGGTCTCCCAGGCATGGCAGCACTACGGCACCTCGCTCAAGGGCCTGATGACCTGGTCGATCAACTGGGACGGCTCGAAGAACTGGACGTTCGGCGACAACGTGAGGTCGCTGCAGGGCCGTTGAACCGCTAACGCGCCGTCAGCGCCAGCTTCGCGCCCAGCGCCACGAACGATCCCGCGAAGCTCCGCCGCAGCCACGTCATCACCCTCGGCCGTGAGGTGACGTGGCTGCGGACCGAGGCCGCGAGCACGCCGTAGGCGGCGAAGACGACGAAGGTCGCCAGCATGAACACACCGCTCAGGCCCAGCATTCGGGGCAGGGCGTGCGGTGCCGACGGGTCCACGAACTGCGGCAGGAACGCGAAGAAGAAGATCGTCAGCTTCGGGTTGAGCAGATTGATCAGCACGCCCCGCACGATCACGCGCCCGGCGGAGAGCGGCGCGTCATCCTGGTCGAGGTCGATCGCCTGCCGGTCCCGCAGGGTCGCCCAGGCCATGTGGAGGAGATAGGCGACACCGGCGTACTTGACGACCTGGAACGCCGCGGCACTCGCGTTGAGCAGCGCCGCGAGCCCGGTCACGGTGGCCGCCACATGCGGCACGATCCCGAGCGTGCACGCGAAGGCCGCGACCACGCTCGCCCGCCGGCCGCGGGACAGCCCGGCGGCGAGCGTGTAGACGACACCGGTACCGGGGGTGGCGACGACGACCAGGGTGGTGAGAAGAAAGGCGAGACTCATGCCCGCCAGCCTGTCGCCGCACCGGTCCCCGATACAGGTCCAATCCGGCACCCGCATCAGGGACCACTCGTGGTTCCGGCAGACCTCAGCTGCCGAGCAGACGCCCGGCCAGGTACCCCTCGATCTGGTCCAGCGACACGCGTTCCTGCTTCATCGAGTCACGCTCGCGCACCGTCACCGCGTTGTCCTCGAGCGTGTCGAAGTCGACGGTCACGCAGTACGGCGTACCGATCTCGTCCTGGCGGCGGTAGCGGCGGCCGATCGCTCCGGCGTCGTCGAACTCGATGTTCCAGTTCTGACGCAGCGCCTGCGCGAGCCCCTTGGCCTTCGGGGACAGCTCCGGGTTGCGGGACAGCGGAAGGACGGCGACCTTCACGGGGGCGAGGCGGTGGTCGAGACGCAGCACCGTCCGCTTCTCCATCTTGCCCTTGGCGTTCGGCGCCTCGTCCTCGACGTACGCGTCGAGCAGGAAGGCGAGCATCGCCCGGCCGACACCGGCCGCGGGCTCGATGACGTACGGCGTCCAGCGCTCGCCGGCCTCCTGGTCGAAGTAGGAGAGGTCCTGGCCGGATGCCTTGGAGTGCGCGTTCAGGTCGTAGTCCGTGCGGTTGGCGACGCCCTCCAGCTCACCCCACTCGTTGCCGCCGAACTGGAAGCGGTACTCGATGTCGGCGGTGCGCTTGGAGTAGTGGGAGAGCTTCTCCTTCGGGTGCTCGTACCACCGCATGTTCTCCTCGCGCAGGCCCAGGCCGGTGTACCAGTTCCAGCGCTGCTCCATCCAGTACTCCTGCCACTTCTCGTCCTCGCCCGGCTTGACGAAGAACTCCATCTCCATCTGCTCGAACTCGCGGGTGCGGAAGATGAAGTTGCCGGGCGTGATCTCGTTGCGGAAGGACTTGCCCATCTGGGCGATGCCGAACGGAGGCTTGCGGCGCGAGGTCTGCTGGACCTGGCCGAAGTTGGTGAAGATGCCCTGGGCGGTCTCGGGGCGCAGGTAGGCGACCGAGCCGGAGTCCTGGGTGGGGCCGAGGTGCGTGGAGAGAAGGCCGGAGAACTGCTTGGGCTCGGTGAAGGTGCCCTTGTTGCCGCAGTTGGGGCAGTTGATGTCGGCCAGGCCGTTCGCCGGGGCGTGCCCCTTCTTCTCCTCGTACCCCTCCTCCAGGTGGTCGGCGCGGAAGCGCTTGTGGCAGGAGGTGCACTCGGTCAGCGGGTCGGTGAAGGTGGCGACGTGGCCGGAGGCCACCCAGACCTCGGTGGCCAGGATCACCGACGAGTCGATACCGACGACGTCCTCGCGGGAGGTGACCATGTAACGCCACCACTGGCGCTTGATGTTCTCCTTGAGCTCGACGCCGAGCGGGCCGTAGTCCCAGGCGGCGCGCTGCCCGCCGTAGATCTCACTACAGGGGTACACGAAGCCACGGCGCTTGCTCAGGCTGACGATGGTGTCGATCTTGTCGGCGGCCACGATGCTCTCTTCATACGACGGAACGGCGCGAATGCTTCAGGTTACCGGCGTGGCCCGGGCTCGCATCAAATCGGTGGGGCCGCTGCACGGACACCGGTGACAAAAGGGGCCGACCGCTCCGTGCTCGGGGCTCTGCGGACGTTAGTTGACAATCATTTCCATTGTCATTGAAAATGACTGTCATGAACATCCGGCGTCGACTCATACCCACGGCCGCGTTGACCGCGGTCTCCGCGCTCACCCTCGCGGCCACCTCCGCCTGCTCCTCCGCCGACGCGGCCGGCGGCAACACCGCCAAGTTCGACGTCATGGCGTCGTTCTACCCGCTCGCCTACCTCGCCGAGTCGATCGGCGGCGACCACGTGCACGTCACGAGCCTTACCCAGCCGGGCCAGGAGCCGCACGACCTGGAGATCAGCGCCCGGCAGACCGCGCGGCTCCAGGAGTCGGACGCGGTGCTCTACCTGAAGGGCCTCCAGCCCTCCGTGGACGACGCGGTCGCCCAGTCCGAGATCGGGACGAAGATCGACGCCGCCTCCCTGACCACCCTCGAGGAACACGGCACCGAGGTCGGCGGGCACGAGGACGAACACGAGGACGGCGACGGCCACGGCCACGAGGAGGGGGAGGACGGCAAGGATCCCCACATCTGGCTCGACCCGGTGCGCTACGCCCAGGTCGCCGAGGGCGTCGGCAAGGCCTTCGAGAAGGCCGACCCCGACCACGCCGCCGCCTACCGGAAGAACACCGCGGCCCTGGTCAAGAAGCTCGACGGGCTCGACACCCGCTTCGAGACCGGTCTGAAGGACACCCGCTCGAAGGTCTTCCTCACCACGCACGCCGCCTTCGGCTACCTCGCCGAGCGCTACGGCCTCACCCAGGAGGCCATCAACGGCCTCGACCCGGAGTCGGAGCCGAGCGCGGCCCGGATCAAGGCGCTGGAGAAGACGGCGAAGGCCGACGGCGTCACCACCGTGTTCTACGAGACGCTCGTCAGCGACAAGACCGCGAGGACACTCGCCTCGGACAGCGGTCTGCGGACCGACGTCCTCGACCCGATCGAGGGCATCACCGACAAGTCCCGCGGCGACGACTACTTCCAGGTCATGGAGGCCAACCTGAAGGCGCTCCGGAAGGCCCTCGGAGCTCCGGGAAGCAAGTGACCGTGCGAAACGGTTCCTCAGATGTCCGCGACACCTGAGCACCCGCGTGACGCGCGAACGCACGCGGCTGAGGCGGCGGAGACCGAGCGAATTCCGAGGAGACGACCGTGAACGAGCCCACCGAACCCGTCATCATGCTGCGCGGTGTCACCGCCGAACTGGGCTCGCGGCCCGTGCTGCGCGGCATCGACCTGACCGTGCGGCGCGGCGAGGTCGTCGCCCTGCTCGGCGCGAACGGCTCCGGCAAGTCCACGGCGGTGCGCACGGTCATCGGGCAGGTTCCCGCCACCGCCGGCGAAGTCGAACTGTTCGACACGCCCCGGCGGTGGTTCCGCGACTGGCGGCGCGTGGGGTACGTGCCCCAGCGGACGACGGCGGCGGGCGGCGTGCCCGCCACGGTGACCGAGGTGGTCTCCTCCGGCCGGCTCTCCCGGACCCGCTTCGGCGTGCTGCGCCGGGCCGACCGCGACGCCGTGCGCCACGCGCTGGAGCTGGTCGGCATGGCGGACCGGGCCAGGGATTCCGTGGACGCGCTCTCCGGCGGCCAGCACCAGCGGGTGCTGATCGCCCGCGCGCTCGCCGCCGAGCCCGAGCTGCTGATCATGGACGAGCCGATGGCGGGCGTGGACCTGGTCAGTCAGGGGGTGCTCGCCGACACCCTGCGCGGGCAGGTCGCACGGGGTGTCACCGTCCTGCTCGTCCTGCACGAACTGGGTCCGCTGGAACCGCTGATCGACCGCGCGGTCGTCCTGCGCGACGGCTGCGTCCTGCACGACGGCCCGCCGCCCAGGGCCGTCGGCCAGCACGCCCTGCCGGGCCACGACCACGTCCACCCGCACGCGCCCGCCGGCGCCGAGATCCGCACGGGACTGCTGAGCTGATGGAGATCCTGAACTACGCCTTCATGCAGCGGGCGCTGCTCGCCGCCGTCCTGGTGGGGATCACCGCCCCCGCCGTCGGCATCTATCTCGTGCAGCGCCGCCAGTCCCTGATGGGCGACGGCATCGGCCACGTCGCGATGACCGGCGTCGGCCTGGGCTTCCTGCTCTCCTGGTCCCCGGTGTGGATGGCGACCGCGGTCTCCGTCCTCGGCGCGGTGCTGATGGAGCTGATCCGCTGGTACGGCCGCACGCGCGGCGACATCGCGCTGGCGATGCTCTTCTACGGCGGCATGGCGGGCGGCGTCATGCTCATCAACCTGGCGCCGGGCGGCTCGAACGCCAACCTGACCTCGTACCTGTTCGGTTCGCTGTCGACGGTGTCGGAGTCGGACGTGACGGCGATCTGCGTGCTCGCCGCCTTCGTCGTCCTGGTCACCCTGGGGTTGCGGCGGCAGTTGTTCGCGGTCAGCCAGGACGAGGAGTTCGCCCGGGTCACGGGCCTGCCGGTGCGCGCCCTGAACCTGCTCACCGCGGTCACCGCGGCGGTCACGGTGACGGTGGCGATGCGGGTCGTGGGCCTGCTGCTGGTCTCGGCGCTGATGGTGGTGCCGGTGGCGGCCGCGCAGCAGCTCGGCCGCAGCTTCGCGGCGACCTTCGCGTTCGCGGTCGTGATCGGCGTGAGCGTCACGATCGGCGGCACGGTGACGTCGTACTACCAGGACGTGCCGCCCGGCGCGACGATCGTGCTGCTGACCATCGCCGTGTTCGTCGTGCTCACCGCGCTGGCGGTACCCCTCGCCCGGCGCCGGGCGAGGCGGGCGGAGGCGGACGCGGGGGCCCCGGTGGAATGCGCCCTGCCGGAACGGCCGGGGTTCCCGGAACGACCACAAGCATCGGTTCCGGCCATGCGAGGAGCCGCCGAGGGGGCGACGCCTGACCCCGCGCAGCCGGGGCTGGCACAATGGCCCCGCGAGACGCAGACGTGAGGAGGCAACGGTGACCACCGCCGGCCCGCCCGTACGGGGACGATCCACGCGCCAGCGCGCCGCAGTGGCGGCGGCCCTGGACGAGGTGGACGAGTTCCGCAGCGCCCAGGACCTGCACGACATGCTCAAGCACAAGGGCGACGCGGTCGGGCTCACCACGGTCTACCGCACGCTGCAGTCCCTCGCCGACGCCGGCGATGTCGACGTCCTGCGCACCTCCGACGGCGAGTCCGTCTACCGCCGCTGCTCCAGCGGGGAGCACCACCACCACCTGGTCTGCCGCGTCTGTGGCAAGGCGGTGGAGGTGGAGGGCCCGGCCGTGGAGAAGTGGGCGGAGGCTATCGCGGCGGAACACGGCTACGTGAACGTGGCCCACACTGTGGAGATCTTCGGTACCTGCGCGGAGTGCGCGGCGGCCAGCAAGGGCTGAGAGGCGGGAACACCCGCCTCTCAGCCCTTGCCCGCCTGTCTCAGGAGACGTTCTGCACCTGGACGACGGACGTTCCCGCCGGGCGCTTGACGGTGAAGTTGACCGGCCGGCTGGCCTGGTCTCCCGTGGCGGGGTTCTCACAGAGAACGGTGATGGTGGCCGAGTTTCCGGTCACCTCCGTGACGGGGTTGAAGGTCATCGGCAGGTAACGCGCGGAGGGGGTGGCGGCGTTGACTGCCACGGACTGCGAACCCGCGGCACCGGCGTCGATGGACACCTCGATCGGCACGAAGCCGGCACCCGCGGCGGCGCAGCTCGCGGTCCCCCGGACGACGACCGCCGGGTTCGCCGGATTGGCCGACGCGGTGCCTGCGGCTACCGGGATGGCGAGTGCCAGCGCACATGCGCCGACTAGGGCGCCTTGGTAGATGTTCCTCTTCCTCGCGTTTTCCGAACGAGCAGCCATAGGGGCCTCCAGTGCGTGGTTGTGGAAGATTGCACGAGGGTGTCGCGTGGGGGAAACGGCGGCTGCCGCGCGGTGTGGTGCCCGATCTGCCTACCCGTCGGACACGGACTCCGGATTCTTCGGCCCGCGCACTTCCCGGCGACGAACCCTCGCTCCCACACTCACCCAGGTCCCACCGATGCGCAAAAGATGACTCTTTACCCAGGTCAGGCAGTATGCAAGCGAACACTGCCGCTCCACCTGAAGGGGCATCAGGAGCGTTTCACGGGCCGTTTCCACGCGAACCGGATGGAAACGGCGATACGAAACGGCGCAATCCAAGAAATATGACCAGGTTTGCCGTTTCGCCCCCGGGGAACGGACACCACCCACCGGGCAGTTCAATCTTTGACGGAATCCCGCACGGGAGAGAAGAACCGCGCCGCCTGCTCAACCACCGCCGCGCGCAAGGCTGTTCACGCACAGAGCCGACGGCCGGACGGTGGGGAACCGGTAACACCCCCCACCGACGGCAACGGCAACGGCTACGGGGTTTCCGACCGCCCCTCCATGGCCAGCAGCTCCTCGTTCGGGATGGCCCCGCCGAACCGCCGGTCGCGCGACGCGAACTCCAGGCAGGCCCGCCACAGGTCACGCCGGTCGAAGTCCGGCCACAGCACGTCCTGGAAGACCATCTCCGCGTACGCGCTCTGCCAGATCAGGTAGTTGGACGTGCGCTGCTCGCCACTCGGCCGCAAAAACAGGTCCACGTCCGGCATGTCCGGGTAGTACAGGTACTTGGCCAGCGTCTTCTCGTTGACCTTCGACGGCTCCAACCGCCCCGCCCGCACGTCCTCGGCCATCGCCTTCGCCGCGTCCGCGATCTCGGCCCGCCCGCCGTAGTTCATGCAGAAGTACAGCGTGATCCGGTCGTTGTCCTTGGTCTGCTCCTGTGCTTCCTGGAGCTCCTTCGCCACGGACCGCCACAGCTTCGGCATCCGCCCCACCCACCGCACCCGCACACCCAGCGAGTCGAGCTGGTCACGGGACTTGTGGATGAAGTCGCGGTTGAAGTTCATGAGGAAGCGCACCTCCTCGGGTGACCGCTTCCAGTTCTCGGTGGAGAAGGCGTACAGCGAGATCGCCCCGACGCCCATCTCGATCCCGCCCTGCAGCACGTCCAGGACGCGCTCGGCACCCACCTTGTGCCCCTCGGTGCGCGGCAGCCCCCGTCCCTTCGCCCACCGGCCGTTGCCGTCCATGACGATCGCGACGTGCTTCGGGATCAGCTCGCCCGGGAGCTTCGGCGGACGGGCACCGGACGGATGCGGCTCCGGTGCGCTGTACTCCCGGCGCCGGCCCCCCAGGATCCCACGTACGGCCATGTGCTGCTCGTCTCCTTCGCTGGTCAGGTCACTCGCTGGTCAGGTCACTTCTCGACGTACCGCAGGGACCGCAGCCCCCGCTCCAGATGCCAGTGCAGATACGCGGACACCAGCCCGCTGCCCTCCCGCACGTACCGCGCCTCGCACGCGTCCGCCGTCGCCCAGTCCCCCGTCAGCAGCGCGCCGAGCAGTTCCAGGGCCTGCGGCGAGGGTACGACGCTGCCGGGCACCCGGCAGTCGGCGCAGACCGCACCGCCGGACGCCACCGAGAAGAACCGGTTCGGTCCCGGCATGCCGCACTTCGCGCAGTCGCCGAAGCTGGGCGCGTAGCCGTTGACGGCGAGGGAGCGCAGCAGGAAGGCGTCGAGCACGAGGTGCGGGGCGTGCTCGTCGCGGGCGAGGGTACGCAGCCCGCCGACCAGCAGCAGGTACTGCTGCACGGCCGGTTCCCCCTCGTGGTCGGTGAACCGCTCGGCGGTCTCCAGCATGGCCGTCCCGGCGGTGTACCGGGCGTAGTCGGTGACGAGGGCACCGCCGTACGGGGCGATCGTCTCGCTCTGCGTGCACAGCGGCAGCCCGCGCCCGACCAGTTCGCTGCTCCCCTTGGAGAAGAACTGCACGTCCACGTGGGAGAAGGGCTCCAGCCGGGCCCCGAACTTCGACTTCGTGCGCCGCACCCCGCGGGCCACGGCCCGTACCCGCCCGTGACCGCGCGTGAGCAGCGTGATGATGCGGTCCGCCTCACCCAGCTTCTGGGTGCGCAGCACGATGCCGTCGTCGCGGAACAGGCTCATGCCCCCATTCTCGCCTACGCCGAAGGCGCGGCGGTCAGAGCACCTCGCCCCGGCTGCGGGCGTTCACGTACGCCGTCGCCGCGCGGAGCCGCTCGGCCGGGGTGGCACGGCGCACCGCGCGCGGATCGACGTCCCACTCCCGCCCGCCGCCGAGCGGCCTGAGCCGCACGTACGGCCCTTCGTGCCCCACCACGACACCGAGCCGCCCGCTCCGCAGATCGACGACGTGGGCACTGAGCGTGAGCCTCACCGCAACGCCGTCACGATCCGGCCGGCCGTCTCGACCGAGCAGCGCCCCAGCTCCACGAGCGGACACGGCGCCTCCCGGGCGACGGACCCGGGGTCCAGCCCCAGGGACGGCAGGACGATTCCCGCCTTCGCAAGCGCACTGCGCAATTCCTCCACGGTCTCCTCCGCCTCCTCGACGCAGAACGCCGAATGCTGTGCCGTCACGGTGATCCCCTTCTCTGCCGGATTTCACTCTTCGCACTCCCATGGTGACGCTCCGCGCCTACACTCGACAGGCATCTGCGCACTACAAAAGCGGGGCAGCACAGGGAGGTTGTCCATGGCCAACGGTTCCCGCCAGGCGGCATGGGAGTTCTTCGGCACGGAGCTGAAACGACGACGGGAGGACGCGGGCCTCACCCAGGCAGAGCTGGGAATGCGGGTCTTCGTCTCCGGCGGCTACATCGGCCAGTTCGAACAAGCCATTCGCAAACCGCAACTGGACGTCGCCCAACGCATCGACGGAGTCCTGCAATCCGACGGTATCTTCGAGCGGCTGTGGCGGAAGCTCATCAAGGATCAGCCGTACCGGGAGTACTTCGCGCACGCGGCGGAACTGGAGCGGCTGGCCACGGAGATCTGCGAGTACGCACCGGCAGTGGTTCCGGGGCTCCTCCAGACCCGGGAGTACGCGCGTGCGGTGTTCCTGGGGAACAACCCTCTCGCCACCGAGGAGTACCTCGAGGAACTGATCAAGGGCCGCATGGACCGCACCCAGCTCCTCAAGGACGCGGCCCGGCCCAGGTACTGGGCCGTCCTGCACGAGGCGGTCCTGCGCATCGCCATCGGAGGGCCCACCGTCATGGCCCACCAACTCGACCACATCGCGGCGCTGATGCGCGAGCGGACGGTGGTGCTGCAAGTGCTGCCGTTCGCAGCGGGCGCCCACCCGGAGATGGGCAAGATGATGAAGCTCATGGAGTTCGAGGACACTCCGCCGACTGTCTATACAGAAGCCGTGCTGTCGGGCAATTTGCTCGACGAACCGACCCTGGTGAGTCGAACCCGCTCGTCCTACGATCTGCTCAGGGCCGTCGCGTCGTCGCCGGAGACGTCCCTGACCCTCATCGAATCGGCAGCGGAGGACTACAGACGATGCGCAGGTACGACCTGACCAACGCCCGCTGGCGCAAGAGCACCTACAGCGGCGGCAACGGCGGTGAGGACTGCGTCGAGGTCGCCCACGACTTCCCCGGCGCCGCCCGCTGGCGCAAGAGCACGTACAGCGGCGGCAACGGCGGAGAAGCCTGCGTCGAGGTAGCCGACGGAGTCCCCGGCATCGTCCCCGTCCGGGACAGCAAAGTCCCGGACGGCCCCGTCGTGCTCGTCAATGCGACCGCCTGGACCGCGTTCGTACGTACCGTCGCTCAGGGCTGACCACACGCACGCTGCTGCACCGGGGGGAACAGCGACTTGACCGCCGTAACGACGAGATCGGCGAAGTCCGGCGATCTGTCGCACCTAAGCGCGCTGCTGACGGACTGCTACGAGGCGACGGCCGGCCCGCCCGCACAGGCCCTGGAGCATCTCCTGGCACACGGCCTGGTGCGTGTCGCGGAGATGGACGGTGTGCCGGTGGGGTGCGCCGCCGCGGAGATCCCCTCATCCGGCCATCTGCGTCTGAGCGTCACGGCGATACGCCACGAGCTGCGAAGACAGGGGATCGGCTCGCTGCTGGTGCAGGAGATCCTGGACTGCATCCCGGAGGCACCCGAGGACCGGCCCACCGTCTCGGCGGTCGCCGGGGCGGAGGAACTGGACTCGGCACGTTTCCTGTTGTCGTGCGGGTTCATAGGAACGCGGGTCCTCGGGACGGGGCCGAACGGTGCCTTACGGATGCAGTTCCAGCACAAGTCGCGGGTCGAGTACGTGGACCCCGACGCCCGTCACCTCGTACCGGCAGCGATGCCGGAACTGCTCAGGGAATCCCTCGCACCGGCCGACCACGCCGTGACGGGTCTGGTGGTCCTGGCCGACGGGCCCGCCTTCGAGGTCGCCCGGTTCGAGCGGGACGACCCGGCGACACTGCAGTCGGGTGAGGCCGCCGCGGGGATCGCGTTCTCCGGCTCGCTGCTGGCCGCGATCACCTTCCTCCTGGGGATCTCCTTCACCTCGGACCGTTTCCCCGACGACGTACGTCTGGTACTCATCGGCGCGACGTTCAGCACCATGCTCTCGCTGATCGTTTACGCGAGCGCGTCGGGGGAGTTGGCCCGGATCCGTGCCAACTCCTTCGGACGGATCATGAAGTGGGGGAATGTGCTGTCCGAATACGGCGGTGTCCTTCCGTTCCTCATCTCGCTGCCGGTCATCTATGCCGAGGTCAGTCGGAGCGCGTGGATCACCATGGTGCTGGCCATGACACTCGGCATCGCGATAGGGGCCTACGAGTGGTCCGAGTTCTCCATCGCGTACCGCTTCCGGCGCTCCCTCCCGGACCGCGCCCTGATGCTGGTGACCGCCGTTTCACCCATTGCAGGGTCGGCCCTGGTGACCGCCGACACCGTGAGCTGGCCGTGGGCCGTTCTGCTGATCGGCACGCTGACGGTGCGGACCTGGCTGTACCTCGCCCGTCGCGGCGCGGAGACCGGCATCGCCCAGCGACGCGGGATCTGGCAGATCAGGACGTGAGCCGCAGCGCCCGCAGGGCGAGCTCCGCCGTCTCACGACCGCATCCCCACGAGAGGGTCAGACCGCCGCCACCGTGCCCGTAGCTGTGCACCACGGTGGTGCCGCCACGGCGCTCCTCCTCGAACCTGATCTCGGAGCGGGACGGTCGCAGTCCCACACGGTGTTCCAGCACTCTGGCGCCCGCCAGCCGGGGCTCGACATCCACACAGCGCCGTACGATCGCCCGTGCCGCGTCCTCGCCCGGGACGGTGTCCCACACCCCGGGTTCTGCCGTGCCGCCGAGCACGACCGTCCCGGGTTGCGGATAAATGTAGGCCAAGGGGCCGTCGCCGGGGGTGTCGTCGCACCAGAACTCCTCGACGCCGGGGTTCTCGACCACCACCAGTTGGCCGCGAACCGGCTCGACGAGGGGGTCGGGGACGAAGGAACGCGCTCCGGATCCCGTGCAGTTGACCAGTACCCGGCCGGCGTCGCGCGCCGCGTCGTCGAGACCGTCGTAGTGATGAAGGCGCTGTCGTCCACCGGCCGCCTCGAACCGCCGTACGAGGTAGGCCAGATAGCCGGGCATGTCGACCACCGGCGCACGGTAGCGCCAGCCCATGACGAAACCGGGGCGAAGCTCGTCGGGGGAGCACAGCCGCGCGTCGACCAGCGGTGCCCAGAAGGGGAGTTCGCACGGGGTCCGGGACTCGTGCGTGCCCCGGACCAACCGGACCCCGGTCGCCGGATCGGCGCTCAGTTCGGTGAGTGCGGTCAGGGTGGTCCGGCTCCACCGTTCGACCAGGGAGGCGGGCTGTACGAGGTAGGGGTCCCACATGGCACCGGCCGCGGCGGACGTCGTCGCGTGCGGTTCACGGCTGCTGACCACCTCGACGTCGGCCCCGGCCTCCGCCAGGACCACGGCGGTCGTGAGCCCGATGACCCCGGCACCGATCACCCTCACACCGTCCACCACAGCCCGCACTCCCCTGTCCGACAAGCCCCGTGCCCGCACCCCAACATGTCACCGCACCGGAGCCCAGTCGTCGACCACCATCGACGACAGGACGCATGGGGCCGCACCCTTCGGACGAACTCGCCGAACGGAAGCGCTCGTCGGACGGCTGGATCCGCATCTGCGACGCGGAATGCCGGAGGAGTCGCGCTCAACCGACCTTCCGCAGCTCGCCGTCCGCGAAGACGGCGACCGACATCAGGTTGCCGCCCAACACTTCGACGTACCTGGCCACGACATCCGTACCGGACACCTGACCACTCTCGATCTGTGAAACCCGCCCCTTGCTCACTCCCATACGCTCGGCCACTTCCGCCTGCGTGTAGCCGCGCTCCTGACGCATCTCGACCAACCGCCAGGCGCGTGTGGCTGCGAGCAGACGCTGAGCCCCCTCGAGAAACGCCTCCCGGCCACCGGCGAGTTCCTCCGCCCGCTCGCGGTGTCCACCGTGGGAAGCACCCATCAGCGGGTCTTCACCCGGACGAGGAACACGAGGATCGAGTCGAGCCCCGGACGACAACGAGGGGCCTCGCTCACGCCCTCTCGGCGCGCTGTCAATGTCGTGGCACTGCTGTCACACCCGGCGGAAGTGACGTCACCGGGGCGGCGGCCCACCGTTGCCGATGCCCCCTGTATGTCAGGACGGCATCCGCGCCGTCTCCAGCAGGCGCGTGACCTCTTCCGCCGGCAGCGTCAGCGCCGCGCCCACCGTTGCCAGGACGTCCCGTTCCGCGGGGGTGTCCGGGCCGTCGGCCAGGGCGATGCGGGCGCCCTGGAGGAAGATGGACTCGCGGCCGGCCGGGGCGAGGTGGGGGGTCAGGGGGTCCAGTGCCTCGTGGAGCTCTATGGCGAGGCCGGGGCCGCACGCGTGGCCGTACACCCGCCCCGTGTCCGCCTCCAGCGCCTCGACGAGCGCGGCGAGCTGGCCTTCCGTGCAGTCGTCGAAGCCGGCGGCGCGCACCGCGACGGCGGCGGTCTCCAGGGACGTACGGGAGGCGCAGCCGCCCGCCGCGAGGACGGCGAGGGCGACCGTGTGCACGGCGTCCCGCAGCATCGCCGCGAACCGCACGGTGGTGGGGTGGTCCAGGACGTCCGTGCCGTAGTGGTGGCGGCAGGAGGCGCATTCCACGACGGGCCCGGTCTCGCCGCGCGGCAGCACGGGCACGCCCGCGACGACCAGCCGGCGCCGCCCGGTGAGCCGCTGGTAGTTGCGGTCGCCGCCGCAGCCGGGGCAGAAGAACTCGCCGTCGCCGACGGCGGTCCACGCGGTGCGGGTGCCGACGAGGCGGGTCACGGGGATGGCGAGCGCGCGCGGCATGCGTCGGTTTCCGGCTTTGTGGCCGCTTCGTCCCCGTCCTGGCAGCACGTCGCACCTCCGTAACTCCCCCGCGGCCCTTCCGGGGCGCGAGTGGTGCCGCGACGACGTCGTCGCGTCTGCGTGATGTTAGCCACATCGTGGACGCGTAGTCAGTACCTTGGACGAGACCTATGTGTGACCCTTACACGGATTGGCCTGTACCCGACGGTCGAACGACGGACCCCCGCCCGCCGGGCGGGGCGGACGGGGGCCGGAAAGGCTGAGGTCAGGGCGGAGCGGCCGGTTCAGCGCGCGGAACGGTTGACCGCGGAGACGACCGCCTTCAGCGAGGCACGTGTCGTGTTCGCGTCGATCCCGATTCCCCACAGGACCTTTCCGTCGATCGCACATTCGATGTAGGAGGCGGCCTGCGCGGAGGCGCCCTCGCTCATCGTGTGCTCCTGGTAGTCCAGCAGGCGTACGTCGATGCCCAGAGACTGCAGGGCGGCGAAGAAGGCCGAGATCGGGCCGTTGCCCGAGCCGGTCAGGACGGTGTCCTCGCCGTCGACGGTCGCCTCGACGGTGAGCGTGTCCACGCCGTCGGTGTCGGTGGTCGACTGCCCCGTCCGCACCTGGACGCGGCCCCAGGGGTTGTCCGGGTTGGGCAGGTACTCGTCCTGGAAGGTCGCCCAGATGTCGGCGGGAGTGATCTCGCCGCCCTCGGCATCCGTCTTCGCCTGGATGATCTTCGAGAACTCGATCTGCATCCGGCGCGGCAGGTCCAGCTTGTGGTCGTTCTTCAGGACGTACGCGATGCCGCCCTTGCCGGACTGCGAGTTGACGCGGATGACCGCCTCGTAGGAGCGGCCGACGTCCTTCGGGTCGATCGGCAGGTACGGGACC
>Ga0308173_10000659_pt1 | contig 15383 bp, 11 predicted proteins | sample PhyPR1_FD_203716 | JGI IMG/M metagenome (GOLD analysis project Ga0308173, IMG submission 203716) | Soil microbial communities from UC Gill Tract Community Farm, Albany, California, United States - DLSLS.P.R1 | ecosystem: Environmental > Terrestrial > Soil > Agricultural land | place: USA...
CGCACCAACGCACCATCGCGAGGCCGGATTCACCGAGCCCCAGCACGAGCACCATCGGACTTTGCCGACCGGAAAACTTCTCGCCAAACATCGCTTTACCTTTGATTGAAACCAGAGTGAAGGATCAACGCAACTTCAGCGTCGACAAGCCGAAGAGACACAGCATCAACGTAATGATCCAGAAGCGCACCACCACTTGTGTCTCGGTCCAGCCGGACAACTCGTAGTGGTGATGGAGCGGCGCCATCTTGAAGAACCGGCGGCCTTCGCCATAACGGCGTTTCGTGAACTTGAACCAGAAGACTTGCAGCATCACGGAGAGCGTCTCCGCGACGAAAATGCCGCCCATGATGAACAGCACGATCTCCTGACGCACGATGACCGCGATCGTGCCGAGCGCGCCGCCGAGGGCGAGTGCGCCGACATCGCCCATGAAGACTTGCGCGGGGTGCGTGTTGTACCAGAGGAACGCGAGCCCCGCGCCGCCCATTGCCGAGCAAAAAATCAGCAGTTCGCCGGCGCCGGGAATATGCGGAAAAAGCAGGTACTTCGAATAGACCGAACTGCCCATCACGTAGGCGAACGCGCCGAGCGACGCGCCCACGAGCACGACCGGCATGATGACGAGTCCGTCGAGGCCATCGGTGAGATTCACCGCGTTGCTCGCGCCGACGATCACGAAGTACGTCAGCGCGATGAAGCCCCACACGCCCAACGGATAGCTGATCGCCTTGACGAACGGCAGCATCAGGTCGGCGCGCGCGGGCAGGCCCATCGAGAGGCCGCTCCTGACCCAGGCCATGAAGAGATCGAATACGCGCGCGTTGTTCGCTTCGGACACGCTGAACGCGAGGTACACGGCCGCAAAGATACCGATGACCGATTGCCAGAAATACTTCTCGCGCGACGACATTCCGCGCGGGTCCTTATGCACGACCTTGCGATAGTCGTCCACCCAGCCGATCACGCCATAGCCGAAGGTGACGAGCATCACGATCCACACGAAGCGGTTCGTGAGATCGGCCCACAGGAGCGTCGACACCGCAATGCCGATCAGGATGAGCACGCCGCCCATCGTCGGCGTGCCCGACTTGACGAGGTGCGTCTGCGGGCCGTCCTTGCGCACGGCCTGACCGACCTTCATCGCGGACAGTTTGCGGATCACCCACGGGCCGCAAACGAGACCGATCAGTAGCGCCGTCGCCGTAGCTCCCACCGCGCGGAACGTAATGTAGGTGAACACGCGCATGAAGCTGGCGTCATTCTGAAGCCATTGCGCGAGTGCGAGTAGCATGCTGGTCCTTCTCTTTCTGTGAGTCAGTGTGCAGCGGGCGTGGCGCCCGCCGCGGGTTGTTGTGAGCTCGTCAGGGCGTCCACCACGCGCTCCATCTTCATGAAGCGCGAACCTTTCGCGAGATACGTTGCGCCGGGTCCGAACCCGGCTGCCTGGAGTGCCTGCGTCAATGCGGCGACGTCATTGAAATGAACGGCGGTCTGCTTCGACGCCGCTACGTTGAATGCGTTCACTGAATCGCGGCTTGCATCGCCGAGGGCGAACAGCGCGTCGATGCCGCGTTCGGCCGCATAAGCGCCCACTTCGCGATGAAACGCCGGACCCTCGTCACCGACTTCGCCCATGTCGCCCATCACGAGCACGCGCGGCGACGCCTGCGCGGCGAGCACGTCGATGGCGGCGCGCATGGAATCGGGATTGGAGTTGTATGTATCGTCGATGACGGTCGCGCCCGCGAGCGCGCCCTGCGTCGCACGCTTGACCTGCAAGCGGCCCTTCACGGGCTCGAACGCTTCGAGGCCGCGCTTGATCGCATCGAGCGAGACGCCGGCAGCGAGCGCCGCCGCCGTTGCTGCAAGCGCATTACGCGCGTTGTGCTCGCCGAGCACGGCCAGCGCGATGTCACGCTCACCTTGCGGCGTGCGCACGCGAACCGCCGTACCCTGCACGATGCCCGTCACCGCGGCCATGGATGCATCGCCGGTCAGCGCGAAGTCCATGATCGGATTGCCGGTGGCCGCGACGCGCCAGATGCTCGCGTAACGATCATCGGCGGGGAAGACTGCCGTGCCCGTTTCGCCTAGCGCGTGAATCACCGACGCATGTTCCAGCGCAACCGCTTCCACCGTCGCCATGAATTCCTGATGCTCGCGCTGCGCGTTGTTCACCACCGCAACTGTCGGCGCGGCGATCTTGCCGAGCACACTTGTTTCGCCCGGATGATTCATGCCGAGCTCGACGACCGCCAGTTCGTGCACCGCGCTCAGGCGGAACAACGTGAGCGGCAAGCCGATGTCGTTGTTGAAGTTGCCCGCCGTCGCGAGCCGCGCTTCTTCGCCGACCGCAGCCGCGAAGATCGACGCGATCATTTCCTTGACCGTGGTCTTGCCGTTGCTGCCCGTGACGGCGACGAGCGGCATCGTGAAGCGCTTGCGCCAGCCGTGCGCCAACGCACCGAGCGCCAGCCGCGTGTCCTTTACCTTGATGACTGGCAGCGGCCAGGCATCCGGATTGCGAAGTTCGCGCGAGACGAGCGCGGCAGCCGCCCCGCTCTTTGCAACCTCTTCCAGGAAGTCATGCGCATCGAAACGATCGCCCTTTACCGCGACGAACAAATCGCCCGCTTGAATTGCGCGGCTGTCCGTCACGACGCGTTCGATCGCAATGTCTTCGTCACCGTGAAGCACAGCACCGGGTATGAGGGCGGCGGCCTCGCGCAAAGTGAACATTGTCATTCGCCACCTCCGCGCTGCTGTGTTGCGCGTGCTGCAAGCGCGAGGCGCGCGTGGTCCTGATCCGAGAACGCGCGCTTCTTGCCCATTATTTCCTGCGTGGCCTCGTGTCCCTTGCCGGCGAGCACCACGACATCCTCACGCGCCGCCGAGCGAACCGCCTGCAGGATGGCGCTCGCGCGATCTTCGATGCGGCGCGCGTTCGTCGCGTTCCTCATGCCGGCGGCAATTTGATCGATGATGGCGACGGGATCTTCGCTGCGCGGGTTATCGCTCGTGATGACGACCTGATCTGCCAGACGTTCCGCGATCTCGCCCATGAGCGGACGCTTGGTCGCGTCGCGGTCGCCGCCGCAGCCGAACATGCAGACAAGCTCGCCGCCGCGCGCATCCGCAATCGGGCGCAGCGCGGCGAGCGTCTTTTCGAGCGCGTCCGGCGTGTGCGCGTAGTCGATCACGACGAGCGGCTCGTCACTTTGCAGCCGGCCGCCGAGACGCTCCATGCGGCCGTTGACCGATTCCAGCTTCGCGATGCGTGCGAGCGCGGCATCGAACGGAACGCCCACTTCGAGAAGCACGCCGAGCACCGCGAGCAGATTGCTGACGTTGAACGCGCCGAGCGTGCCGACTTCGACTTCGGCTTCGCCCCAATCCGACGAAAGATGAAACGCGGTGCCGGTGGCCGTCGCGCGCACCTGGCTTGCGAGCAGCAGGGCGTCGGCGCTCGGCGCGGCGTTCGCCGGCATTTCGACGCCGTAGGCAATGGTGCGGACCTTGCCGCGCAGCGATTCGATCAGGCGCTGACCGGCGGCATCGTCACGATTGACGATTGCAGTCTTGAGCGACGGCCACGCGAAAAGACGCGCCTTCGCGGCTTCATACGCCTGAAAAGTGCCGTGGTAGTCGAGATGATCCCGCGTGAGATTCGTGAAAATGGCGATGTCGAAGTCGGTGCCGTTCACGCGCCCCTGATGCAGCGCATGCGACGACACTTCCATTGCGACGGCTTCCGCGCCTTGCGCCTTCAGTTGCGCGAGACTGCGCTGGAGTTGCGGGGCGTCGGGCGTCGTGAAGCCCGAATGCACGAGCTTGCCCGGCATGCCGATTCCGAGCGTGCCGACGATGGCGCACGGCCGGCCGAGCGCGGTGAGCGCCGTCGCAATCCACTGGCTGCACGACGTCTTGCCGTTGGTGCCGGTCACGCCGACAGTCAGCATCGACGCGGTGGGCTCGCCGTACCATGCGGACGCTATCGGACCGGCGAGCTCGTTCAGCGCGCTCACGGCGAACGTCTTCGAGGCGTCGGGCGCGCCCGCGAAATTCTCCGGCTGGTACAGCGCGGCAGCCGCGCCCGCGCCGAGCGCCGCGTCGAGATACGGACGATTGTCCGCGCCGTCCACGGCATACGCGAGAAACACGTCGCCGCTCTTGAGCGAGCGCGTGTCGGCGTGCAACTGGGCTTCGGGCCGCGCGTGCGCGCGCAGCCATTGAACGGCATGTGAAACGTCCTTCTGCATCTTGCTCTGACGGGCCTGCGCGCTCATCGCACGACTCCCGGATGTGTCTTCGTATTGCTGGACACGGCGACGTTTTTCGCGGTGTTCGCGTTGTTCGTGTTCGCCGGCTGCGCGGCCGGTTGATTTGCCGAATTGGACTCGTCCGTCACGACCATTTGCTTGACCGGCATGTCGGGCGGTACGTTGAGCGCGCGCAGCGTGTCGCCGACGATGCCCGAAAACACCGGTCCCGATACTTGCCCGCCGAAGTGGCTGCCGGCCGTCGGTTCATCGACCGAGACGGCGACGACGATGCGTGGATTCGGCATCGGCGCCATGCCGACGAACGACGCGCGGTACTTCGAACGATCGTAGCCGCGTCCCGCGTGCTTATACGCCGTCCCGCTCTTGCCGCCGACGCGATAGCCGGGCACCGCTGCATCCGGCGACGTGCCGGTTTTCGACACGACGGATTCAAGCATTGCGCGAACTTCGCGCGCGGTGGTGGGCGAGAAGACCTGCTGTGCCATTGGCGGCTGATCGCCCGGCGTGCGGAAAATCGACACGGGCAAAATGGTGCCGTCATGCGCGATGGCCGTGTAGGCGCGCGCAAGCTGAAACAGCGACGCGGACAGACCGTAGCCGTAAGACATAGTCGCCTGTTCGATGCGCCGCCAGCTCTTCCACGGCCGCAAACGTCCCGTCACCGCGCCTGGGAAACCGACTTTCGGCGCCTGGCCGAGACCGAGGCTCGTATACATGTTCCACATTTCTTCAGGGCGCAATTGCATCGCAATTTTGGTCGCGCCGATATTGCTCGACTTCTGAATCACGCCGCCGACTGTGAGCGTGCCGAAAGCGGAATCGTCCGTGATGCGCGCGCCGTCCAGCACGAACACGCCACCGCCCGTTTCGACGAGCGTGTTCGGGCTCACCCGATGGAGATCGAGCGCGAGCGAAACGGTGAACGGCTTCATGATCGACCCCGGCTCGAAAGTGTCGGTCAGGATGCGGTTACGCAACTGCTCGCCGGTCATGCGCGAGCGGTCGTTCGGGTTGTAGGTGGGATAGTTGACGAGCGCGAGCACTTCGCCCGTCTTCGTATCGATCACGATCGCCGCGCCAGCCTTCGCCTTCGACTTCTCGACGGCCGCCTTCAGGTTCGTGTACGCGATGTACTGAATCTTGCTGTCGATCGAGAGTTCGACGTCGGCGCCGTTGTGCGGCACCACCTGCTCGTCGACATCCTCGACGATATGACCCATCCGGTCCTTGATGACGCGACGCATGCCCGGCGTGCCGGCGAGAACGTTCTGGTCGCCGAGTTCGACGCCTTCCTGGCCCTTGTCCTCAATATTAGTAAAGCCGATCAAATGTGCAGTGATTTCGCCTTCCGGATAGAAGCGCTTGTATTCGCCGCGCGAATAAATGCCCGGGATGTCGAGCGCGGCCACTTTCTCCGCGACTTCGAGCGGCACCTGGCGTTTCACGTAGACGAAGGTCTTGTCCATCGACAGCTTCGCGCGCAAATCCTTCTGCGTCATGTCGAGCAGCTTCGACAGCTCCGCGAGCTTGTCCGCGCCGAGATCGTTCGGCACGGCTTCCGGAATGGCCCAGATTGCCTTGACGGGAAGGCTCGTTGCCAGCACGAGACCATTGCGGTCGCGAATCTGGCCGCGCGTGGCGGGCAGTTCGAGGGTGCGCTGATACCGGCTTTCGCCCTGCTTCTTGAAGAACGCGTTGCCGGGGCCCTGAATCCAGAACGCGCGCCCGGCCAGCGCAACGAACGCCATGAACAACAGGAAAACGACGAACTTCGAGCGCCACATGGGCAGGCGCACCGCGAGAATCGGGTTCGGCGTGTAGGCGACATCCTTCTGCTTCGCGGATCTTTTCATCGTTTTGCTCCGCGTGCAGGCGGCGCCGACGCGGGCAGCGGCGGCGGCATGGGCGCGTCGGCGGCCTTCGCGGTCGCCGGGTCGTAGGTGAGATATTGCGTGCGGCCGGTCGTCGCGGGCTGCATCTTCAATGAGTTGGTCGCCAACTGCTCGATGCGCGAGGTCTTCGACAGCGCGCTCTGCTGATACTGCAACTGCGCGAAATCCTGCTGAAGCTGGCGCTCCTGCGACTGCGACCGCTGCAGTTCGATGAAGATCTGCCGCTGCTGATTGGTGGCGCTGACGACCGACAACGCGCACCCGAGCACGACGATCAGGAGAAAAATGTTGAGGCGGTTCATGGCGCGATGCGCTCCGCGATGCGCATGACCGCGGACCGCGCGCGCGGGTTAGCGGCGACTTCGGCATCGCCCGGAAACACGCGGCCGACGATCCGCATGGGCGGACTCGGCAAGTCGACCGCGCGGATCGGCAAGCGACGGTCCACCGCCGGCGCGCTGGACTGCGCCTGCATGAACCGCTTGACGATCCGGTCTTCGAGCGAATGAAAGCTGATCACGACCAGCCGCCCCCCTTGCTCCAACAACGACAGTGCCGATTCAAGAACTACTTGCAGCTCCGCAAGCTCTTGATTGATGTGAATCCGTATAGCCTGAAAGGTGCGGGTTGCCGGATCCTTGCCCTTTTCACGGGTCTTGACGACGTTACCCACGATTTCGGCAAGCTCGCGCGTGCTGACGAGAGGCCCAAGACGGTCGGACTCTGCCCTGCGAGCAACAAGCGCCTTTGCAATCTGAAAAGCAAACCGTTCTTCCCCATAATCTCTGATCACCTCCGTCAGTTCCTGCACCGTGGCCCTCGCGAGCCACTCCGACGCCGACTCGCCGCGAGTCGGGTCCATCCTCATGTCGAGCGGACCTTCCGCGCGAAAACTGAAGCCGCGCTCCGGGTCGTCCACCTGCGGCGACGACACACCAAGGTCCAGCAACACGCCCGACACCCGTTCTATCGCGCGCTCGCCGAGCGCATCGCGCAGGGCAGCGAAGCTGTCATGCACAATCGAAAAGCGCGCGTCCTGAATCTGTTGCGCCGTGGCGATTGCAAGCGGGTCCTTGTCGAATGCGATAAGCCGCCCCGACTCGCCCAGCCGCTGCAACACTGCCCGGCTGTGACCGCCGCGCCCGAACGTGCCATCTATATAGATGCCGTCGGCGCGCGTGATCAGTCCTTCTACCGCCTCGTTCAGCAGCACCGTGCGATGCTGCAGTTCATTTCCCATCGCAGGTGCCATGTCTTTTAGCGCCGCGTCAGAAAGTGAAGTTCTTTAGCGCGTCGGGCATGCCCTGCGCCATCGCCGCAGCTTCCTTCGCCGCGTAGGTCTGCGAGTCCCATAATTCGAAGTGCGCACCCATGCCGAGGAGCGTCACCTCTTTTTCGAGCGACGCGGCAGCACGAAGCTCGGGCGATACTAGAACGCGCCCGGCGCTGTCGAGTTCGACATCCATTGCATTACCGAGAAAGATGCGCCGCCACCACATCGCTTCCATTGGAAGCGCGGCGACCTTGGCGCGAAAGACTTCCCACTCTGGGCGAGGAAAGAGCAACAGGCATCCATCCGGGCTCTTCGTGAGCGTCACCCGGCCTTCTGCCTGCCCTTGCAGCGCTTCGCGATAGCGAGACGGAACCGACATCCGTCCTTTCGCATCGAGCGTCAGCGCCGACGCCCCTTGGAACACTCGCCCTCTCCCCGTTTGTCGCTGCTTGACTGTGGGCACACACCGAGGCGCCGCTCCAGCCGCGAAACAGTTCAAAAGTGGCCTGTGCATCACACAAACAACCACTTTCTCACACTGTCTCCCACTTTAGAGGAAGGTATTTCCTCGGTCAAGACGCGACGGTTTTTTTCGGGAGTGTTTTTCTCGTTAGAACAAGGACTTAGCGGAGGGAGTTGAAGTAGCGCGCAGGAGAAAATCGTTTGGAATTAGAAGGCTACTGCGCTCTGTGAAGGTAAAGTATGAATTGCGCGAGGGAGGCGGGTGAAATGTAACGCTTTCCGGTGCCGCTGCGACGTTTCGCTCGACTGCCGTAGGTCAGACAATTTGGCCGTCGAGCGCATTCGGCGCTTTAAAGGTAGTACGCAGTGCGCGTCATGACTTTTGCTGCCGCGCGCATCATCGCCCGCACGGGAAACGGCATTTCGCCGCCACCCGCGCCGATGGCGGCCGCCGCATGCTCGCTTTCGTCCTGCCGCATCTGCTCGACGATCGCGCGCGAAGCGTAGTCGGTGGCGGGCAGCGTCTTCATGTGGCCGTCGAGGTGCTGCTCGACCTGGCGCTCGGTCTCCGCCATGAAGCCGAGACTCGCCCGATCTCCGAAACGCCCTGCGACGAAGCCGATCGCCAACGCGCCCGCATACCATAGCGGATTCAAAAGGCTCGGACGGGAATCGAGGTCCTTGAGACGCTGCGCGGTCCACGCGAGATGATCCTCTTCCTCACGAGCCGCCCGCTCGAAGTTCACTTTTAGTCCCGGCGACGAAGTCGCGAGCTTCTGCGCCTGATACAGCGCCTGCGCACATACCTCGCCCACATGGTTGACGCGCATCAGACCGGCGGCATGCGCCTTTTCCTTGTCCGTAAGCTGCGGCTCTTCAGCGAGCATGCCAGCTTCGGCCACGCCTGGCACTTTTGATTCGGGAATCGGCCGCGACATGCGGCTCACGCCTGTCATGGACCGCAAGCCTCGATCGAACTCACTAATGATTTCATCGAGCGTCATGTTTTCACCTCTTGTTCGTATTCGTGATTTCGCGAAGCGCCATGCGGATGCTTAGCAATCCCTATTCTCCAGGTCGATCCTGCGAAAACGGCGCGCCGCAAGCGCAATTCCTGGTAATTAGGGCAAACACGACTCGCAAAATCGCTGTAAAACCAGGATTTTAGCGCATGTTGCGTAAACGTCACATGTGCGCCCGAGGCTGCCCCCTTTTGCTTTCTGCGGCATGGCCTCTTTGTTACATTACGTGTCACCTTCTTTAAGAAGAGCCTCGGCAGGGACGTCAACACACTGGCGCTAGAACAGTGACCTTGCCAAACAAGTCGCAAAAACACTCCTTGGAGATCTATTCAATGAAAAAGTCGCTTCTCGCTTTGGCAGCATTGGGCGTCTTCGCTGGCGCCGCACATGCGCAGAGCAGCGTGACGCTGTACGGCATCATCGACGCCGGCTTCCTGTATTCGAACAACAGCGCGGGTCAGAAGCTGTACGCAATGAACAGCGGCAACCTGCAAGGTAGCCGTTGGGGCCTGCGCGGCACGGAAGATCTGGGTGGCGGACTGAAGGCCATCTTCGTGTTGGAAAACGGCTTCAACGTGTTCAACGGCACGCTCGGCCAAGGCGGCGACATGTTCGGCCGTCAAGCATACGTCGGTCTGTCGACGGCGCAATACGGTACGGTCACGCTGGGTCGTCAGTACGACTCCGTGGTCGACTTCACCGGCGCGTTCGAAGTGGGCAGCCAGTGGGCGACGTACTTCGGCGCACACCCGGGCGACCTCGACAACATGAACAACTCGAATCGCGTGAACAACGCGATCAAGTTCACGAGCGCGAACTACGCAGGCTTCACGTTCGGCGGTCTGTATAGCCTCGGCGGCAACGCTGGCCAGTTCAACCGCAACCAGATCTGGTCGGTCGGCCTCGGCTACTCGCAAGGTCCGCTGCAACTCGGCGCGGGCTACCTGAACGTCAAGGACCCGAACTACTCGTTCTTCGGTAACAACGCGAATTCGCGCACGGCGACCACTGCTGGCGCCACGACTTCGAATTTCCCGAACAACCGCGTCATCTCCGGCTACGCTTCGGCACACACGCAGCAAGTGATCTCGGCTGGCGGTGCGTACACGTTCGGCGCAGCGACCGTCGGCGCTACTTATAGCAACACGCAGTTCAAGGATGTCGGCACGGAAGGCGGTACGGGTCTGATTCCGGTTGGTGGTTTCACCGGCGGCACGGGCAAGTTCCACAACGCCGAAGTCAACTTCAAGTACCAGTTGACGCCGGCTCTGCTGTTGGGCGTTGCTTACGACTACACGAAGGGCTACGGTCTCGGCAACGCGAAGTACCATCAAGGCATGCTGGGCGCGGACTACTTCCTCTCGAAGCGCACCGACGTGTACATCGACGGTGTCTACCAACACGCCAGCGGCACGGATTCGACGAACCGCGCAGCAGTCGCGAGCATCAACGGCCTGTCGCCGTCGTCGACGACGAACCAGGTTGCCGCGCTGGTCGGTATCCGCCACAAGTTCTAAGAAGCTAGTAATAAAGCGGTTTCTACTGAAAGGCGCCTTCGGGCGCCTTTTTTTCGTCTCGATGCAACTGCGTCGCGGGCGATAAAAAAGCCTTCGCGTCTTTCGATGCGAAGGCTTCCTCAGAACGCGCCCAACCGCTCAGACGGTCCCGTCGCGCAACTCGCGGCGCAGTATCTTGCCGACATTGCTCTTCGGCAAGTCTTTGCGAAACTCGATGATCCGCGGACGCTTGTAACCCGTGAGTCGCTCCCTGCAGTACGCGATCACGTCGGCTTCGGTCAGGTTCTCGTCCTTGCGCACGATGAAGAGCTTCACCGCCTCGCCCGAATTCCCGTCCTTCACCCCCACCGCCGCCACTTCGAACACGCCCGGCAGCATCGCGACCACGTCTTCAATCTCGTTCGGATACACGTTGAAGCCCGACACCAGAATCATGTCCTTCTTGCGATCCACGATCTTCACGTAGCCGCGCTCGTCGAACACGCCGACATCGCCGGAGCGCAGGAAGCCGTCCGGCGTCATCACCTTCGCGGTTTCGTCCGGCCGGTTCCAGTAGCCGGCCATCACCTGCGGACCCTTGATGCAGATCTCACCCGGCTGGCCGAGCGGGACCTCGTTGTTGTCGTCATCGCGGATGGAGATTACCGTCGACGGCAGCGGCAAGCCGATGGTGCCGGTGTATTCCGTGGCCGTCACCGGATTGCAGGTCACGCACGGTGACGTCTCCGACAAACCGTACCCTTCGACAATCGGCACGCCCGTCACCGCGAACCACCGCTTCGCGACGGCTTCCTGCACCGCCATGCCGCCGCCGTTGGCCGCGATCAGCTTAGAAAAATCGAGCTGACTGAAATTCGGATGATTCAACATCGCGTTGTAGAGCGTGTTCACTGCCGGGAACGTGTTGATCTGGACGCCCTTGAGTTCCTTGATGGTGCCCGCGACATCGCGCGGGTTCGGAATGAGCACGCCCAGGCCGCCTGTGCGGATCGTGAGCATGCCGCAGACCGTCAACGCGAAGATGTGATACAGCGGCAAAGCCACGACGCAGACGAACTGGTCGATATCCGGCCGCTGCTTGCGCGCCGGCTCGAGCCACACCTCAGATTGCAGTACGTTGGCGATCAGGTTGCGATGTGTAAGCGTCGCGCCCTTCGCCACGCCTGTCGTGCCACCGGTGTACTGGAGGAACGCGACATCGTCGGGGGTTTGTGGCACCGGCTCCAGCGTGCGGCGCGCGCCCTCGGCGAGCGCATGGTTGAAGCGGATGCTGCCGGGCAGATTCCACTCCGGCACCATCTTCTTGACCTTACGGACGACGAGATTGACCAAGAGCCCTTTGAGGCCCATGAGATCGCCCATCGCCGCGACGACGACGTGCCTGATCGCCGTGTTCCGGATCACGGCCTGCAGTGTGACCGCGAAGTTCTCGAGAATGACGATGGCTTCCGCGCCGCTGTCACGAAGCTGATGCTCAAGCTCGCGCGGCGTATAAAGCGGATTCACGTTGACGACGATATAGCCCGCGCGCAGCACCGCCGCGATTGCAACGGGATATTGCAGGACGTTGGGCATCATCAGCGCGACGCGTGCGCCTCGCTTGAGGCCCTGGTTCTGGAACCAGGCGGCGAGTTTCGTAGACATGTCGTCGAGTTCGCCGTAGGTAATCGCCTGCCCCATGCAAACGAACGCGCGACGGTCGCGGTTCTTGCGGAAACTGTCCTCGAGCAGTTCCGACACAGACTGGTACGCCGACGCGTCTATTTCCGCAGGTACGCCGGCCGGATATGATTTCAGCCATAGTTTCTCCATACGGCGTCTCCTTATTTAATTATCGAATGGTCGTGCGAAAACGAGATGCTAGCCGCTCGCTCCCATTCCGACAATCCGGTTAGACGCCGCACTCCAGGCCCGTCCGGGCCCGTCCTTTCGAGACTTCTCAATGCAATGACTCCACTTCAACCAGGCAGTCGTAAAACGTCGCCGATCCCCCCAGATCGGTCAAAGCCTGGCTCGTTACTTGATTGGCGTTGCAGCCATCGGGGGACAACTTCTTCCACCAGATCGACAAGCCGACTACGACGCCTTGACGCGCGCGGTCCGTTACGCGCGCCCGTGCCTGCATCGAGCCGCGATCGTTGAAGATGCGCACGAGCATGCCGTCCGCGATGCCGCGCGACGTCGCATCTTCCGGATGAATGTCGAGGTGCGGCTCGCGCTCCGTCGCGCGCAGGCTGTCGATGTTCACGAAGCTGCTGTTCAGGAAGTTGCGCGCGGGCGGGGAGATCATCGCGAGCGGATAGCGGGCGGCCAGTTCCGGCGCGCCGTCCGCCGACTCATAGGGCGGAATGTAGCCGGGCAGCGGATCGAGGCCTTCGTGCTTCAAGCGTTCGCTAAAAAATTCACATTTCCCCGATGGCGTGCGAAAGCCGCCTTCCGCTAGCGGCGCCTCGGGCAGATGCAGCTTGAGCCAGCCCGACGCCTTCAGCGTCTCCCAGCTTTGGCCTTCGAGCGTGGGATCGTTCCAGCGGAACGCCTTCGAGGCGATCTGTTCGTCGCTGTCGAAAAGCGCCGGCTCGGTCAGGTGCATCGCGCGCGCCAGGCCGCGGAAGAAGTCCGTGTTCGTGCGCGAATCGCCCACGGGCGGGATTGCGGGCAGGTTCGCCATCACATGCGTATGGCCGTAGGACTTGTGAGCGTCGAGATGTTCAAGCTGCGTCGTCGCAGGGAACACGAGATCGGCGTAGTCGGCGGTATCCGTCTGGAAATGCTCCAGCACGATGGTGAACAGGTCCTCTCGCGCGAAACCTGCGGCGACTTTCGCCGAATCAGGCGCGACCGCGACCGGATTCGAGTTGTAGACGATCAGCGCTTCCACCTTTGGGCCGAAGCTGGCGTCGCCGGGGTGCAGCAAGGCGTCGCCGATTGCGTTCATGTTGATGCTGCGAGGCACTTGGTTCGGCCAGTTTGGCAGCAAGTCGGGACGTTCGAGGGCGGCATGATCAATGGGCGCCCATCCCGACGACGACAGCAGTAGTCCGCCCGCGCGCTCGCGCCACGCGCCGGTCAACGACGGCAGACACGCAACGGCGCGCACCGCATTGCCACCGCCGCGCACGCGCTGCATGCCATAGTTGAGGCGAATCGCGGCCTTTCTGGTTGAACCGAAAGCGCGCGCAAGTTCGACGACAGTCTCCTCCTGGATCCCGCATATCGCCGCGACGCGCGACGGCGGATACTCCGCGGCGCGCGCTGCCAGTTCGTCGAAGCCGAGCGTATGTGCGCGGATGTAGTCGTGGTCGAGCGAGTCTTCGCGAATCAGCACGTGCATCATGCCAAGCGCGAGCGCTGCATCGGTGCCCGGCCGCAGCGCGATGTGCTGATGACACTTCTCAGCGGTCAGCGACCTGTAGGGGTCGATGGCGATCAGCTTCGCGCCCCGCCGTTTCGCTTCTTGCGCGCGGGTCCAGAAGTGCAGGCTCGACGCAATCGGGTTGGAGCCCCAGATCAGAATGAGCTCGCTTTCCTCGAAGAACTCGACGTGCATGCCCAGGCTCGCGCCGTACGTGTACTTAAGGCCGGCCGCGCCGGCTGCCGCGCAGATAGTCCGGTCCAAACGCGACGCGCCTAGCACATTGAAGAATCGCGCCGCGATGCTCTCACCTTGGACAAGGCCCATCGTTCCCGCGTAGCTGTACGGAAGGATCGCTTCTGGCGCGCGCTGCGCGATTGGCTTGAGCCGCTCGGCAGCGATGCTCAGCGCTTCGTCCCAGCTTATCGGTTCAAAGCGCCCCGAGCCCTTCGGACCGATACGACGCAGCGGCGTCGAAAGGCGCTCCGTGTGATGCGTGCGCTCGGCGTATCGCGCCACCTTCGTGCAGAGCACACCCTGCGTCGGCGGATGATCCGGATCGCCGCTAACCTTGACCGCTTTGCCGTCTTTCACGGTGACGCGCATTGCGCAGGTGTCGGGGCAATCGTGCGGGCATACGGCTCGGGCGAAGTCGGCAGGAGCGTTCATCGAAAAGTCCGGTGAATCGGAAAAAAGCGGCAGATGACGGGATTCTATTACGCCAACTATGCGACGGACTGTCCCATTCAGTAAATAGTGGCGACGGTGGAGGGTCGAACCGTTGGAATACGCGCCGTCGGGATTGATGCGGAACGCCATCGCGACGAACCTGATTTTTTGAAGTCCAGAAGCGCGTCCAATCGATATTCGCGGTCCGATTCGCGCGCGGCGTTGACTCGGGGCGGTCAACATGCGATTCATCGCACGTCAATTAGCTGGTATTGCGGTCAACAGAAAGCCATTCGACACGCACGAACGCCGGTTATGACAGCACTCTGTCGAAAGAGGTAGCGCGCACGTTCACCGTGGAGACGCTCGATCTCACCAAGACGCGAATGCGCAAGGTAGCCCATTCGATTGCTCGGCCTACGATGGGAAGCGCAGGCGTATTTTCATTGAAACTATTCGCCGACGCGATCAGCGATTCAAGCAGACGGGATGCGCGCCGCAGCTGGTAGCGGAACTTGTCCGCTAAAGACCATGGAATCAGCGCTGGAGCCGACGATCGGTACGGAGGAGTCCCCTGTTTATGCTGCTGGGAAGGCGGCTGCTATGACCTTGCGGGAAATGGCCACGGACGCATTGCAAGCAGGGTCAAGGTAGGGAGTACCGTGCGTCTTGCGTAACCGCTGCCGGGACTGCAATGATGCTTGGTCCTTTAGCGGCCCGGCTCATGCAGTTGGCCGAACTGTTCCTAGCGCGACCATCAGGAATGGAGACAACGCGAATTAGTGCCTAAACGTCCGCGAAGAGACGGGTGGTCCGGAAACGCAAAAACCCCACCTTTGAGGGGTGGGGTTTTTGGGTACGGCATGAGGAGCCTGACGATTACCTACTTTCACACGGGAATCCGCACTAT
>Ga0308173_10000660_pt1 | contig 15381 bp, 14 predicted proteins | sample PhyPR1_FD_203716 | JGI IMG/M metagenome (GOLD analysis project Ga0308173, IMG submission 203716) | Soil microbial communities from UC Gill Tract Community Farm, Albany, California, United States - DLSLS.P.R1 | ecosystem: Environmental > Terrestrial > Soil > Agricultural land | place: USA...
CAGCTATCAGCTTCCGACCGTCGACCTTCTCTCCGCGCCTCCTGAGAAGGGCAAGCAAACCATCGATCGTGCCGGCCTCGAACGCAACGCGCGCCTCCTCGAAACGGTGCTCGAAGATTTCAATGTGCGCGGCGATATCGTGGAGGTTCGGCCAGGCCCCGTCGTGACCATGTACGAGCTTGAGCCGGCAAGCGGTATCAAGGCCAGCCGCGTGATCGCGCTCGCCGACGATATCGCCCGCAACATGTCGGCGCTGTCGGCGCGCGTTGCGACCATTCCCGGACGCAGCGTTATCGGCATCGAACTGCCTAACCCGAAGAGAGAGATGGTTGCGCTATCGGAGTTGATCGGAAGTCAGGCTTTCGACGACCAGAACATGTCGCTGCCGCTGATCCTCGGCAAGAACATCGCCGGTGATCCCGTCATCGCGGACCTTGCGCCCATGCCGCACCTGCTCGTGGCCGGCACGACCGGATCAGGCAAATCGGTCGGCCTTAACTGCATGATCCTCAGCCTGCTCTACCGCTACGGGCCTGACCAGGTGAAGATGATCATGATCGATCCGAAGATGCTGGAACTCAGCATCTACGACGATATTCCGCATCTGCTCGCACCAGTGGTGACGGAGCCCGGCAAGGCTATCCGCGCGCTGAAATGGGCCGTCGAGCAAATGGAGGAGCGCTATCGCATGATGGCCAATCTCGGCGTCCGCGCGCTGCCGAGCTTCAACGCCAAGGTTCGAGAGGCGAAGGCGAAGGGCTCGCAGCTCGGGCGACGGGTGCAGACCGGATACGACGCGGACAGCGGGCAGCCGCTCTACGAGGTCGAAGAGCTAGAATACGAGGTCCTGCCGCAGATCGTGGTCGTGGTCGACGAACTCGCCGACTTGATGATGACCGCCGGCAAGGAGGTCGAGTTCCTCATCCAGCGCCTCGCTCAGAAGGCTCGCGCCGCCGGCATCCACCTCATCATGGCGACGCAGCGGCCGTCAGTCGACGTCATTACGGGCGTCATCAAGGCAAACCTGCCGACCCGCGTCAGCTTCCAAGTGACGAGCAAAATCGACAGTCGGACGATCCTTGGCGAACAGGGCGCCGAACAGCTGCTCGGCAAGGGCGATATGCTTTACATGCCGGGCGGTAAGCAGATTATCCGTGTCCACGGACCATTCGTTAGCGACGAGGAGGTGCGCGCGGTTGCAGAGCACTGGCGCGGTCAGGGCGCACCGGAGTATATCCATTCTGTCACCGAAGAACCGGAAGACGGCGGTTATCTCTTCGACGGGCAGCCGACGGGGGAAGACGACCCCGACACCCAGCTCTTCCGCAAAGCGGTGCAGATTGTGGCGGAAAGCCAAAAGGCATCGACGTCCTACCTGCAACGCCAGCTTCGCGTCGGCTACAACAGCGCCGCGCGCCTCATCGAGCGGATGGAGAAGGAAGGGCTCGTCGGGCAGCCGGACCATGTCGGCCGACGCGAGGTGTTAATCGACCCGGACGGACACCCAATCTGAGGGTGAATGGCAGGGAACCGGAGGGTTCAGTCCGCATTCAAAGCGCAAACGCCACTTTCCGGCGCCAGACTTCCGGGAGCTTGAACATGGATTCCGCTAACAATTTTGCGCGCGTGCTGATGACAGCAGCGATCATGGTTGCGGTTGCGGCTGCGGCAGCGGAGTCGCCCGACCTCGCGCACCTGAAGAGCCACGTCGGCAGCGTACAAACGATGACCGCGGATTTCGTGCAGACGGATTCGCGTGGCCGTTCCGCCGCCGGGACGCTTCAGCTCAAACGGCCGGGCAAAGTGCGCTTCCAATACGGCAGTGGGGACCTTCTGCTGGTTGCGAACGGCAAGAACCTGGCGTTCCTCGATTATCAGGTGGGGCAGAAGAGCATCTATCCACTCAGCAAGACGCCGCTGGGGCCGCTCCTTTCCGGCTCGGCCGACTTTAATGGCAAGGCTCAGATCCTTCCCAGCACCGATCCGCGCGTGGTTGTCGCTCGCGCCAAGAATACCTCCTACGGCCAGCTGACGCTTGCTTTCCTCCGGACCGCGTCGGCACCCGGCGGTCTGCAGATGTACGGCTGGACGGCGATCGATCCGCAAGGGCACCGCACAACCGTGAAGCTGTCGAACGTCCGCTACAATGTGCCGGTGCCCGAGAGCGCATTCACCTACGCGCAGCCGAAAAATCGTGGAAATAAATAGTTTCAGATTGCGACCCGTTCATCGCATTGTCAGGGATGAACGCCTAATTGGGGCTTTGGTTCTGTATGTTACCGGGGTTTCCCCCTGTTACCCGGGTCTGCAGAATCCCTTGCGTGACGAACGCTAGGCGGCCCTCGCTCCATGCCCCCGGAGCGGGGGCCTTTTTTCTGGCGGGGCGAACAGGCTAAGCGGGGAACGTGGGCAAACGTATCAAGATCGCTTCGTGGAACATCAACTCGGTGCGCGCGCGCGCCGCGCTTGTCGAGCGCCTGATCACAGAGGAGCAGCCGGACGTCCTGTGCCTTCAGGAGACGAAGGTGCTCGACGATATCTTCCCCGCTGACCTGTTCAATCGTCATGGCTATATGCATCGGCAGCTCAATGGTCAGCGCATGCACCACGGCGTAGCGATCCTCAGCCGTGTGCCAATAGAGGATCCGGGTAAGCACGACTGGCAGGACAATGGCGAGGCGCGCCACATCGGCGTGCGACTCGACTGCGGAATTCGCCTCGAGAACGTCTATGTGCCCGCCGGGGGAGACATTCCGGATCCCAAGCAGAATCCGAAGTTTGGCCAGAAGCTCGACTTCATCGGTCGAATGACAAAGTGGTCGGAAGGGCTGAAGGAACCCACGATCATCGTCGGCGACTTCAATGTCGCACCCCTCGAGTGCGACGTCTGGAGCCATAAGGCCCTGCTAACAGTCGTCAGCCACACGCCCATTGAGGTGGACGCACTCACGCGGCTGCAGGAGGCCCATGACTGGGTCGACATCGGGCGCAAGTTCGTCCCAGCCCCCGAACGCTGTTTTACCTGGTGGAGCTATCGCTCGCCGGACTGGACCAAGAATGATCGCGGGCGCCGTCTCGACCACATGTGGGCGTCACCCGAGCTCGCCGGCCAGCTCGTTGCGCATCGCGTGCTGGAGCCGTGTCGCGCGTGGGAGCGCCCATCTGACCATGTGCCGCTCATCTGCGAGATCGACGTTTGACTCAGGGACCATCGATCCGCCGGGCCATCGCCGCGCTGCGGGCCGGACGGCCGGTAAAGATCGATGGCGAACAGCCGATCACGATTGTTGCGACTGAAACGGCAACGCCCGAGCTGCTGGATATCATCGACCCCAGCCGAGCGGCCCGGCTCCTTATCAGCGGGGAACGGGCGGCGGCGCTGGCACTAACCAACCTGCGTGATGCGGCGGACCCTGCACAGCCGGTGCTGATCAAACGATGCGATTGGCTCGATGCCGTTACAGCTCTGGCGATTGCAGATCCAGGCCACGATCTCGAGCGCGGTCCAATTGGGCCGCTTACACCCGTTCCGCTCGACTGCACGGAAACGGCGAGATCCGCACTGTCGCTGGCGCGCTCGGCCGGGCTGCTCCCGGCGGTGTGGCTCGTCGACGGCGCGAACGCCGCCGCCAGCGTGTCCGCGGCTGAGATCGGGCGCGAGGGCCGCACTCCCCAGGTCGAGATCGTCGCTCGAGCCAAGCTGCCGCTTGAAGATCTGCCCCACACCCAAATCGTGGCATTCCGGGCGGCCGATGACGGACAGGAACATGTTGCGCTACTGATCGGTGCCTTTGCGGGTAGGCCGCCCCTGGTTCGCCTGCACAGCGAATGCCTTACGGGGGACGTGTTCGGCTCACTCAAGTGCGACTGCGGCCCGCAACTAAAGGAAGCGCTAAAGATCATCGGACAGAGCGATGGCGGCGTGCTCCTCTACCTGCGGCAAGAGGGTCGCGGCATTGGACTCGCCAACAAACTTCGTGCGTACGCGCTCCAGGATCGCGGGCTCGACACTGTAGACGCCAACCGCCGCCTGGGATTTGCCGACGACGAGCGGGATTATGCGCACGCCGCGGCAATGCTGAGAGCGCTCGGTGTAAATGAAGTGAGGCTACTCACCAACAATCCAAACAAGGTCGCAGGGCTCAAGGCCGCAGGTGTAATGGTTGCCGAGCGCGTAGGGCATCACATGCGGGCCAACCCGCACAACGCCGACTATCTTGCGACCAAGCGCAAAAAGAGCGGCCATCTGGCCTAGAGGCCGAGAAGCCTCGTGACGTCGTCGAAACTGTGGGCGATTTCTTTCACGCCAAGTCCCCCCAGCATCTCGCCGTGACCGTCCAGGCAATGAGAACCGGCAGCGATTCCAATAACACGAGCGCCGGACGCCAGCGCCCCTTTCACGCCAACCGGCGAGTCTTCGATGATGACACAGCGCTCGATCGGGGTCTCGATCTGAGCTGCGGCGTAAAGATAGATGTCGGGCTGCGGCTTGCCGCGTTCAACATGCTCGTGGCCGCTGTACACATGCGAGCCGAAGGCTTCGCTCAGACCGAGGTGCCGCAAATGGCCGTGAAGCCATTTGGTCGTGCTGGATGACGCTACAGCCCGGGGCAACGCCGGTGGAAGCGACCGCACGAAATTGACCGCGCCGACCACCGCCTCGATACCCTCGCGCAGCGCGCGGCGGCTCTTTTCTCGCAGTTGATCGTGGAATTCGCGCGGGAGCTCGGCCCCTATCCGCCTCTCGATGGCGGCGATGAAATCCTTGCCGGCGAGCCCCACGTAATTCTTCAACGTGTCCTCGACGCTGTGCCGATGCCCTAGGTCGGTGAGCAGCGCCGCGAGCTGACGATTCCCTTCGAACTCGCTCTCGAGGAGGACGCCGTCGAAATCGAAGATGATCGCGCCGAAGTCAGGCATCGCGTTCGAACAACGCAGTACCGACGCGAACCGCCGTCGCGCCAAGCATCACCGCCTGAGCGTAATCGGCGGTCATGCCCATGCTGAGGCCGGTGACGTCATGACGCCGCGTAATGTCAGCCAGAAGAGCGAAAAAGGGCGAGGGCTCCACACCAAGTGGCGGGATGCACATCAGGCCGGCTAGAGGAAGTGGTGATGCGCGGACCGCTTCGATCAGGTCACCGACGTCGGGAATGGCACAACCACCCTTCTGCTCCTCCTCGCCAATGTTCACCTGGACATAGACATGAGGCAATTTGCCCGCTTTCTCGCCTTCCCTCGAGAGCGCATCGAGGAGAGATAGTCGATCGAGGGAATGAATCGTGTCGAACAACTGCACCGCCTCTTCCGCCTTGTTAGACTGCAGCCGACCGATGCAGTGCAGGCGTACGTCGGGATAGCGCACGAGCAGGTCAGGCCATTTCATGAGTGCTTCCTGGACCCGGCTTTCTCCGAAATCGCGCTGTCCCGCGGCGATGAGTTCCTCGATCTCTTCGGCGGTCCGCGTCTTGCTGACGGCGATGAGTTGGACATCGTCGGGCTCGCGCCTGGCAAGCTTCGCAGCCGAGGCAATTCGTTCAAGTATGTCTTGCCGTCGGCGCGCAGCGCTGTTCATCCGTCGCGCCTATAGAAAGCAGCATGACAGCCCGCCACCCACGATGGCCCCGGTTCTGGCTCATGACCGACGAACGGATGGGTGATCGGCTGTGGAGCGCAATCGACCGCCTCGGCAGCAACGAAGGCGGAATCCTCTTTCGCCACCATGCGACGGAACCTCAGCTTCGCAGTTCCCTCGCCCGAAGGGTCTCTGGAATCTGCAACCAACGAAACCTGACGCTGGCAATCGCGCGCGATTTGGAACTCGCTCGCCTGCTCGACGCGGCACTCGTCCACAATCCACGTGAGCCGGTCAGCGAGCTGTCGTTTTCCCGATCCGTTCATTCGATTGAAGAAGCCGAGAGGGCACGATCCGACGGGGCGGCGCTCGTCTTCGTCTCGCCCATCCACGCGACGAGCTCGCATCCCGGCCAAAAGCCTCTCGGAGAACACCTCGCGCTGGAAATCGCCAGAACTGCGGCGGCACCAGCCATCGCGCTTGGCGGAATGAACGCGCAGAATTTCGCGACGCTGGAGCGCAACGGATTCTACGGTTGGGCCGGGATCGACGCCTGGATGTGACTTAGAACTTGAACGCCGTGCCGACGTAGACGGCCTGGCTGTCGCGGCGGGCGTCCTGAAGCGTCGACACGCGGTCGCGCTCAATATTGAACCGAACGCCGCCGGTAAGAGCGATGCGTTTCGAAAGATCATAAGATCCGCCGACGTCGAGCGAAACATTGTCGCCCTTCCGGAGCGCAGGTGCCGATGGGGGGTCAGTACGCTCGGCACCGACGGCGACGCGGCCAGTGAAGCGCGGGAGCGAATAGCTCACCCCGACGATTGCGCTCTCGCGAGCGCCGACGGCAGGATTCGTGTCCTTCAGCTGTGCGACATCGCCGGATACCGCAAAGCGTTTCCAGCCAATCGCAACCCCGAGATTATAGCTAGTCGGCGCGAGGGCGTTGACGGCAGCACTCGGCGCGCTCGTCTGTGCGAGGTTGGTCTGAACCGGCTCAGCCGAACGAGCGCGAATCGCGACGCGAACCTGCGACGGGCGTCCCTTCGCCGGCGCCGGCGTGAATTTAAAGTCGGTGAGTGCTAGACCCTTGCCCGCGAACCGCGCCGCTAGCTTCGGGTCTGCATTTGCCGGCGTGAATGAGGAAATCGGGTCGAAGCTCAATGCGATAGCAGCCGGCTTCTTCTTCGCGCCGGAGCTAGTCGCAGCCAACGCCGGAGACAGAATAAGGCCACCGGCGGCAACAGCCGCCAGAAGCTTTGCTTCCTTCCGACGCACGAAGTTCAACTGCTCGACTCCCCTATTGCTGATACCGATATAGTCGGACTCGCCTGAAGGTTCCATGACCGAGAATCGATTCGTTCAGCCCCTGTTGCTGACTCACAACAATAATGCGCCGCAGCGGGACACCTTGCGAGGAGACCGCGACTATCTATAACGCCGCCAGACTGAAAAAGCTGGTTTCAAGGATTGCCGATGAATCGCTTGCACACGACTGCCGCCGCACTGCTTGTCTTCGCGATAGCCGGCTCGGGTTGCGCGCGGAACAAGTCTCTCCCGAACCAACTCGCCCCGGCGCGGCTCACCACGATTGGCGTCAACGCGTATCTGTGGCGCGCGGCACTCGACACGGTCTCCTTCGCGCCACTGCTTCAGGCCGACGCTAACGGCGGGGTGATCGTCACCGACTGGTATGCCAACCCAAAGGCGCCAGGCGAGCGCGTGAAGCTCACCGTCGCAATTCTCGACCAGGACCTGCGCGCCGATGCGCTTCGCGTGTCCGGCTCGCGCCAGGTCAGCCAGAATGGTGCCTGGGTTGACGCCCCGCTTTCGGCGGCGACCGTGCAGAAGCTTGAGGACATCATCCTGACGAGGGCTCGGGATCTGCGCCGCGGCGCCGTTCGAGGTTAAGCCCTAGCGCATGAGCAGCCGATTCAACCCGGCTGAGGCCGACAGCCGCTGGCAGGCGCGCTGGGAGGAAAGCCGCAGCTTCGCCGCCGACAGCGCGAGCAACAAGCCGAAGACCTACGTGCTCGAGATGTTCCCCTACCCGTCGGGGCGGATCCACATGGGGCACGTCCGCAACTACACGATGGGCGATATGATTGCCCGTTACCGGCGGATGCAGGGGCACGAGGTCCTCCATCCGATGGGCTGGGACGCCTTCGGTATGCCGGCCGAGAATGCGGCGATGGAGCGCAAGGTCCACCCGGGCGAATGGACCTGGGCGAACATCGCTACCATGCGCGATCAGCTCAAGCGGCTCGGCTTCGCGCTCGACTGGGCTCGCGAGCTCGCAACCTGCGACCCTGCATATTACGGGCACGAGCAGGCGCTCTTCCTCGACCTGTTCAAGGCTGGCCTCGTTTACCGCAAGGAAAGCGAGGTCAATTGGGATCCGGTCGATATGACTGTGCTCGCCAACGAGCAGGTGATCGACGGCAGGGGCTGGCGTTCAGGTGCACCTGTCGAGCGCCGCAAGCTCTCGCAATGGTTCCTCAGAATTACCGACTTCGCCGACGAACTTCTGGAGGGGCTGGAGAAGCTCGACCAGTGGCCCGACAAGGTGCGGCTGATGCAGGAGAACTGGATCGGTAAGAGCCGAGGCCTGCAGTTCCGCTTCCGGCTCGCTGAACCAGTCGCCCACATCGACAATGTCGAAGTCTTCACCACCCGCCCTGACACGATCTTCGGCTCGAGCTTTGTCGCGATCGCTGCGGGGCACCCGCTCGCACAGGCTGTCAGTCACAGCGACCCTGCTGCGGCCGAGTTCATCGCGGAATGCCAGAGGGGCGGTACCAGCCTCGCTGAGATCGAAGCGGCGGAGAAGAAGGGCTACCGGACAGCCCTTCAGGTCGTGCACCCGCTCGATTCGACTTGGCGCCTGCCCGTCTACATCGCGAATTTCGTACTCATGGATTATGGCACGGGTGCACTGTTCGGTGTTCCAGGCCATGATGCGCGCGACTTTGAATTTGCGACGCGGTATCAACTGCCGATCAAACGGGTGGTGGCTGCGAGCACGAACATTGCTTCCGAGCCAATCGGCGATGAGGCTGAGGGGGGTCACGGGATCGCCGTGAATTCGCGGTTTCTCGATGGTTTGAGGACCGAACAAGCTGCGGCCGAAGTCGTTCGTCGCGCAGAACTTGAGGGTTGGGGCAAAGGGACGGTACAGTACCGCCTGCGCGACTGGGGCGTGTCGCGCCAGCGCTACTGGGGCACACCCATTCCGATCATTCATTGCTCCTCATGCGGGGCTGTAGCTGTGCCGCGAGAGCAGCTTCCGGTCGTTTTGCCCGACGACGTAACCTTCGAAATCCCGGGCAATCCGCTCGATCACCACCCGACATGGAAGCATGTGAACTGTCCCAGTTGCGGGGGCGCGGCAACGCGCGAGACCGACACGCTCGATACCTTCGTCGATTCCAGCTGGTATTTCATCCGTTTCGCCAGCCAGCCAACTGACAAGCCTTTCGATCGGACTGAGGCGGAAAAATGGCTGCCCGTCGCGCAATATATTGGCGGCGTCGAGCATGCGATACTTCATTTGCTCTACGCGCGCTTTTGGACCCGGGCGCTGGAGCATCTCGGCGAAATTGGCATCTCCGAACCATTCAAGGGCCTGTTTACACAGGGCATGGTCACGCATGAGACCTATCGCGCCGGTGACGGCAGCTGGCTTAGTCCGACCGAGGTGAAGCGCGACGGCGACGATTGGGTCCACATTGAGAGCGGCGAGCCGGTCACGCCCGGCCGCGTCGAGAAGATGTCCAAGTCTAAGCGGAACACGGTCGATCCCGAGCCTATCCTGGCGGAATATGGCGCGGATGCGGTGCGCTGGTTCATGCTCTCCGACAGTCCGCCCGAGCGCGACCTCGAATGGTCGGAGGCAGGGATCGAAGGCGCGTCGCGCTTCGTACAGCGCGTGTGGCGGCTGGTTACCGGCGGCACGTCCGGTGCAGGCGATGACGAGGCACTGAAGCGGAAGCTTCATCGGACCATCGCCGCGGTTGGCGAAGCGATCGACGGTCTCCAGTTCAACAAGGCCGTTGCGCAACTTTATGAGCTCGCGAGCGCGATTGAGAAGAGCAAGCCCTCTGTCACGCGCACCGATGCGATCAGGAATCTTATTCTGCTCGTCGCGCCGATGGCCCCGCACCTAGCCGAAGAAGCGTGGCAGGCACTGGGCAATGAAGGGATGGTCGCGGATGCGGCTTGGCCCCCTTTCGATCCCGCACTTCTCGTGGACGAACAGGTCACGCTTGCAGTGCAGGTCAATGGCAAGCTCCGCGACACGCTAACGGCACCTCGCGGCCTCGACAGGGCCGCGGCGGAAGCGCTCGCCCTCGCATCAGAGAAGGTCCAGCGCCAGCTCAAAGGCGCGGCGCCGCGGAAGGTCATTGTGGTTCCCGACCGGCTGGTGAATATCGTCGCATGATGCGGCGGGCCGTCCTTCTCTTCTTAGCCCTGCTTCCAGGCTGCGGGCTCCGTCCGCTCTACGCCGACGGCAGCAGCAGTCCGGTCGCTTCGACCCTCCGCTCGGTTCAAGTGGGCCCGATCGCCGGACAGCCCGGCTGGCTCGTTCGTAACAAGCTCGTCGACCGCCTTGGCGAGACGGACGGTGCGGCGCCTTACCGGCTCGATGTCACCCTCGATGACAACATCACTGCCTTTGGCCTCCGCGGCGATCAAGCGGCAACACAGGAGCGGCGGACGCTGCGTGCGCGCTACCAGCTCGTGCGGACGGACAATGGCCAGGTGGTGCTCGACTCGACGGCAGGATCGGATGCCGGCATCGACATTGTCAGCTCCGAATACGCCACCGTGGCGGCGGAGCAAACCGCGCTCGAAAATCTTGCGGACATTGTTGCTGACCAGATCGTCGCGCGACTGGCGGTCTATGCATCGCACGCTGCGCAGGCGAAGTGAAAGTCACCAAGCAATTGATCGCCCGCACGGTCGATCAACCCAATCCTCAGATCCGCTTTTACCTTCTTTACGGTCCTGACGAGGCACAGTCGCGAGCTCTGGCGCAGCGCCTGCTCACCGGACTGGGAGCGGCGAAGTCGGTGATCACCGGTGGCGCCGTAAAATCCGATCCGGCGCTTCTTGGTGACGAAGCCGGCGCGATGAGCCTGTTCGGTGGCAAGCGCCTGATCTGGATCGAGCCGGCGGGCGACGAGATCCTGGCGGGAGTGGAGGGGGTTCTCGCTGCGGCTGCAGTGGAAAGTCCGGTGGTCGCGATCGCCGGCGCGCTGCGTAGCTCCTCGGGTCTGGTGAAACTATCGGAGGCTTCGGCGTTCGCGGCTGCCTTTGTGTCTTACGTGCCGGACGGCAAGGACGCAGAGCGCATGGTTATCGATGTGGGCCGCAGCTTCGGGTTGAAACTGGGTTCCACTGTCGCCGCCCGGGTAGCGGCGAGTTGTGGCAACGATCAGGCGTTGGTCTCCCAGGAACTACAGAAGCTGGCGCTCTACATCGATGCATCGCCACATTCGCCCAAGGATCTCGATCATGATGCGGTTGACGCGGTCGGAACCGATGAGACGGAGGGCGACGTGATGCGGTTGGCTGATCTCGCCCTGAGCGGTGATCTTGCTGGATTATCGGGTGGACTCGCACGCCTCATTCCGGGGAGCTCGGATGCGATACCGGTGGTCCGATCGCTTCAGCGCCGCTTGCTAATGCTCGCGCCGGCGCGCGCTCGCATAGAGCGAGGCGAAACCGCAGATGCCGTCATGACGTCAATGGGAAAGGCATTGTTCTGGAAGGATAAAGCCGGGTTTAAGACAATGCTTTCGAATTGGGACGCCGAACGCTTGGCGAGAATCGCAGAACGCACCGGAAAGCTGGAGCGCGCGCTGATCTTCAGTCATTCCCCCCAACATGAAACGCTTGGAGAAGAATTGCTCGCCATCTCTCGCGAGGCGCGGCGGCGCTAAGCCTTAGATCGGTTCGCCGCTCAGTCGTTGGCAAATCATGTCAAGTTGATCGAGGCTCGAATAATGCAGGATGACGGTGCCGCCCTGCGCCTTATGCGTCACCTGCACCTTCAGGCCAAGGATGTCCCCAAGTTGCCGCTCGAGCGCAGCTAAGTCAGCGTTTACGGTTTTCGGCGCGTTTCTCGCGCTGGCGCGGCCGTTTTCGTGGCGCTGGCCTATTCCCTTCGCCTGCTTGGCGCGATCTTCGGTTTGACGCACCGAGAGGCCCTTGGAAACCACCTCCTTTACGAGCGCTGCGGGATCGGGCGCGGTGGCGACCGCTCGGGCATGACCCATGCTGATATCGCCGTTAAGGAGCGAGTCCTTCACCGCAACGGGAAGTTCTAACAATCTCAGCAGGTTGGCGACATGGCTGCGTGATTTGTGAACGATCTTCGCCACGCCATCCTGTGTGTGGCCATGGCGCTCTATGAGCTGGCGATATCCGTCTGCCTCCTCGATGGCGTTTAGATCCTCGCGCTGAATATTTTCGATCAGCGCGAGCTCGGCGGTCGTCGCCTCATCGATGACGCGGACAAGGGCCGGGATCGTGTGCAAGCGCGCTCGCTGCGCTGCGCGCCACCGCCGCTCGCCTGCGATGATCTCGAACTCCTCGCCTTTTGGACGAATGAGAATGGGCTGCAGGACGCCGCGCTCAGCGATGGAGTCCGCGAGCTCGTCGATCGCTTCTTCGCTGAACTGGATGCGCGGCTGATTGGGATTCGGTCTGATGCGCGCAATCTCGATCTCGCGAACGCCACCGCGGCTCTCGCTCGCAACGTCGCCGATCTTGCGCGGCGCATCGCCGAGCAGCGCCGAGAGGCCCATACCTAAGCCCTTGCCTGGACGATCGCTCATGCTGCCTCCGCAACGCGTGGCAGACGCGCGATCAGTTCACGCGCGAGCTTCAGATATGCCTCGGAACCGGGGCATTTAAGATCGTAGATCAACGCCGGGAGTCCGTGGCTAGGCGCTTCCGAAAGGCGTACATTGCGGGGTACTACAGTTTCGAAGACGACCTGCCCAAGGCACGCGCGCACGTCTTCCGAGACTGCCTGGGAGAGATTGTTACGGCGATCAAACATCGTCAGTGCGATACCTAGGATCGAGAGTTCCGGATTGAACGCGGCTCGGATGCGCTCCACCGTCTGAAGGAGCTGGCTCAACCCTTCCAAGGCGAAGAACTCGCATTGCAGAGGAACGATCACGTTCCTGGCCGCGACCAGAGCGTTGACGGTGAGCAGACCGAGAGACGGGGGGCAGTCGATCAGACAGACGTCCCACCGCGCGGACACAGTATCGAGAGCCCTGTCGAGCCGATGAGCGCGATCTTCCATCGTTACCATTTCGACCTCGGCGCCAGATAGATCGACGGTCGCCGGCAGGAGATCAAGCCGGGGCACGCGGGTCGCAACCGCCACTTCCGCCACCGTAGCGCTTCCGATCAGCGCGTCGTACGTGGAACGCTCGCGTTGCGAGTGGCCAATCCCGAGACCCGTCGAGGCATTACCCTGCGGATCCAAATCGACCAGCAGCACGCGCCACCCAATGGCGGCCAAGGCCGTGGCGAGGTTGATGGCAGTGGTCGTCTTGCCGACCCCGCCCTTCTGATTTGCGATCGCGATACGGTTCATCGTTTTCCCGCCCTCACCTGAGTGCCGACGATGATCCTGGAATCCGCGTCGGTCACGCTCGGCTCCACACGGAAGTCACCCTGCCACGTTCCCTTTGCTTGGGCCAGTTCCGATTCAGCCGTGCGGCCCTTGGGGAGCGCCCAGACCGTCTTTCTTGTGGACAGATGGTCGCACATGCTGAGGAAATCGGGCAGCGCGGCCACGGCTCGTGCGGTGATGACATCGAACTTGCCGAGCACTTGTTCGGCCTTCGCTTGCTGCACCGTCGCGTTTAGTCCAAGCTTTCGAACGACCTCGCCAAGGAACTCCGCACGAAGACGGCGCGGCTCGACCAGTGCCACAGGCCCGCGCACGAGGCAGGCAATTATTATGCCAGGCAACCCGGCTCCCGACCCTATGTCGATCCATGAGGCGCCGGAAAATGGCTCGAAACGGACGAGCTGAGCGGAGTCGAGAATGTGCCGCTCCCAGAGGTAGTCCAAGCTTGCCCTTGAAACGAGGTTCTGTCGAAAGCTTTCACGCCTCAGCTCATCCGAATAGACAAAGATCCGGTCGAATGTTTCACGTGAAACAACGCGACCGGCTGCTTGCTCGAGCACATCTTTCACGCGGCACGTCGGCTCACGGCCACGTAGACGGCCGACAGCGCCGCGGGCGTGATGCCGGGCACCCGAGAGGCATGATCCAACGTTTCAGGCCGCGCACCACTCAGCCTCTCAATCATTTCTACCGAGAGGCCGGGCACCGAAGCGTAATCGAAATCCGAGGGAATCCACACGCGAGAGTTGCGCTGGACGAGTTCCCATTCTCGATGCTGCCGTTCCAGGTAGGGCGCGTACAACACGTCAGCCGTCCCCTCTTCCGATTCTGGCCACTCGGGCGTTTGCCGCAGCTCAAAGTGGCGCTCAATTTGCTCCCGCCGGCGTTGGGACACGCAACCGGCAGCAAGCGCCGAGTGACCAAGCCGGGTGGGCGCGTTGTCCGCCCTCAGCGACAGACGATACTCGGCGCGGGCGGTCATCATTCGATAAGGTTCGTTCACCCCCTGAAGGGTCAGATCGTCGACCAACACGCCAATATAGCTGGTTCGCCGGTCAAACCGGACTTCCTCGGAACCGAGCGCCCCGGCCGAAGCATTCAGCCCGGCGACGAGGCCTTGTGCAGCCGCTTCCTCATAGCCGGTGGTGCCATTGATCTGACCCGCGAGGAACAAACCGGGCAAATCGGCCACCTCCAACGTGGCCTTCAGCTTGCGCGGATCGGCGAATTCATATTCGACGGCGTAGCCCGGACGCACGATATCGCACCGCTCCAGCCCCGTGATACTACGGACGAACTTCCTCTGCACGTCCTCCGGCAGGGAAGTCGATATTCCATTCGGGTACACAAGCCAATCGCCGAGACCCTCGGGTTCAAGGAAGACCTGGTGCGCATCGCGATCCGCAAAACGTTTAACCTTGTCTTCGATTGACGGGCAATAGCGCGGTCCTCTCCCCTCAATTGACCCAGCGAACAGAGGAGATCGCTCGAAATTGGCGCGGATGATGTCGTGCGTTCGCTCGCTCGTCCGCGCGATCGCGCAACGGAGCTGCGGCTGCCGGACCCTGTCATCCAAAGCCGACATCGTCCAGTGTCGCTCATCGCTGGGCTGATCTTCCAAGCGCGCCCAATCGATTGTCCGCCCATCCAGGCGCGGCGGCGTACCGGTCTTCAGCCGGCCCTGCGCAAGGCCGATGTCGCGGATCTGATCAGCGAGCGCCTGGGAAGTGCGTCCGCCTCGGCGGCCGCCCTCAAGCACATCCTCACCGATGAACATACGCGCGTCGAGGAACGTGCCTGTTGCGACAACCACGGCGCGGCAGGCCAATGGGCCGACACTTGTATCGAGCCCAGCCACACGGCCGCCAATGCAGATTAATGCGAGTGCTTCGGCGCTAACGACGTCAACCCCGCTCTCGCGCAGAAGGCTGGCTATCGCGTTTTCATACAGCCGCCGATCGGCCTGAACGCGCGGCCCCCATACTGCGGGGCCCTTACTGCGGTTGAGCATCCGGCGGTGAATTGCAGCCCTGTCGGCGGCACGCGCCATCAGACCATCGTAGACGTCAACCTCGCGAACGAGGTGCCCCTTGCCGACACCTCCGATCGAAGGATTGCACGACATCTGCCCCGCGTCCGTCGACCGGTA
>Ga0308173_10000661_pt1 | contig 15378 bp, 16 predicted proteins | sample PhyPR1_FD_203716 | JGI IMG/M metagenome (GOLD analysis project Ga0308173, IMG submission 203716) | Soil microbial communities from UC Gill Tract Community Farm, Albany, California, United States - DLSLS.P.R1 | ecosystem: Environmental > Terrestrial > Soil > Agricultural land | place: USA...
GTGTGCCGCACCGGTCGCACGGCTCGCCCTCGCGACCATAGGCGTGCAGCGAGCGGTCGAAGTAGCCCGACTCGCCGTTGACGTTGACATAGAGGGCGTCGAAGGAGGTGCCGCCCTCGCGGAGCGCGGCGGTCATCACGTCGCGAGCGTGGCCGAGCAGCTCCCGCACCCGGCCGGCGGCGAGCCGGTCGCCCGGGCGCTCGCCATGGACGCGGGCCCGCCACAAGGCCTCGTCGGCGTAGATGTTGCCGACGCCCGAGACCAGGTTCTGGTCCAGCAGCTGGCGCTTGATGCCCGAGGCCCGGCGACGGACCCGACGGACGAACTCGGCGTCGTCGAACGCCGGGTCCAGCGGATCACGCGCGATGTGCGCGATCTCCGGCGGGAGCTCCGCTCCCCCGGTCGACACCGACAGCCCGCCGAACATCCGCTGGTCGACGAACCGCATCTCGACCGGCTCGCCCGATGGTGCGCCGGCCAGCGAGAAGCGGACCCGCAGGTGCCGCTCGAGGGGTGCTCCCGGACGCTGGACCAGCAGCTGCCCGCTCATGCCGAGGTGGCCGAGCAGCGCGTCCCCGTCGTCGAGGGGCAGCCAGAGGTACTTGCCGCGCCGCCGCGCACCCTCGATCCGACGGCCGGTGAGGGCGGCGGCGAACCCGGCCGGCCCGCGCGCGTCCCGGCGTACCGGCCTCGGGTGGAGCACCTCGACGCCGGTGACGGTGGCGCCGACGACGTGGCGCGCCAGGCCGGCGCGGACCGTCTCGACCTCGGGCAGCTCGGGCACGCCGGGCGGCTCAGGCCTGGCTGTCGGCCCGGTCGGACTCCGCGTCCAGGTCGGCGGGGCCGTCCGCGGGTCCGCCCACCCCGAGGTTGGCGGCGATCTCGCCGTAGGCGGTCTCGGCGGCGGCCTGCTCGGCCTCCTTCTTCGACCGGCCCACACCGTTGCCGTAGAGCTCGTCGCGGACCCGCACCTGGGCGGTGAAGGTCTTCATGTGGTCGGGCCCGTCGTCGGCGATGACGTACTCCGGGACGCCCAGGCCGTGCTCGGCGGACAGCTCCTGCAGCGAGGTCTTCCAGTCCAGGCCCGCGCCCATCGCGGACGCCGCCTCGATGAGCGGGTCGAACAGCCGGTGCACGACGACGGCCGAGGTCTCGAAGCCGCCGCTGAGGTGGATCGCGCCGATCAGCGCCTCGACCGTGTCGGAGAGGATCGACGCCTTGTGGCGCCCACCGGTCGACTCCTCGCCGCGACCCAGCTTCACGTGGTCGCCGACGCCGATGCGGCGCCCGACCTCGGCGAGCGCACGGGCGTTGACGACCGCCGCCCGCAGCTTGGCCAGCCGGCCCTCGGAGAGGTCCGGGTGGATGCGGTACAGGGTCTCGGTGACCACGACCCCGAGCACGGAGTCCCCGAGGAACTCCAGGCGCTCGTTGGTCGGCAGGCCGCCGTTCTCGTAGGCGTACGAACGGTGGGTGAGGGCGCGGTCCAGCAGCTCGGCGCCCAGCTCAGGGTCCCCGAGCGCGGATCGCAGCTCGGCGTAGTCGGTCAGCGGACCGGGGTGGCTCAGAGGACCTGACGCCGGTCGGCGCGCGCGCCGTACTGGCCGCACTCGCCGCACGCACGGTGCGGGAGGTGCTTGGCACCGCACGCGGGGTTCGCGCAGGTCACCAGGGTCGGCGCGACGGCCTTCCAGGCCGACCGACGGTGCCGGGTGTTGCTGCGCGACATCTTCCGCTTCGGGACAGCCACTGTTCTCTCCTCTGCCAGGACCGGAGGTCCGGCCGTGTGCTCAGTCTTGCTCGGGGTGCTGCTGGGGGTCCTGCTGGTCCTGCTGGAGGGCCGCCAGTCCTGCCCACCGCGGGTCGACCGGCTCCTCGTGACTGTGATTCGGGTCCTCGGCCAGCCGTGCCCCGCACTCGGGGCACAGACCGGGACAGTCGTCGGTGCACAAGGGCTGGAACGGCAGCGCGAGCACCACCGCGTCCCGCAGCAGGGGCTCGAGGTCGACCAGGTCGCCCTCGAGCATGCTGACCTCGTCGTCCTCCTCCTCGGAGGTGAAGCCCTGGTCGTCGTAGAGGTACAGCTCCTGGAACCGCACGTCCACCTCGTCGGTGATCGGCTCCAGGCACCGCACGCACTCGCCGGTGAGCCCGGCGGAGGCCGAACCCGTGACCAGCACCCCCTCGATGACCGCTTCCAGCCGCAGGTCGAGGTCGACCGGCGAGCCTTCCGGGACACGGAGGACTTCGATGCCCAGATCTGCGGGTGCCGAAACGGTCCGAGTCACCTGACGTTGGGACCCCGGGCGGCGGCCGAGCTCGCGGGTGTCGAGCACGAGCGGCGCTCTCGGGTCCAGGCTGCTCAGGTTCCTACTTCCGGTCCAGCACCAACAGATCGTCGTGAATCGTACCCGGCGGTCCCGCGACCGGGCAAAACGCTCCGCCGAACGGCGCCGCGAGGCACCGCCGAGCGCACCGCGCTAGGCACCGCGCGTCGTACCACCCTGGGCCCCGCCGTGGGCGCGGCGCTCGGCCAGCCTGGCCTGCAGCCGGGCGTGGACGTGGGCGGGCACGAGCGACGACACGTCGCCGCCGAACGTGGCCACCTCCTTGACCAGGCTGGAGGCGAGGAAGGAGTACTCCGGGCTGGTCGGGACGAAGACGGTCTCGACGTCGGTGAGCGAGGCGTTCATCTGGGCCATCTGCAGCTCGTAGTCGAAGTCGCTCACCGCCCGCAAACCCTTGACGATCGCGTGGATGCCGTGCTCCTCGCAGAAGCCGGTCAGCAGGCCCGTGAACGCGTCGACGGTCACGTTCGGGAGCCCGGCCACGGAGTCCCGGAGCATCTCCATCCGTTCGTCGGCGGTGAAGAGGCGGCTCTTCGACGCGTTGACACCCACCGCGACCACGACCTCGTCGAAGAGTCTCGAGGCCCGGCGGACGATGTCGATGTGCCCGTTGGTGACCGGGTCGAACGACCCCGGGCAGACGGCTCGGCGCACGACGCTCTCCTGACGGCTCCGCAGGGACCGGCGCCTGGGGTCAGGCACCGGGGACGGCTGCGTGACCGTACCAAAGCGTGGTCTCGCCGTAGCGCTTCGCGCGGGTCTCCCCGATCCCCTCCGGCCAGGCCGGCTCCCGGCTGCGGGAGGAGCGCTCCACCACGACGAGCGCCCCCGGCACCAGCCAGCCGCCGGTCACCAGCGCCCGGAGGTCCGCGGCGACCGCGGTGTCCTCGAGGGGATAGGGCGGGTCCGAGAACACGACGTCGTACGGCGCGCTGGGCGGCCGACGCAGCGTCGCAGGGACCGAGGCCGCCCGGACGTCGGCGCGGGGGAAGCCGAGGCCGCGGGCGTTGGCGGTGATGACGGCCGCGGTCCGGCGGTCGTGCTCGACCAGCGTGACCACCCCGGCGCCGCGGGACCACGCCTCCAGCCCGACCGCCCCCGAGCCGGCGTACAGGTCGAGGAAGCGGAGGCCGCCGAGGGAGCCGCACCAGGACTCGACGGCCGAGAACAGCGCCTCGCGGACGCGGTCGCTGGTCGGGCGGGTGGCGGCGCCGCGGGGGGTGGTGATGCGGCGGCCGCCCGCCGCTCCCCCGATGATGCGCGTCACGCCTTCTCCATGAACGAGGACCGCTCCGACTCCTCCAGGCGGGCCACCTCCACGGCCAGCAGCGGCGCCGAGGCCAGCTCCGGGTCGCTGTCGAGCAGCTCGTGCGCCGCCTCGCGGGCGGCGACGATCGTCTCCTCGTCACGGAGCACCCGGAGGCTCGTGAGGCTGGACCGGAAGCCCGACTGCGACGCGCCGAGGACGTCCCCCTCCCGGCGCTGCTCGAGGTCGACCCGGCTGAGCTCGAAGCCGTCGGTGGTGGCGGCCACCGCCTCGAGCCGGGCCCGCGCCGGGGTGGCCGCCGGAGCCCGCGTGACGAGCAGGCACAGGCCGGGGTGGCCACCGCGGCCGACCCGGCCGCGCAGCTGGTGGAGCTGGGAGACCCCGAACCGGTCGGCGTCGAGGACCACCATGGCGGTCGCGTTCGCGACGTCGACGCCGACCTCGATGACCGTCGTGGTGACGAGGACGTCGACGTCGCCCGCGGCGAACGCCCGCATCGCGCGGTCCTTGTCGTCCGGGGTCATCCGGCCGTGCAGCCGCTCGACGCGGAGCCCCGACAGCGGTCCGTCGGCCAGCTGCGCGGCGACCTCCTCGACTGCGGCCAGGCCGCCCGGGGGCAGCTCGCGGACGATCGCGGCGCCGTCCTCGCCCAGGTCGAGCTGGTCGCTCTCGCCCTGCTCCTGCTCGTCGCCGCTGATCCGCGGGCACAGCAGGTAGACCTGGTGGCCGGCCGCGACCTCCTCGCGGACCCGCTCCCACACCCGGCCCAGCCACCCGGGGTGGTCCGCGAGCGGCACGACGTTGGTCTGGATCGGGGCGCGCCCGGCCGGCAGCTCGCGCAGCGTGGACGTCTCGAGGTCGCCGAAGACGGTCATCGCGACGGTCCGCGGGATGGGGGTCGCGGTCATCACGAGCACGTGGGGCGGCGTACCGGCCTTGTCGGTGAGGGCGGCGCGCTGCTCGACGCCGAACCGGTGCTGCTCGTCGACGACGACCAGGCCGAGGTCCGCGAACATCACGGTGTCCTGGAGCAGGGCGTGGGTGCCGATGACGATCCCGGCCTCCCCGGTGGCGATCCGCGACAGCGGGGCGGTGCGCTGGGCCTTCGTCATCGAGCCGGTGAGCAGCTCCACGCTCGTGGCCTCGGCGGCGCCGCCGAGCATCCCGGCCGAGGCGAGGTCGCCGAGCAGGGCGGTGATCGAGCGGTGGTGCTGCTGGGCGAGCACCTCGGTCGGCGCGAGGAGCGCCGCCTGGCCGCCCGAGTCGACCACCTGGAGCATCGCGCGCAGCGCGACGACGGTCTTGCCGGAGCCGACCTCGCCCTGGAGCAGGCGGTTCATCGGGTGCGGCTCCGCGAGGTCGCGCTCGATCTGCGCGCCGACCTCGAGCTGCCCCGCGGTCAGCGCGAACGGGAGCCGGGCGTCGAACGCGGCCAGCAGCCCGCCGGCGGCGCCCGTGCGGGCCTGGGCGCCGAGCTCCCGGAGGGCGCGGCGACGGCGCGCGAGCACCAGCTGGAGCGTGAGCGCCTCCTCGAAGCGGAACCGGCGCAACGCCCGGTGCGCCTGGTCGAGCTTCTGGGGGCCGTGGATCCACTCGAGGGCGGTGCGCTCGTCGACCAGCCGGTGGGTGCGCCGGACGGGTTCGGGCAGCCGGTCGGGCACGTCGTCCACCACGGTCAGCGCGAAGGCGACCGCCCGCTGGACGTCCGCGGTGTCGACGCCCTGGGTGAGGGGGTAGATCGGGTAGAAGTCCGGCACCGAGTCCACGAGCCGCGACGACCCGCCGCCGACCCCGTCGTCCTCGTCGTCCTCGTCGTCGAACAGCACCATCTTCGGGTTGGTCAGCTGCCAGCGGTCGCGGAACCGGCCGGCCTGGCCCTGGAACACCCCGCGCCGTCCGACGGGCAGCCGGCGCCCGAAGGACTGGGCGATGCCGTGGTTCTTGGCGAAGAACGTCATGTCGAGGTCGACGCCGTCGGTCCGCAGGACCGCCTGGTGCCGGTAGGCGGCACGGCCGGTGCGCCGGTCCTCGTAGGAGATCAGCTTCGACTCCACGACCTCGCCGACCACGACCAGCAGGTCGCCCTCCTTCAGGCCCGCGACGTGGGTCAGCTCGCCGACCTTGAGGTAGCGGCGCGGGAAGTGGTGGAGCAGGTCACCGACGGTGCGGAGGCCGAGGCGCTCCTCGAACGCCTTCCGCTTCCTGTGCTGCGCCCCGAGCACCGTGACCACCGGGGAGTCCAGCCCGATCACCGCACGCCTCCTCGGTCCCTTGCTCGGTCCGCACGGCTCCGACGGACCCCCGTCGCCGCCACCTCGCGACATCCGGCGCTCACTCGACGGACATCAGCAGCGGGTAGCGCTCCTGCCCACCGTCGTACACCACCACGTCGACGGCCGGGTGGTGCTCCTCCACCCAGGCGGCGCACGCGGCGGCCAGCAGGCCCCCGGCGTCGTCCACGCCGGACACGACCGTCACGAGCTCACCACCGCCCGCGAGCAGCCGCGCGAGCACGTCGACGGCCACCGCGACCAGGTCGGCGCCCACCACGACGAAGTCGCCCGCGACCACGCCCAGCACGTCGCCGGGCTCGCACGGGCCGGCCATCGTGATCGCCCGCCGGGCCGCGACCGTGACGGCGCCCTGACGCGCGTGGCGGGCGGTCGCCGTCATCTCGAGCACGTCCTGGTCGAACGCGCGCCCCGGCTCGTGCACCGCGATCGCGGCGAGGCCCGTGACCTGCGCGTGGGTCGGGATGACGGCCACCCGGACGGCGCCGCCGGAGTCGGCCTCGGCGGTCCGGGCGGCGATCTCGGCGGCCCGCACCGAGTCGTGGTCGTTGGGCAGCACGACGACCTCCGCCGCCCCGCACCCGGTGATCGCCTCGAGCAGCTCCCCGGTGGACGGTCGGCGGCCGGGGCCTCCGGGCACGACGACGGCGCCGGCCTGCTCGAACAGCTCGGCCAGCCCGGCGCCCGCGGCCACGGCCACCACCCGGCGTCCGCTGCGGGCGGCGCCGCGACGGCGGGCCTCGGCGGTCTGCTCGGCGAAGTGCGTGACCCGCACCCGGTGCGGGCGACCCGCGGCGATGCCGGCCTCGATCGCGGCGCCGACGTCGTCGACGTGGACGTGGACGTTCCAGAGCCTCTCCCCTCCCACGACGACCAGCGAGTCGCCCAGCGGGGCGAGCGCCTCGCGGAGGGCCGGCACCGCGGCGTCGTCGGCGTCGAGGAGGTACATCACCTCGTAGGCCGGCCCGTCCTCGCGCAGGTCGCCGGGGGCCGGGTGCGGGATCGGGATGTGGTGGACCCCGATCGGCGCGGCCGCCGGCACCGGCCGCCGCCCGGTGAGGACGGTCTCGGCGGCGTCGAGGATGACGCTCACGCCCCGGCCGCCGGCGTCCACGACCCCGGCGGCGGCGAGCGCGGGCAGCTGCTCCGGCGTGCGCACGAGCGCCTCCCGGGCCGCGGCGGCCGCGGCCGCGAAGACGTCGCGCGCCCGGGCGTCCGGCTCGGCGGCCCGCTTGCCGGCGGCCTCCGCGGCGGCCCGGGCGACGGTGAGCATGGTGCCTTCGACGGGCGTCCCGACGGCGGCGTAGCTGGCGTCCGCCGCGCGCTGCAGCGCGTCCGCCACGACCACGGCGTTGCGCTCCTCCGACCGCGCCCCCGCGATCCGGCGGCCGATGGCGCCGAGCATCTCGCTGAGGATCACCCCCGAGTTCCCGCGGGCGCCGAGCAGCGCCCCGCGGGAGAGGGCGGCGAGCGCGGTGGTGACGTCACCGGTGGGGCCGCCGGTCGCCTCCCGGACCGCGTCGCGGGCCGCCGACATGGTGAGGAACATGTTGGTGCCCGTGTCACCGTCCGGGACCGGGTAGACGTTGAGCGCGTCGATCTCCTCCCGCACCTCGGCGAGCGCGTCCACGGCGATGTCGACGAACCGCAGCACGACCACCAGCGTGATGCGGCCGCCCTGGGGAGTTTCCATCGCCGTCCTCGATCGGGGAGACTGGTCGTGCGGGTGCGTGCGCCTGGTGCCGGCGCCTGGTCGGGAGATGAGTGCCACAGGTTAGTGCGTGCCGCGCGATTTCCGGCCGAACGGGGGTCTCGGATACGCTGGTGCGGTTGCCCGTGCCTGCGCCGGGCGCCCTCACACGTTCCACACCTCGATCGTTCAGGAGTTCACGGTGGCTGCCGTCTGCGACATCTGCGCCAAGAAGCCCGGCTTCGGCAACAACCGGCCGTGGTCGCGCAAGATCACGAAGCGTCGCTTCGACCCCAACATCCAGCGCGTCCGGGCCACCGTCAACGGCACCCCGAAGCGCCTCAACGTCTGCACCGGCTGCCTCAAGGCCGGCAAGGTCACCCGCTGACCCAGCAGTCGCACCGCACCTCACGCGGAGGCCCCGACCACACCGGTCGGGGCCTCTCGTCATCTCCGCCGAGTCGGCGTGAGTTGTACGCGTAGGACCGCCGAGTCGGCGTGAGTTGTACACGTAGGACCGCCGAGTCGGCGTGAGCTGTACGCCGCCGGCGACCGACGACTCAGAAGTGCGTCCAGCCCGCCGGACCGTCGTACTCGGCGCCGTCGACGGTGACGCCGCTGCCCTCCGTGACCTCGCCGACCACCGTCCAGCCCTTCGGGACGGAGGCCGCGTCCTCGAAGGTCGCGAGCAGCGGGTGGTCGTCTCCCCCGGTGAGCAGGAAGCGCATCGGGTCCGCGCCCAGCGCGGCGCCGACCGCCTGGAGCGGCTCGGGCACCTCGAAGGCCGACGTCCGCACGTCGATCGCGACGCCCGAGGCCGCCGCGACGTGTCCGGCGTCGGCGAGCAGCCCGTCCGACACGTCGATCATCGCGGTCGCGCCGGCCTCGGCGGCGGTCCGGCCGGCGTCGTACGGCGGCTCCGGCCGCCGGTAGGCCTCCACCAGCACCCGCGGGGAGCGGAAGCCGCGCGCCAGCACCGCGAGCCCGCCGGCCGCCCAGCCCTGACGACCGTGCAGCGCGACCACGTCGCCGGCTCGCGCGCCCGACCGCAGCACCGGCGACTGGGTGCACCCGCCGATCACCGTCACCGCGATGACGACCTGGTCGGCCCGGGTCAGGTCGCCACCCACGACGCTGGCGCCGACCGCCGCGCACTCGTCGGCGAACCCGCGCGCGAACTCCAGCGCCCACGCCGCCGGCAGGTCCCCCGGCGCCGCGAGACCGATGGTGAGGGAGGTCGCCCGGCCGCCCATCGCGTTGATGTCGGAGAGGTTCTGGGCGGCGGCGCGGTGACCGACGTCCTCGGCGCTGGCCCAGTCGCGCCGGAAGTGCCGGCCCTCGACGACGAGGTCGGTGGACACCACGACGTGGCCGTTGCGCACGCGGAGCACGGCCGCGTCGTCACCCGGACCGACGAGCACCTGCTCCCCCTGCGGGAACAGCGCGACGAGCTCGCGGATGAGTCCGAACTCGCCCACGTCGGCGAGGGTGGCGTCGGGTGCGATCGGCATGCCCACATCCCATCAGACCGCCCCCCGCGACGCCGCGACGGCCGCCTATCCGGGTGCGGTCGGCGCGCGGTAGGTTGACCGCGACACACCGCCTCACGCACAGGAGAGCCCGATGGTCGTCCAGGCGTACATCCTCATCCAGACCGATGTCGGCAAGGCAGCCGAGGTGGCCGCCGCCATCGCACAGGTGAAGGGCGTGACCCTCGCCGAGGACGTCACCGGCCCCTACGACGTCATCGTGCGCGCCGAGGCCCGCAACGTCGACGAGCTCGGCAAGCTGGTCGTCTCGAAGGTGCAGAACCTCGACGGCATCACCCGCACGCTGACCTGCCCGGTGGTGCACATCTGAGCAGGGTCCGACCGACGGTCGCCGCGGGCGGGAGCGCCGCGTGAGCCGACGAGCACGTCGACGCCCCGCGTCCCTGTGGACGCGGGGCGTCGTCGCGTGCGTGCTGGTCGCCGTCACCGCCGGCGCCCTGTCGTCGTGCGCGTCCGGGTCGGACGGGGCCGTGGAGGTGCACGCGCCGGCGCTCCAGGGTGCCGACGCGCACACCTGCCGGTCGTTCGTCGACGCCCTCCCCTCGAAGCTCTACGGCCAGGCGTCCCGCGCGGTCTCCCCGTCGTCCGCTCCGGCTGCGGCCTGGGGCGACCCGGCGATCGTGCTGACCTGCGGGGTCGGCCGGCCCGCTGATTTCACCGACACGTCCACGTGCGTCCAGGTCGACGGCGTCGGGTGGTTCGTGCCCGACGAGGTGCTGCTGTCGTCGGACGGCACCAAGGACGTCACGTTCACCGCGGTGGGATACCGGCCCCGCGTCCAGGTGCTCCTGCCCGGGACGTACCGTCCCGAGGGCTTCGCGGCGGTCACCGCCGTCGTCGGGAAGCTGGTCGGCCGGCGGCTCGACCGCGTGGAGCGCTGCCGCTGAGCCGACGGCGTGCCGGGCGCGCGCCGGGTCGGCGTCAGCGCAGGCCGGTGTCGCGCTGCAGGGCGAGCCGGATGAGGCGGTCGACGAGCGCCGGGTAGTCGAGGCCGGTGGCGGCCCACATCCGGGGGTACATCGACGTGGGCGTGAAGCCGGGCATGGTGTTGATCTCGTTGACCACCACGCGGCCGTCGGGCAGGAGGAAGAAGTCGACGCGGGCGAGGCCCTCGCCGCCGACGGCCTCGAACGCCTCGACCGCCATCCGCCGGATGCACGCGGCGACGTCGTCGGGCACCCGCGCGGGGACGTCGAGCTCGGTGTGCTCCTCGGGGAGGTACTTGGCCGCGAAGTCGTAGAACTCGTGGTCGCCGGAGATCCGGATCTCCGCCGGGACGCTGGTCTCCGGCGTGCCGTCGAGCGCTTGCAGCACCCCGCACTCGATCTCGCGGGCGTCGGGAGCGAACGACTCGAGTAGCACCTTGGGGTCGAAGCGGAACGCCTCCTCGAGCGCGGCGCCGAGCTCCGACTCGTCGTGGACCTTCGAGATCCCGAGGCTGGAACCGCCGCGCGCGGGCTTGGCGAACAGGGGGTAGCCGATGCCGGTCGCCCTCTCCCGGCACGCCTCCGGGGCCCGCTCCCAGTCACGGCGGGTGACGGTGACCGACGGCAGCACCGGCAGGCCGGCCGCGGCGAGCACGACCTTCATGTACGCCTTGTCCATGCTCACGGCCGACGCCAGCACGCCCGCGCCGACGTAGCGCACGCCGGCCATCTCCAGCATGCCCTGGATCGTGCCGTCCTCGCCCCACGGACCGTGCAGCACGGGGAACACCACGTCGACCTCGCCGAACGTCCGGGGCGGGGCGGCCGCCTCGGTGACGACCAGCGAGGTGGCGTCGCGGTCCGGCGCGAGCGCCACGGCGGCCCGGTCCCCGTCGACCGACGGCAGCCGGTCGCGTCCCTCGATGCGCAGCCGCTCGGGATCCCCCGACTCCAGCACCCAGCGGCCGTCGAGCGCGATGCCGATCGGCACGACGTCGTACGCCTCCCTGTCCACCGCCGCCAGCACGCTGCCGGCCGTCACGCAGGAGATGGCGTGCTCGCTCGAGCGGCCGCCGAACACGACGGCGACGCGGGGCTTGCGGGGTCCGCTGGTGGGCTCGTTCATCAGCGACGACCCTAGCGACCTAGGGTGCTGCCCATGATCGACGCCTCGCCGGACTGGAGCCTTCCCACCATCGCGGTGACCCGCGGCCGGCCGCCGCACGAGCCGGACCAGCCGCTCAACCACCCGCTGACGATGGCGTCGACCTACGTGGCGGGCGGGGACCTCGAGTACGGGCGTTACGGCAACCCCACGTGGCTCGCGTTCGAGGAGGCGCTCGGGGCCCTGGAGGGCGGCCGGGCGCTGGCCTTCTCCACCGGCCTCGCGGCCGTGTCCACCGTGCTCGACCTCGTCGGCCAGGGCGCGAAGGTGGTGGCGCCGCACAACGCCTACAACGGCAGCGTCATGCAGCTCGCCGACCTGGAGGCACGCGGCCGCGCCCTCGTGAAGCTCGTGGACGTCTCCGACACCGCGGCGACCGTGGCGGCCTGCGAGGACGCGGCGCTCGTCTGGCTCGAGTCGCCCACGAACCCCGACCTGCAGGTCGCGGACATCGCGGCGATCACGGCGGCGGCGCACGAGGCGGGGGCGTACGTCGTCGTGGACAACACCTTCGCGACGCCGCTGCTGCAGCGGCCGCTCGAGCTCGGCGTCGACGTGGTCGTCCACTCGGCGACGAAGTACCTCTCCGGCCACAGCGACGTGCTGCTCGGGGCGGTCGTGACGCGCGACGAGGACCTGTTCGGCGTGCTCAAGGGGCGCCGGGACCTCCTCGGCGCGACCCCGGGCACCCTCGAGGCGTGGCTGGCGCTCCGCGGGCTCCGGACCCTGCACCTGCGGGTCGAGCGGGCCCAGGCCAACGCGACGGAGCTGGCGCGCCGGCTGCGCGAGCACCCGGCGGTGGGCGAGGTGCGCTACCCCGGGTTCGGCGGCATGGTCTCCGTGGTGCTGTCCCAGGGCGCGCTGGCCGCCGACCTGCTGACCCACCAGACGAAGCTCTGGGTGCACGCGACGTCGCTCGGCGGCGTCGAGTCGACGTTCGAGCGGCGGCGCCGCTGGCGCTCGGAGTCGCCCACCGTCCCCGAGGGCCTGGTGCGGATGTCGGTCGGCATCGAGGACGTCGACGACCTCTGGGCGGACCTGCAGCAGGCGCTGGACCGGCTCGTGGACCCCACCGCCGGCTGATCCGTCCGAGCCGGGGCGCTAGTAGACCTGGGCTAGTAGACCTCGGGCTTGGTCTCGCGGGCGATGAAGGCGTCCATCATCTCCGGCGCCGTGAGCCGGCCGTCGACGACCGCCTCCACGTGCTCGGCGATCGGCGCGTCGACGCCAGTGCGCCGGGCCAGGGCCAGCAGCGAGGAGCACGACTTCGCGCCCTCGGCCACCTGCCGGGTGGAGGCGTAGATCTCCTCGGTCCGCAGGCCCTGCCCGAGCTTCTCACCGAAGGTCCGGTTGCGTGACAGCGGCGAGGAACAGGTCGCGACCAGGTCACCCAGGCCGGCCAGCCCCATCAACGTCAACGGGTTCGCACCGAGCGCCGTGGCCAGGCGGGCGGTCTCGGCGAGGCCGCGGGTGATGACCGACGCGGTGGTGTTGTCGCCGAACCCGAGCCCCACGGCCATGCCGACCGACAGCGCAACCACGTTCTTGTAGGCGCCACCGAGCTCGCAGCCGAGCATGTCGATGCTGGTGTAAGGACGGAACGACGCCGAGTGGATGCGGTGCTGGAGCTGCCGGGCGACGTCCTCGGACGCGCAGGCGACCACCGACGCGGCCGGCTCGCGCAGCGCGATCTCCTTGGCCAGGTTGGGGCCGCTGACCACCGCGATCCGCTCCGGGCCCGCGCCGGTGACCTCGGCGATGACCTGGCTCATCCGCTCCAGCGTGCCGAGCTCGACGCCCTTCATCAGCGACACGAGCACGGCGTCGCGCTCGATGAACGGCGCCCACGCGGTCAGGTTCGCGCGCAGCGACTGCGAGGGCGTGGCGAGCACGACGAGGTCCGCGCCGTGCAACGCCTTCTCCACGTCGGACGTCGCGCTCACCTGCGGTGGCAGCTCCACGCCCGGGAGGTAGTCGGGGTTCTCCCGCGTCTCGTTGATCGCCGACGCGAGCTCCTCCCGCCGGGCCCACAGGGTGACGTCGTTGCCGCCGTCCGCGAGCACCATCGAGAACGCCGTGCCCCACGAGCCGGCGCTGAAGACCGCGACCTTGCCGCTGTCGCCGATCCCGCTCATGCCGGGTCCTCCCCCGGGATGGTGCCCGGCTCCGGGCCCCGCTGCGGTTCGGCCTTCGCCTCCTTCGCGTCGGCGCGCCGCTTGCGGGGGTTGCCGATCTGGGCCACGCCGGCCCGCCGTGGGTCGAAGCGCTCGATGGGGGCCCTCTCCTCGCGCAGCTCCTCCACCAGCACCGTGATCGCGGCCATGATCCGCTCCGTCGCCTCCTGGACGACGGCCGTGGTGTGGGGCCTGCCCAGCAGGTCGGAGAGGTCGACCGGGTCGCCGACGCGCATGTGCACGGTCGTGCGGGGGAAGAGGTTCGGCTTCTTCGCGTACGGCGCGAGCAGCCCCTGTGCGCCCCACTGCCCGACCGGGATCACCGGGCACCCGGTCTCCAGCGCGATCCGGGCGGCGCCCGACTTGCCGACCATCGGCCACCCCGCGGGGTCGCGCGTGATCGTGCCCTCGGGGTAGACGACGACGCACTCGCCCCCGCGCACCGCCGCGACCGCCGCGTCGTACGCGCCGGCCGCGTTGCGGCTCAACCGCTCGACCGGGATCTGCCCGGCCGCCCGCAGGAAGAAGCCGAGCACCCTGTTCCTGAACAGCCCGGACTTCGCGAGGTAGCGCGGCAGCCGGCCGTGGTCGTACATGAGGTGCGCCGCGGTCAGCGGATCCGCGTGGGAAACGTGGTTCAGGGCGAGCACGAAGCCGCCGGTCGCCGGGATCCGCTCGCCGCCGACCCAGTCCTGCTTCGTCGTCGCCAGCAGGAGCGGCTTGATGATCGCGACGGCGATGGACCAGGCCCACCCGCGCTTCTGCTGCAACCTCCGAACCGTCACAGGCGCAGGCTACTCGGTCGTAGCCCGGCTCCCGCGCCGACCAGCGGCCGCCGCGCCGCTGGTCGACGGCCCCTGGGATGATCGGGTGCGATGCCCGAACCGACGCCCCTCCGACCGCCCGGTGAGCCCGGTGAGCCGCGGCACGGCGCCCCGCGCGCGACGCCGGGCGGCAACGTCGTGCTGGTGCCGGTGAAGCCGCCGGTCGTCGGCAAGTCGCGACTGGGCGAGCTCGGGCCCCGCCCGCGCACCGTGCTCGCCGAGGCGTTCGCGCTCGACACCATCGCGGCGTGCCTGGCCACCGACACCGTCGCCGCCGTGCTCGTCGTCACCGACGACGCCGGCTTCTCCACGCGGGCCGCGGCCCTGGGGTCGACGGCGATCCCCGACGGCGTGAGCGACGACCTGAACGGCACCCTGCGCCAGGCGGCCGCCGAGGCGCGTCGCCGCTGGCCTGACCTGCGCCCCGTCGCCGTCTGCGCGGACCTGCCCGCACTGCGGCCCGCCGAGCTGCGCGCCGCCCTGGACGCGATGGCCGGCCCGCACCCGTGCTTCGTGGCGGACGCGGCCGGCGTCGGCACGACGGTCTACGCGGCGGCCTACGACGAGTTCGACCCGCGGTTCGGACCGGGGTCCTGCGCCGCCCACCTGGACGCCGGGGCGCGGCAGGTGGAGGCGGCGCCGTCCGTGCGCCGCGACGTCGACGACCTCGACGACCTGCGGGACGCCCTCGGGCTCGGGGTGGGGCCGCGGACCGTCGACGCGGCGCGGGGCGTGTCCTGACCGACGGCGGCGCACCGGTCCTCGAACACGGCGGCGGACCGCCGCCCTCGGCACGAGGGTGGTGGTCCGCCGCCGCGCGAAGGATCCTCTAGGACTTCTTGGCGGCCTCCTTGGCGGCCTTCTTGGCGGTCGACTTCTTCGCCGCCCCGGTGCTCGACTTCGTAGCGGGCGCCGACGTCGCCGCCGTCTTCTTGGCGGGAGAGCTCGCTGCGGCCGAGGACCTCTTGGCCGCCGACTTCGTGGCCGCCGACTTCGTGGCCGCCGACTTCTTGACCGTGGACTTCTTGCTCGCACCGCTGGAGGCGGACTTCGCGGCCGCCGACTTCGTGGCCGCCGACTTCGTGGCCGGGGCCTTGCTGGCGGCCGACTTGCTGGTGCTGCCCGGGGTGGTCTTCCCCGCCG